>ENA-OQKO01001991-OQKO01001991.1-human-gut-metagenome-genome-assembly--contig:-NODE-1991-length-9993-cov-4.533550_pt1 | contig 9993 bp, 8 predicted proteins | sample MGYA00242777_ERZ504796 | MGnify/ENA primary metagenome ERZ504796 (study PRJEB26092, sample SAMD00036404) | human gut metagenome | host: Homo sapiens | study: EMG produced TPA metagenomics assembly of the... | reverse complement strand
CGGCAATCATGCCGTCCACCACCCCCTCCACGTTTGTCCCCGCGCGGATGTCCCGGTTCAGGATCTCCTCGGGCCTGAGCTCATCAAAATTATACAGCTTGATCATTTTGTTTCCTCCTGCAAGGTCTTGCGCAGCGCTTCCAGCATGGCATCCATCTCGTTGTGCTTGAACTGGTAGCTGGCCTTGTTGGCAATGAACCGGGCCGAGATGGGCATGAACTCGGTGACCACCCGCAGACCGTTCTCCCGCAGGGTGGTGCCGGTCTCCACGATATCCACAATGACATCGGAAAGGCCCAGAATGGGGGCCAGCTCAATGGAGCCGTTCAGCTTGATGATATCGATATCCCGCCCGATGGACGCATAGTAGCTCTTTGCAATGTTGACGAATTTGGTGGCCACCCGCACCGGGCGGCTGGGATCATCCTTGTAATCTGCCGGGGCAGCCACGCACATCCGGCACCTGCCAAGGCCGGTATCCAGCAGCTCGTAGACATCGGCAGAGGCTTCGGTGAGGATATCCTTGCCCACGATGCCCACATCTGCCGCGCCGTGCTCAACGTAGATGGCCACATCGCTGGGCTTGACAAGGAAGTAGCGGATGCCCGCCGCAGGGTTCTCCACCACCAGCTTGCGGGTGGCGTTGTAGTCCTCGGTGCAGCCGTAGCCGATGCGGGCCAGCAGGTCATACATCCTGTCACCCAGACGGCCCTTGGGCAGGGCCACATTCAGCATGACCCGGTCCGTGCTGTTCCTCTGTACCGGCGGGGTGGGGGCGCTCAGGCGGTCCAGCTCGTCCAGATAGACCGCAAAGCCGATGGCCCCGGCCCCGGGAGTGAACTTCTGCATCAGCAGGTCGTAGCGGCCGCCCTTGAGCAGGGGCCGCGGCAGGCCCTGCAGGTAACCCTGAAAGACCAGGCCGTTGTAGTATTCCATCTCACCGGCAAGGCTCAGGTCAAGGCGGACCGCCCCGCCGGAGGCCTCCAGCGTTTTGGCCAGTGCCCGCAGCTCAGCGGCGGCGGCGCGCATCCGGTCGTTGCGGCAGGCACGCTCTGCCTTTGCCAGCGTCTCCTCACAGCTGCCGGAAAGCTCCAGCAGGCCGGTCAGGGCATCGGCCCCGGCGGCATCCAGCCCGGCGGCCTGCGCGGCGCGGCGCAGCTCGTGCGCATTCTTTTCCCGCAGCTTTTCCAGCAGGCCGGGGCGGGCATTCTCCGGCACGCCCAGTGCGTCGAACAGGCCGAACAGATAGCCCATGTGGCTGACTTCCAGCACCCACGCGGCCCCCAGCTGGGCCAGGCTCTGCGCTGCCAGCCGGACCGCCTGCTGCACCTGTGCTTCGCCCACCGCGCCCAGCATCTCAAGGCCCATCTGGGAGATCTCCTGGAAGGTGTGGCTCTCTGCCGAGGGGCGGTAGACGTTCTCATGGTAGTAATACCGCAGGGTCTCGCCGGGGGCGGGCTGCGCCGTCTTGGCAATGGAGAGGGTCACGTCCGGCTTGAGGGCCAGCAGACGGCCATCCAGATCGGTAAAGGTGATGACCTGCTCGGACGACAAAAAGCTGCGGTTCTCCTGATACAGGCCGTACTCCTCAAACCGGCCCATATGATACTTGCGGCAGCCCGCCGCTTCGTACAAGGCGCGCAGCGCAAAGGAGGCGCGCTCCTTGGGCTGCAGGTTTGCAATGCTGAATTCCATTGTCGGTTTCCCCATTTCTTACTTGAGTTTATTTTACTTTATCTAGGTAAAGTTGTAAAGTAGGAAAGTGACGGTGTTTTCAACTCAATGATACGATTTTTCTGTGCGTTTGTACAGGGAAAAGAAGAGAAGGAGCCGTTGCATGGCGCAACAGCTCCTTTTCAGCACGCATATTTACCCAAGCAGGTCCAGCACACTGGCCTTCGGGCGGGCACCCACGGCCTGACGCACCAGCTTGCCCTGCTCAAACACCAGCAGGGTGGGGATGCTCATCACGCCGAACTCCCCGGCCAGCTCCGGCTGCTCGTCCACGTTCACCTTGCCCACCTTCACATCGCCGCGCTCCTCGGCCACTTCGTCCACAATGGGGCTGAGCATCCGGCAGGGGCCGCACCAGCTGGCCCAGAAGTCCAGCAGGACGGGCTTTTCGCTCTGCAGCACTTCCTGCGCAAAGTTTTCTTTCGTGATGGTAATGACTGCCATATTTTTACCTCCTGAAGGGTGTTTGTAATTTCACTGACAGCATCAGTATACCCCGTCGGAGTGTGTTTTTCCGTGACCGGGTCACACAGGGGCGCAAAAAAGCCCGAAGCAGGAAGAAAGAATACTGCTCCGGGCAGGGAAACGCTTATTTCAGTGTTCTGTCAGCAGGGTATCAGACACCGGCCACGCAGTTCTTGCCGGCGATGTAGCCGTAGTAGACGCACAGGCTGTGGCTGATGCCGCGCATGCAGATGGGGTATTCCACTGCGTAGCGGCTGCCCTGCACATTGCCGCAGACATACAGGCCCTTGATGATGTCGCGCTTGGGGCTGGCGGGGTCCTCCTCGGTGAAGGTGTGGCAGTTCTCGTCGCTCTCCAGGCCGCCCACGCACACCAGCATGGAAGTGGTGCCCCACTGGCATGCATAGTACGGGGGATTCTCCAGCGCGAACATCCGGCTTGCGGGCTTGCCGAAGTCATCGTCGGAACCGGCCTTGGCCAGCTCGTTGTAGCGCTCGACGGAAGCCAGTGCATTATCCAGTGCATCGCCCTCAAAGCCGCACTGGGTCAGCAGGTCTTCCAGTGTATCGGCCTTGAACTGGTAAGCCTCGGCCTTTGCGCTGATCTTGGTGTACTGACGGTCGGTGTAGTTGGGGTTGGACTCATCCTCATCCTCGGGGATGATGTAGCACAGGCCGCCGTGGTTTGCGGGCATGTAGGGCACCTCTTCGCCCCACTTGGAGTCGTACAGCTGGAAGGAGGTGCACTCGGGCTGCAGCTCGATCTGGTTTTCCAGCTGCTGGCCGGGGATGCACTCGTTCATGAAACGGTCGCCGCGCTTGTTGATCTGCAGGAAGGGGGTCACGCCCATGCCGCTGCCCATGTGGTGGGTCATCGGTGCGTGGAAATCCTGCACCTTTGCGCCGATCCATGCGCCCATGCGCAGGCCGTCGCCGGTCTCCACGGTCTTGCCCTCCACGTCAACGCCCAGCATACCCATGGCACCCATGTTGGCGATCTTCTTCTCCACGATCTCGGGAGCAAAATGCTTCATGATCTTCTCGTCGCCGGAGTTGTCGCCGGTAGCCAGGATCACGCCCTTGGAAGCGTTGAGCTGGATGTACTTGTTGTCATTCTGTGCGTCGCGGATGATCACGCCGGTCACGCGGCCGTCGCTGTCCTTCAGCAGCTTGGTGCCGAAGCAGCCGAAGAAGGTCTGTGCACCGTTCTCAACGGCCTTGTTCAGGTTGGCTTCCACTATAAAGCCCTGCTGATCCTTGCGGGAAGAGCGGAACTCCATGCTGGAAGGGAAGGTGGGGAACTCTTCGTTGCGGTAATCGTAGTGCTCGGGCTGAGGCCATGCCAGCGGCACCAGAATACCCTTGTCGAACTGCTCCTGGGTCACGGCCTCACGGGTGGAGTCGCAGATGGTCAGCTCGGGGTAAGCCTCGATGAACCAGTCCATGACCTCGTGTGCATGGGAAGCCCACTTTTTCAGGATGGAGCGCTTGTTGCGGTAGGTGCACTCGCGCATCAGGCGGTCGACCACAACATCCTCGTCCACGATGTTCTCACGGCCCCAGCGCTTGTTCAGGCTGCCGTTCAGCAGGGCATACTCGCCGCTGCGGCAGTTGAAGGAAGAGCTCTTTTCCACGATGGCAACTTTTGCGCCCTCCTCGGCAGCCGCACGGGCAGCGCAGACGCCGGACAGACCGGCGCCGATGATGACCACATCAAAGTCCTGGGTCTCACTGGCCTGCACGTCCGGCTCTTCGCCCAGCCAGTCATCGCCGGTATCCCCGGCGGTATCTGCAGCAGGCTCTTCGGAAGCAACGCCCATAGCCTGCTCGATGCAGCTGGCGGCAGCCTTCTTGACCGCGTTGGTGGTGACGGTGGCGCCGGAGATGTTGTCGATCTCGGTACCCTGTGCGGCCATGATGGCCTCCTGCAGGGTGGGTGCGGCCACGCCGCCGATGCTTTCGGTCTCGTTGGAGGCATCGATGACCACCTCGGTGATGGCGGTCTCGCTGAAGGTCATGGTGACCTTCACCTCACCGATGCCGGTGGCCGTGCCGGTGTAGGTACCGGCGGTGTAGATGGCATCGCCGGTAGCGGCGGTGCTGGAAGAAGCTGCGGAGTTGCAGGCAGCCAGTGCACCGGCGGTGACACCGCTCATGGCGGCAGCGGCGGCGACCTTCAAAAAGCCTTTGCGGGAGATCTTTTCCATTTGGATTTCCTCTTTCTTCTCATCAATTTCTCTTCGTCTCTGCGGGAGTTTTTCCCGCGCTGCACTTAGTATAAAATATAACGAAGTAAAAGGGAAACAAAAAAATTTTGCCACCCTGATAAAAAGTGTTTATAACTGTCTCCCGCCATGTTATACTGAGAGCAGACGGAGCTTTCCCTGCACAGAAAGGAGCTTTTTTCGGATGAACGACCACCAGCTGCTGTGTTTTCTCACCGTGAGCCGGACCCTGAATTTTACCACAGCCGCCCGGGAGCTGTACTGCACCCAGCCCGCCCTCAGCTACCAGATCCGCAGTCTGGAAAAGGAGCTGGATCTGGCCCTGTTTGAGCGCAGCACCACCCGCGTGGCGCTGACCGAAGCAGGCCGGGCCTTTGTGCCGCAGGCGGAGGGGATCTATCGCAGCATCCTGAACGCCCGCACCGCACTGAAGGGCTTTGCCCGGCGGCGCACACTGACCCTGCGCCTGCCGCCGGTGCTGCTGCAGCGGGATCCCATTTATCCCATCCTGATGGCACGGCTGCACGCCGCACTGCCGAGATATAAGTTTGCGGTGGACACTCGGCCCGTGTCACGCAACCCCCACGAAATGCTCTGCAGCGAGGCAGACGCAGCCCTCTATCTGCCCTTTGGGCCGCTGCAGCCGGAGATCGAGCGCACCCCCATCCTGCACAACACCTTTTACCTGATCGTATCGCCGGAGCACCCGCTCACAGGGCGCAGCACTCTGGCGCTGGCCGATCTTGCCGGGCAGCAGCTGTTTTATGAGCCGCTGTATCAGGAAATGGTGGATCTTGCCGTTGTTCAGCCCGGCCTGCCGTTTTCCGCACCAAGCTGGCACATGGTGGAAAAATACGAGTGTGTTTACAACGATCTGCTTGCTGGGCGCGGCATGTTTTTGTGTCCGATGAAATACCCGGCCTTTCCGGCTGCATGGTATCTGCCGCTGCAGCTGCCGTTGCCGGACACCTGTCTGCTGACCCTGCGGGACGACCCGCGTCCCGAGATCCAACGGCTGCGGGAGGTATTTACCGCTGTATACGCCAGCCGTGCAAAGCTGCTGGGCGAAGAATGAACGCAAAAAGGGGCTGCTGCACCTCGTTTTGAACGAACGTGCAGCAGCCCTTCAGCTCTTATAATATTCCGGACAGCTTTATTTGCCCAGCATTTCGTGGGCAGTCTTGCAGATGGTAGCGGCATCCAGACCGTAGAACTTCAGCAGGTCCCATGCAGGGCCGGAGCAGCCGAACACGTCCTGCACGCCCACGCGGCGCACAGGGGTGGGCAGCTTTTCGCTCAGCACGGCGCAGACGGCCTCGCCCAGACCGCCGATGACGTTGTGCTCCTCGGCGGTGATGACCTTGCCGCACTCCTTTGCAGCCTTGAGGACGATCTCCTCGTCCAGAGGCTTGATGGTGTGGATGTTGATGACCCGGGCATGGATGCCCTCAGCGGCCAGCTGCTCCGCGGCAATGCGGGCTTCGTTGACCATCAGGCCGGTGGCGATGATGGCAATGTCGCTGCCCTCAGTGATCTGCTCACCCTTGCCGATCTCGAAGTGATAGTTCTCGGCATCGTGGAACACAGGCACAGCCAAACGGCCAAAGCGCAGATAGACGGGGCCTTCCATTGCGTAGGCAGCACGCACAGCGGCGCGGGCCTCCACATCGTCGGCGGGGCAGATCACGGTCATGCCGGGGATGCTGCGCATGAGGGCAAAGTCCTCGCAGCACTGATGGGAAGCGCCGTCCTCGCCCACCGAGATGCCGCCGTGGGTGGCACCGATCTTCACGTTCAGGTGGGGATAGCCAATGGAGTTGCGCACCTGCTCAAAGGCACGGCCGGCGGCGAACATGGCAAAGCTGGAAACAAAGGGCACGTAGCCCATGGTGGACAGGCCCGCAGCCACGCCCATCATGTTTTCCTCGGCAATGCCGCAGTCAAAATGACGATCCGGGTAAGCCTTGCGGAACATACCGGTCTTGGTGGCAGCAGCAAGGTCTGCGTCCAGCACCACCAGATCCTCGTGGCCTTCGGCGGCCAGCTCCTTCAGGGTGTTGCCGTAGCTTTCACGGGTAGCGATCTTCTTCACATCTGCCATCTTAGTTTTCCTCCTGCTCCAGTGCGGCGTATGCGGCGTTCAGTTCCTCAATTGCGATCTTGTACTCGTCATCGTTGGGGCCCTTGCCGTGCCAGTCCACAGAGTTGGTCATATAGGAAACGCCCTTGCCCTTTGTGGTGTCCATAATGATGCAGGTGGGCTTTGCAGTCTCTGCATGGAATGCCTGCATGGCGGCTTCGATCTGGTCGTAGTCGTGGCCGTCGATGGTGACAACATTGAAGTTGAAGGCCTTCAGCTTCTCTTCCAGCGGGGCGCTGTTCATCACGGTCTCGGTGGTGCCGTCGATCTGCAGGTGGTTGCGGTCCAGCACAACGCACAGGTTGGAAAGGCCGTAGTGTGCGGCAAACATGAAGGCTTCCCAGCACTCGCCCTCTTCCACCTCGCCGTCGCCCAGGATGGTGTAGACGTTGATGGGCTTACCGGCGTGCTTGGCACCCAGTGCCATGCCGCAGGCGGCAGACACGCCCTGACCCAGACTGCCGGTGGACATATCCACACCCGGGGTCTCGTTCATGTTGGGGTGGCCCTGCAGATAGCTGCCGATCTTACGCAGGGTCTTAAGGTCTTCCACCGGGAAATAGCCGCGCTCTGCCAGCGCTGCATACAGTGCCGGTGCAGCATGGCCCTTGGACAGCACCAGACGGTCGCGGTCGGCCTTCTTGGGGTCCTTCGGGTCAATGTTCATTTCCACGAAATAGAGGTAGCTCAGCAGCTCGGCGATATCCAGACTGCCGCCCGGATGGCCGCACTTTGCGCTGTGCGTGCCCTCGATCACGCCCATGCGGATGTGGCAGGCGTGCTTGGCCAGAGTAAGTTTTTCTGCATTTGTCATGATGGTCCTCCCGTATGAACCTCAGATTTGCACATGTTCAAAAAAGCCTTTCGTCAGCGCCGGTGCAGTCCTGCTGCCCGCAGCGCGCTCTTTTTCAAGTTTATATTAGCTATTCTATGCAAAAAGGTCAAGCTTCTTCATGCAAAATGTACACACGCGGGGAAATATTCATGGAAATTTGCCGCTTTTTGGTCAAATTGCAGGCTTTTTGCCGTATCTTGACAAAGCCAGAGGCATCTGCTATATTTTTCACAGATTCCGGCACGAAGCCGGGTGTGCGGACAGAAGCCCGTATTCTCCATCCTGATGGAGCATTTTATCCACCGCTGCGCTTACGCAGCGGTGCAGCGCAAAGCCCGCAGGGGGCCTTTGCGTTCTGCCATCTTATTTTTGCTGCTATAGACACCACGAAGGGGTCTGCCGTTGGCTTGTAAGCCGGGCAGACCCTTTTTTGTCTGGCCAAAGGAGGAAGCTTTTTATGAAAATGAACCCCCATTCCACCACCCGCAGCCTCGTGCTGGCTGCACTGTTCCTTGCACTGGCCTTTGTGCTGCCCATGATTACCGGCCATGTGCCGCAGGTGGGCAACATGCTGTGCCCGATGCACTTTCCCATTCTGCTGTGCGGCTTTGTGCTGGGCGGCCCATGGGGCCTTGCCGTGGGCTTCATTGCTCCGCTGGTGCGGTCGGTGCTGTTCGGCATGCCGCCGATGTTCCCCATCGCCATTGCCATGGCCTTTGAACTGGCCGCCTACGGCCTTGTGTCCGGCGTGCTCTGGCACAAGGTGAAGCACACCGTGCCCATGATGTACGCTTCTCTTGTCACCGCCATGGTGGCAGGCCGTTTGGTCTGGGGTGCAGTACGCTTTGTGCTGGCCGGCCTGACCGGTTCCAGCTTCCCGTTCAGCGCGTTTTTGTCCGGTGCACTGCTCACCGCTGTGCCGGGCATCGTGGCTCAGCTGGTGCTCATCCCGCTGATTCTGATTGCTCTGCAGAAGGCAAAGTTTATGGATTGACTTACTATTTAGGCTGCCCTCCGCTTTGCTCTGCAACGGCGACGACCGCTGCCTGCGGCAGAAACAAGGAGGAGCCGTTGGGGCTGCGGCCTGCTGGGTGCGAGTGCCGCCTAAGGCACGAAGCAGACACAGGGAGCCGCAACCCGAATATCTTCAGCGGAAATTTTATTATTACAGAAGAGCAGCGGCTGCGGCCGCTGCTCTTCTGTTTTTTCACGGGAGGGGCCGTAATGAAAACGCCCTGCTGCCCGTTACATCTTTTCCCGTAAAAAGCGAAGGGGCTGTTGCCAAGAACTCCCTCAGTCACGGCTTCGCCGCGCCAGCTCCCTCTTGGAGGGAGCCTTGACGTAATGGCAATCTGTGAAAGCCTCCCTCATTGAGGGAGGTGGCATCGCGTGAGCGATGACGGAAGGAGTTTGGCAACAGCCTCTTTTTACTTATTCTGTATCCAATACCGCTGTGTCAGCGTTCCATCGGAGGAATCGACCTGCTCGTCCTCCAGCACACCGCCGTTGGCGCGGCTGGTCTTTGCTGAGGCGACATTGTAGTGGTCGCAGCAGATGCGTACCTTTTCGATGCCTCGTTCTTTTGCCTTTTCCAGCGTCAGGCGAAGCATCTGGGTGGCGTAGCCGTTCTGCCGCTCCGAGGGGCGGACGCTGTACCCGATGTGCCCGCCGTAGGTCAGCAGGTAATCGTTGAGCCGGTGGCGCAGGTTGGTCATGCCCACCAGATGCTCATGCTCGTCCAGAGCCAGATACTCCGTGGCGGGCACGAGACCGGCGGGGGTTGTGTCCGGGTCTTTCAGCTTGCGGAGTTGGGCCAGCCAGGCATCGAAGTCGGCATATTTGTCCAGAGCCGAGGTGCCGTCCATCCGGGAGCCGATGGCCAGAAATTCTTCCCGGTAGGCCATGACCTGTTCCCGGTCGCCCTCATCCGGCTCCCGCAGGTGGATCTTCTGGGGTGAGGTGCGCCGGGTGGCGGTGCGGAAATCCGGAGCCTTCATCAGGCCGTGGCAGTTGCAGTAGAAGTAAAGCACACCCGCGCCCCGCAGGGAGAAGCGGGCAGAGGCATCTCCCTCGGGGTAGAGTTTGACCAGCTGCAGCTTATCCCCGGTGAGGTAGGCAAGAAACGAGATGTAATGGTTTTTCTCCATGGGGTGGTGCAGGGTGACGAAGAGCTCGTCCTCCACCCGCTCCACGGTCAGCTGATGATGCTCGTCGGCATCTTCGGCTTCGGCGATGTCCAGCGCAGGCAGGGCGATGCCGCAGCAGCTCACGACAGCCTGCCCGGTGGCGTGGAGCACATTGCCGCAGAGAGGGCAGACGTAGAGCTTGCTCCGCAGCAGGTTGGCTGCCCGGTTCCGATTGATGATGGGTTCTCCCTGCATCAGCTCCAGCACGCTGACCCCCAGAGCCGCAGCCAGAGGCTCCAGCAGGGAGATATCAGGCAGACCCTTGGCGGTCTCCCACTTGGAAATGGTCTTGGCGCTGACAGAAAGCGTTCCGGCAAGCTCTGCCTGGGTCAAGCCTTTGGCTTCCCGCAGCTGCCGGATGGTGCTGCCGGTGCAGGTTGTGTTCATGTGTTGTCCTCCTCACGTTACC
>ENA-OQKO01001988-OQKO01001988.1-human-gut-metagenome-genome-assembly--contig:-NODE-1988-length-10012-cov-3.683966_pt1 | contig 10012 bp, 8 predicted proteins | sample MGYA00242777_ERZ504796 | MGnify/ENA primary metagenome ERZ504796 (study PRJEB26092, sample SAMD00036404) | human gut metagenome | host: Homo sapiens | study: EMG produced TPA metagenomics assembly of... | reverse complement strand
TGTATACCGTGGGGGGCCCGTACCAGCGTTCGTCCTTACCGGTAGCTGTTGTGCTGGCTCTGTATACCGCCATTGCAGGCACAACCACCGGGGCGCTGCTGGTTGTGCGCGCGGGGGTGCTGGTCTGCAAAGCGGCCATGGGCGCGGTATTTTACCGCGATTTCAAGCAGACCATTGGCCGCCATGGGGCGCTGCTGAGCGCGGTGGTGCTGTTTGTCTACACCCCCAAGTGGTTCCTGGGGCCGGATTATATCAGCCAGCAGTTCCACTTCACCGTGGCGGCATTTTTGTGCTTTTACCATTATTACACCCATGGTTTCCGCCGCCCATGGCTGGTAGTGCTGGGGGCGGTGTGCGCCTGCTTCAGCTTTCTGGCGTTCCCGCAAAGCGCACTGGCGGCGGCGATGATTTTTATCGGCATGGTGTTGTTGGGCCGCCGCGGCAAGGAGCCGACGATCTGTAAGATCCCCCGCGGCGCGGTGCTGTTTGTGCTGGGCTGTATGGCCTGCGCGGCAGCGTTTCTGGCGTATGTGCTGCCCGGCATGGGGCTTACCGTGTTTTTGCAGCGCGTCAGCCTGATCCTGAACGACCCGCAGTATGATTTTACCACAAGCCAGCGGCTGGCCCTGTTGGCAAGCCAGGCACTGAACACCGCCAAATTCCTGGCAAAGCCGCTGGCCGCCAGCGTGGTGCTCTGTCTGCTGTGGTGGGTCAAAACCCGCCAAAAACGGGATTGGATCGGCCTTGCCCTGAACCTTTGGGCAATTCTGGCGGCTCTGCTCTGCGTGGTGCGCGCTGTGGCGGACTCCAGCTCCGATGAGCGCTACTTTATGCCGGCGCTGGTGCTGGCGGCGGTCTGGGCGTTCCGCAAGGGGCGCGGCACAGCGCGGGAGCCGCTGTTCTGGCTGGGCTTTCTGCCGGGCATGGCGGCGTATGCGTTCATTCTGCGCTCTACGCTGCTGGGCTTTTCGGCTACCTTTATGTATCTGACCTGGCCCGCGCTCTGCGGCTGCTTTGCCATGTTGGCGTGCAGGCAGGAGAATCTGGAGCAGGGAAAACTGCCCCAGGGCCAGTGTGTGCTGGCGGCGCTGCTGGTATTTTTGCTGGTGTGCCGGTTCTGGTGCGTTCTGGTAACGAGTTGGAAGCCTGCCAATGTGGCAACAGCCAACCTGAAGCAGATCACCGCAGGCCCCGCCGCAGGGACCTGGGCGGACGAAAAAGCCGCCGATATGCAGATGGCCCTGTACGAAGCGTTGGAACCCTTTGCGGGCAAGCAGGTGCTGCAGGCTATTGGCGAGCAGCACGGCCTTGGCTTTATGATGGCGGGAGGAACCCTGACCATCGGTCAGGCGTCCGTCATCTCCGGTACCGACAGCGACCCGCGGTTCATCCAGTATTATGAGGAACTGCCCGAGAAGCGTCCCGATGTGATTCTGTATGATGAAGCCGAAGTGCGCGATATGGCCGCGTTCCATGCCTGGATCGAAGAAAACTTTACCATCACCGCCCGCTACCCCGTCACCCACGGCACCGCCCACCTGCAAGTGCTGGTAGTTGATTGAGCTTTCCACAAGCACAGGAAAAAATGTGGAAAACCTGCGGGTGTGTAGAACACATTTCCAACGGCTTTGCAGGGAACGGTCTCGACCGTTCCCCACAGCGCAAAACCGCAGGCCTGCCCTAATTCAATCTTCGCTCCTTCCAATTTGACCCCCCGCCCCAAATATAGTATTCTATAATCAATCAAAATATCTTGTTCAGGAGGCTTGCCCTATGCCGGAACGCTTTCTTGTTTTTATCCCTGCCTATAACTGTGAAAAACAGGTGCCCCGTGTGCTGAACCAGCTGCTGGACTGTCAGGTGGCCGCTATGGTCACCGAGTGCATCGTGGTCAATAACCGCTCCACCGACGGCACCGAAGCCGCCGTGCAAAACTGGATGCAGGCCCACCCGCAGGCCCCGGTCCGCCTGCTGCGCAACGACCAGAACTATGGCCTGGGCGGCAGCCATAAAGTGGCATTCCAGTACGCCGTTCAGCATAACTTCGACTACCTGATTGTGCTGCATGGCGACGACCAGGGTGATATCCGCGATGTGCTGCCCCTGGTACACAGCGGCCGCCACCGTAAGTATGATTGCTGCCTTGGCTCCCGTTTTATGCCGGAAAGCCGCATCAAGGGCTACAGCACTCTGCGCGTGGTGGGCAACTATGGCTTTAACTGGCTGTTCAGCCTGGTGGCCGGGCACAAGATCACCGACCTGGGCAGCGGCCTGAACCTGTACGCCGTGCCACCGCTGGCAAACGGTTATTATAAAAAATTTCCGGATACGTTGTATTTTAATGACTGCATGATCCTGGCCCTCTGCCACCTCAAGCAGAAAGTCCTTTTCTTCCCCATCAGCTGGCGGGAGGAAGACCAGGTATCCAACAACAAACTGACCAGCTTTGGCGTCAGCCTGCTCAAACTGTGCGGGCGCTACCTGAAAAACAAAAACGAGTTTGTGACCCGCGAATGGCGGGAAAAACCAATCGAAGAATATACAAGCACCATCATTGCTTCCAATCTGTAAAGGGGGATGTTGATTATGAAGGTTCTGGTAACGGGTGCTGCCGGGTTTATCGGCGGCCAGCTTATGCATGCATTGTGGAAAAACGGCCATACCGCCATTGGTGTGGATAACTACAGCTATGGCAGCGCCGATAACCTGCATTTTGACGACCATGATTTTTCCGCCGATGTCATCAAGATGGATATCCGCGATAAAGAGGGCATGAAAGCCCTGTTTGAGCAGGAAAAGTTTGATATCGTCTATAACATTGCGGGCATTGCCCCCCTGCCGGACTGCCAGAGCGACCCGGTGGAGGCCGTCAGCGTCAACACGCTGGGCCTTGTCAACGTGCTGGAAAACGCCCGCCGCACCGGCGTTAAGCATGTCATTCAGGCATCCACCAACGCGATGTACGAGAATGAAACCGAGTTCCCGACCGTGGAATCCAAGTTCAACCCGCCCACGCTGATCTATCCCAACACCAAATACTGCGGCGAGCGGTTCTGCCAGAGCTTTGCCGATACCTACGGCATGAACATCACCTGCCTGCGCTTTGCCAACGTTTACGGCCCGCACATTGACTGCCTGCGCAAGCAGCCGCCGTTTGTGGGCTATATGATCCGCGAGCTGTACTATGACCGCGTGCCGGAGTTCCACTCTGACGGCAACCAGCGCCGCGATTATATCTATGTGGATGACCTTATCGACCTGGCCATGCGCGTGTGGGATCAGCCGGGCTTTGATGCCGTCAACGTTTCCAGCAACAAGAAATACTCCGTCCGCGAACTGTACGCCACGGCCTGCGAGCTGATGGGCAAGCAGATCGAAGCCAAATACTGCCCGTCCAGCCATTACTGGGCCAAGTACCCGGAGCTGTACGGCGGCGCTTACGGCATCAAGCCGGAAATTCTGGACCACGAGGTCAACAAGTATTCCCTGTGCGATAACACCCACGCCAAAGAGTGCTATGGCTGGGAACCGAAGATCGACATCCGCGAAGGCCTGCGCCGCGTGATCGAGAACGAGTGCGCCATGCTGGCTGCCCGCGATGCGAAAGGGGAATAACATGGCAAAGCTGCACCTTGTAATGCCGATGGCCGGGCGCGGCAGCCGCTTTTTTGAAAACGGCTTTGTGATGCCCAAGCCCCTGATCGAGATCAACGACCGCCCGTTTTTCTATTGGGCAACCCAGAGCATTGCCAAATTTGTGGACTGTGCCGATATCACCTTTGTGGTGCTGGAGGAGCATATCCGCGACCACGCCATTGACCGGGAAATCAAAACCTATTACCCCGATGCCAAAATCGTGGCCCTGCCCGAAGTGACGGAGGGCGCCGCCATCACCGCCCTGCGCGGGACGGAAAGCCTGCCGGACGATGAGCCGCTGCTCTTTAATGACTGCGACCACCTGTTCCTCTGCAAGCCGTTCAATGAGTTTTGCAAGGCGGGCGATTTTGCCAACGGCCCGGACGGCGCACTGCTGACCTTTGCCAGCGACTCCCCGGCCTACAGCTACCTGCAATATGGGGCCGACGGCAGGGTGTGCCACACGGTGGAAAAGCAGGTCGTCAGCCATGATGCCATCTGCGGGGCGTATTACTTCAAAAATAAGCAGCTCTATGCTTCCGCCTGTGCAGAGTACCTGCACCACTGCGATTATAAAGAATTTTTTGTTTCCGGCATTTACAACGTGCTGGCCGCCCGCGGGGCGGACCTGCGCGGATTTGCAACTGATCTGCACCTGCCCTTTGGCACCCCGGCAGAGTATGCCCAGGCGGAACAGGAAGCCAACAAGGCCGCGTTTGAAATGCTGATGTAAAATCCCACCAATAAACTAACTGATTCAGGTGACCGCCGATGCAACCTTTCGGAACCATTTTATTATTGCTGCTTTCCTCCGCGGCATTGGTGCTGCTGGGGCATGTGTTCCGCCTGCTCCGGTGGGAGCAGTTCATCCGCATTTATGAATACCCCCAGCGCCGCAGCCTGCTGCGCGCCATGGCCGGGGGCTATGCCGTCAACTTTCTGCTGCCATTCCATGTGGGCGATTTTCTGCGCGCCGCTCTGGCTGGCCGCAAAATGAAAACCGGAACAGGCTTTGCTTTTGCCACTGTCATCATGGATCGCTTTCTGGATGTGTGGGTGGTGGCGCTGCTGTTCGGCGGGTTCCGGCTGGCCGGGCTGGGCGGTGCTGCGGTTTTGGGCGCAGCGCGGTATTATCTGGTTTTTGCGCTGCTGCTGGCCGCCGCCCTGGTGCTGGTGGTGCTGCTGCGGGACCTGCTCAAGCGGTGTTGCCTGGCCGTGTGCAGCATTTTCAATGATACCATCAAGCTGGACGGCCTTGTGTTCTGCTGGAGTCTCATCAATACCTTCAAGGATCTGCGCCGCGTCAACCTGTGGCGGCTGCTGCTCAATACGGTTCTCATGTGGGGGGCCTACCTTGCTTCTTACGCGGTGCTGGGGCAGGCAATCATTGCCTGCGGCGGCGCTGGCGGCAGCTTTGGCTTGGTGGAAGTGTTCAACATGCTGTTCGGCGTCAAGAGCGTGGATGTGACCAGCCTTGGCGTGGCGGGCTCCCTCGGTTTGAGCGATGCCGCCCGTGGGCTGGTGATCGCCTGGTTCCTGCTGCCGCTGGCGGTTATGTTTGCGGCACCTCTTTTGCCGGAACATCTGCGCGCCGCTCTGAACGGTGCAGCGGAGCCGATCGCCAACCGGGAAGCCGGGCAGGAAAACTACCTGAACCTGCTGCCCCAGGTGGACCCGCGGGACCGCGGCGCATTCCTCAACCAGTATTTCAGCCTGCAGAACAAAGCCTATGTGGCCAAGTTCATTGAGATCAACCAGAACATTACCATTTTGCAGGATTATTCTGCCGGTTCCAACGCAACTACCATGCTGTGTACCGATGGTGCCGCGACCTTTTACCGCAAATACGCCTTTGGCGCGGACTGTGCCAATCTGGCCGAACAGCTGGCTTGGCTGCGCCGCAATGCCGCCCGCCTGCCGCTGTGCGAAATTCTGCGCGAGGGCACCGGCGAAGGCTACTGCTGGTATGATATGACCTATTCCGGCAGCGCGGTGGGGCTGTTCCGCTATATCCATTCCAACCCGCCGGGAAAAAGCGCAGCCATCCTGCGCAGTGTGCTGCGGGCACTGGATGAACAGCTCTACCGCGCCACAGCCCGCCCGGCGGATCCCGAAAAAATAGAGGAATACCTGAACAAAAAGATGGATGCCAATCTGGAAAAGATCCGGGACGCCCGCATCCTGAAAGAACTGTGGAACTATGACCGCATCTGGATCAATGGCCGCAGCTACCGCAACCTGAAAGAGCTGGGCCGCCTGTTTGACCACAATGCGCTGCGTACCCTGTTCGCTGCAGACCCCGTGGCGGATATCCACGGCGATCTGACGGTGGAAAACATCATCTGCCGCACCGATGTGGAGAACCCCGATAAAGCGTGGTACATCATTGACCCCAACACCGACAATCTGCACGACAGCCCCTACCTGGATTACGGCAAACTGCTGCAAAGCCTGCACGGCGGCTATGAGTTCATGATGATGACCCCGCGCTGCACTGTGCAGGAAAACCATATTGACTTCCAGCTGACCCGCTCCGCCGCCTATGATACGCTGTTTGAAGCGGTCTGCGATGACCTGCGTGCCCGCTGCGGCGCGGCAGGGCTGCACAGCATCCTGGCACACGAGCTCATCCACTGGCTGCGCCTGATGCCCTACAAGCTCAACAAAGATAAAAAGCGTGCCCCCATGTTCTATGCTGGGCTTGTCATGGTGGCCAACGACCTGAATACATGGGAAAACGAGGGAAAGTTTGATGAAAAAGCAAGGACTGATCGCCGTTGATCTGGACGGCACATTGTTTGATACGGTTGCCGTCAACGCTGAAAGCTACCGCCGTGCGCTGGAGTCGTTCGGCTTTACGGTGGATTATGATTACTATGCCGCTTACTGCAACGGCAGTCATTACCGCGCCTTTTTGCAGCCGCTGATGGGCGGCAGCCCCTCTGCCGAGGATGTGGAGCGGGTGCATGACCTGAAAAAGCAGTATTACGCCGCCAACATGGACATAGCCCGCAAAAACGAGGCACTGTTTGTCATCTTGGAAGCCCTGCGCCCCACCCATTACCTGGCCGTGATTACCACAGGAAGCCGCCAGAACGCAACGGAAATGCTGGACCACTTTCACTGCACTGACTGGTTTGACCTGATCCTGACCCAGGAAGATGTGGTCAACAATAAGCCGGACCCGGAGGGCTACCTGAAAGCCATGGCCCACTTTGGCGTGGACGCCGCCCATACCATGATCTTTGAGGACAGTGCCCCCGGCCTTGCCGCCGCCCGCGCCACCGGAGCCAGCGTGTTTGCGTGCAATCAGTTCTGACCTAAATCCATACAAACCAAAACACCCCGCCGCCCGGCGTTTGAACCGGATGGCGGGGTGTTGCTTATGGAATCAAATGGGGCGGGGGAAAGAGCTTACTGGTCCTCTTTCACAAAGCTGCGCACGGCATCGGCAATGGCGTCGGCGGTCAGGCCGTAATCGCGCAGAACCTCCCATGCGGGGCCGGAATGGCCGAATTTATCCTGCACACCAATGCGGCGCACGGGCGTGGGGGCCTTCTCGCTCAGCAGACTGCAAACAGCCTCGCCCAGGCCGCCGATCACGCTGTGCTCTTCCACCGTGATGATTTTGTGGCACTCGCGGGCAGCGCGCAGAACGATCTCTTCGTCCAGCGGCTTGATGGTGGGCATGTTGATCACGCGCACACTGATGGCATCCTGACGCTTCAGGGTGACAGCAGCCTTCAGAGCTTCGCTGGTCATCAGACCGGTGGAGATGATGGCCAGATCAAAACCGTCGCACAGAACCTCGCCCTTGCCGATTTCAAAAGTATAGTTATTGGCATCATGCAGGGAAGGGGTGGCCAGACGGCTGAAACGCAGGTAAACGGGACCCTTGTGGGCGTAAGCGGCGCGCACAGCGGCGCGGGCTTCCAGATCGTCAGAGGGGCAGATCACGACCATGCCGGGGATGGTGCGCATCAGCGCAAAGTCCTCGCAGCACTGGTGGGAAGCACCGTCCTCGCCGACGGACAGGCCGCCGTGGGTGGCAGCAATCTTGACGTTCAGCTCGGGGTAACCGATGCTGTTGCGGATCTGCTCAAAAGCGCGGCCCGCAGCAAACATGGCAAACGAGGAAACAAAAGGCACATAGCCAAAGGTGGACATGCCGGCGGCTACACCGACCATGTTGCACTCGGCAATGCCGCAGTCAAAAAAGCGTTCAGAATATTTTTTTGCAAATACTGAGGTACGGGTCGAAGCGGACAAATCCGCATCAAATACCACGATATCGTCATGGCCTGCATCGGCCAGTTCCAGCAGCGCAGCACCGTAGCTGTCGCGCGTGGCAATGCTCTTGTTATCAGCCATTGATCCGTTCAGCCTCCTTTTCCATCACTTCATAGCTGGCGCGCAGCTCGGCCATCGCCTTGTCATACTCGGCATCGTTGGGGGCTTTGCCGTGCCAATCCACAGCGTTCTCCATAAAGCTCACGCCCAGGCCCTTGGTGGTGTGCAGCAGGAAGCAGGTCGGCTTGCCGGAACCATGGGAGCGGTCAAACAAGATGAATGCCTGCTCCAGGTCAGCCAGGCTGTTGCCGTTGCAGATGATGGTGTTAAAGCCGAAGGCATCCATCTTCTGGTCCAGCGGTTCGCTGTTCATGACCTTGGCGGTGGGGCCGTCGATCTGCAGGCCGTTCACGTCGATCATGATGCAGAGGTTATCCAGCTTATAGTGGTTGGCAAACATAAATGCTTCCCAGCACTCGCCCTCTTCGATCTCGCCGTCACCCAGCAGGGTGTACACGTTGATGTCGGGGTTCTTCATCTTGGCGGCCAGTGCCATGCCGGCTGCGGCGGAAACACCCTGGCCCAGGCTGCCGGTGCTCATATCAACACCGGGAACCGTGTTCATGTTGGGGTGGCCCTGCAGGTAGCTGCCGGAGCGGCGCAGGGTAGGCAGGTCAGCCACGGGGAAGAACCCGCGCTCTGCCAGCACCGAGTACAGACCCGGCGCTGCATGGCCCTTGGAAAGCACAAAACGGTCACGGTCAGGGTCCTGCGGGTTCTGCGGATCGATCTGCATTTCCTTAAAGTATAAGTAAGTCAGCACATCAGCAGCAGAAAGGCTGCCGCCCGGGTGCCCGCTTTTGCCGCCATGGGTCGCTTCAATAATGCCCATGCGCACGCGGGTCGCAGTCATTTTTAACTGCAGCATCTCTTGCTTTGTCATATCCGTATTCCTCCAGCCGGGTGCAGCTGCACCCGTATTATCTACTATTATATTATACACGCCCTGCAAAAGGACGCAATAATTTTGTAAAAATAAAACGGCAGATATTTTGATACAGTATAGCATAAAAAGCTACAGTTTTCCAGTGAAAAAACTGGAAAACGCTGTCAAATATTATCAGTTTGCCGCGCATGGATAAAGTTTTGGTGCAACTGCTGAATTTTCTGTACGCAGCATGGGCGAAATTTTACACTGCCTGCCCTTGTAAGCTGCTCCAAAAGATGGCACAATAAAAAGTAAGGCTACTTTTAGCCGGCCGGAAAAGGGGGCAGCAACATGGCAAACGGCATTTATATCCAGGCGGAGTACCGTGGAAAATTGATCCGCAAAATTGTCTGTAACGGCGAAGAACGCTGGTTTATCGGCTCAGACTGTGCAGTCACCTACCTGACCCTGCAGGCATGCAAAGCCGCCATTGACGCTTTGACGGTGTGAACAGCGCAGACAGGACGGTACCGCATGTCATAACTTGGTATGCCCAAATATTCTGTGGAGGCCGTAGGAACGCACATTGTGCGCCCACCAACCTGATGATGCAGCGGCTTTTCCGGGAAACAGCATACACGGAGAAAGACTGCAGGCGAACAATGTTCGCCCCGACAGAGCATTCTTTGACACACTGCGACGATAAAACACCACACTTTACCGCTTTACAATCCTGAAAAAAGCTGGTAAAGTAAATATGGTACAATGATACCATCTACCCTTTTGCCTGCTTGTGCGCATTTGGCAGGCGGGGGACGGAATGATAAAACGGAGAAAAAGCGAGGTTAGAACAAGTGTTCAAGATCGTTAAAAAGCGGGAATTGAACCCCACAGTGACCGAAATGGTCATTGAAGCACCGCTGATCGCTAAAAAGGCGAAAGCGGGCCAGTTCATCATCATCCGCGCCAAGGAGGATTCTGAGCGCATCCCCCTGACGATTGCCCATTATGATGCCGCAGCAGGCACTGTGGCCATCATTTTCCAGATCGTCGGCGCAGGCACCATGCAGCTGAACTCCCTCAAAGAGGGCGAGTATGTGCATGACTTTGTCGGCCCGCTGGGCAAGGCAACCGAGATCGAAGGCCTGAAAAACGTCT
>ENA-OQKO01001985-OQKO01001985.1-human-gut-metagenome-genome-assembly--contig:-NODE-1985-length-10025-cov-3.320166_pt1 | contig 10025 bp, 8 predicted proteins | sample MGYA00242777_ERZ504796 | MGnify/ENA primary metagenome ERZ504796 (study PRJEB26092, sample SAMD00036404) | human gut metagenome | host: Homo sapiens | study: EMG produced TPA metagenomics assembly of... | reverse complement strand
GACGAATGGCAGAAGGGCCGAACCTGGCTCCAGGACGAAAGCTTGTGGTAGAATCAAAGGGCGCTCCGTATAGAACAATCCCTGCTTCCTCAAAGCTGCTGTCACAGCCGATAAAATTCTCAATATTTGGTAAAATCATAAATCAGTCCTCCACCTCCTGAAGCATTTCCTCCAGAAAAGCCGGAAGATAAAATGCACCTCTGTGAAGCCTTGTGGTATAGTAACGGGTGCGAAGATTCAGGGCGTTCCATGCCTCCGGATCCAGATCATCCACCGGATGGTACTTTTTGCTTGCAAAACCAAACAGCCAGTAACCGGCAGCAAAGGTAGGAATATGTGCCTGGTAAACACGACTGATCTGGAACGTACTGGCAATTCTTTTGTGACTGCGCTGCATGGCGTGGGCATCCTCAGAATAAAAAGGACTTCCCTGCTGATTGACCATGATTCCATCCTCTTTCAGCGCATTATAACAGTTTCCATAAAATTCACGGGTAAACAAGCCTTCCGAAGGGCCAAAAGGATCGGAAGAATCCACAATAATAAGGTCATATTTATTTTCACAGCGTCGGATAAATTTCAACGCATTTTCATAATGAAGGTGCACTCTCCTGTCATCAAGCCTGCAGGCATTTCCCGGAAGATAGGCACGGCAGGCTTCCACTACCATGGGATCCATCTCTACCAGATCAATATGGCGGACACGGTCATATCTGGTCAGTTCACGTACAACTCCACCGTCTCCTGCTCCGATCACAAGAATATCCCTGGCTTCTTTATGGACAGCCATAGGTACATGGGTAATCATTTCGTCATAAATAAATTCGTCACGTTCCGTGAGCATTACATTGCCATCCAGTGTAAGAACCCTGCCAAATTCCGGTGTCTCAAAAATATCAATTCGCTGATAGTCGCTCTGCTTTGAGTAGAGCTGACGGTTTACCCGGATACTATGCTTCACATCCGGTGTATGAAATTCCGAAAACCACATTTCCATTTTCTTTACCTCCCTGCCAGAGTATGTTTTAATATTATTCCCGCAAGATGTATGTCGCAATTTGCAGACAGCCTTTTTCAAACAGTTACTGTTCACTCCGTTCACAGTAACTTCAAACATGCTCCAGCACATTTAACCGTAATATATCCGGATCTTCCGGACCTGTCATGTTACATCCTTTTGCCTTGGCATATTCAATATAATCCAGGATTTCCGGGGTGATCCGCTCCCCTGGAGCCAGAATTGGGATTCCCGGGGGATAACACATTACAAATTCACTGCATACCTTTCCTTCCGTTTCCCTGAGAGGAAGGCTGCATTTTTCTGCATAAAAAGCTTCCTGAGGGCTTGTTACTACCTGGGGATCAATATATTCCTGATCCAGCAATCCTGATTTATCCTTCTGAAAACGCCTGCGGATCTCCGCAAGGGCGCTTACCAGCCGCTCTACTTCCTGGGCACGGTCTCCAATTGACAGATAAGCCAGAATATTTCCGATATCACCAAATTCGATCTGAATATCATATTCATCTCTCAGAATGTCGTAAACCTCAATTCCTGCAAGTCCGATATCCAGGGTATGTACACTTAATTTCGTAATGTCAAAATCAAAAACCGAATCTCCATTCACCAGTTCTTTTCCAAATGCGTAATAGCCGCCAATGGCGTTAATCTCTTCCCTTGCATATTCTGCCATATCTGCTACCTGATGAAAAATCTGACGTCCGCGCTGTGCAAGATTCCGCCGGGAAATGTCAAGACTTGACATCAGAAGATAGCTTCCAGAGGTAGTCTGGGTCAGGTTGATAATCTGACGGACATATCCGGCATGGACGCCAGGTCCAGTCAGAAGAAGACTAGACTGGGTCAGGCTTCCACCGCTTTTATGCATGGATACAGATGCCATATCTGCACCAGCTGCCATTGCCGAAACCGGCAGGCCTCCTCCAAAATAAAAATGAGTCCCATGGGCTTCATCTGCCAGACACAGCATCCCTGCTTCATGAGCCATCCGCACAATTGCACGTAGATCACTGCAAATTCCATAATAGGTGGGATTGTTTACCAGCACAGCCACTGCATTGGGATGCTCCTTAATTGCCTTTGCCACCTGTTCACGGCGCATTCCAAGAGAGATTCCAAGTCTCTGATCTACTTCCGGATTCACATAAACCGGAATTGCTCCGCACAGAACCAGCGCATTCAGCACGCTTCTGTGAACATTGCGGGGAAGAATGATCTCGTCTCCCCTCTTACAGGCAGTTAACACCATGGTCTGTACGGAGCTTGTAGTTCCGCCAACCATGAGAAAGGCGTGAGCTGCTCCAAAGGCATCTGCTGCCAGTTCTTCTGCCTCCCGGATCACAGATACAGGATGACAGAGATTATCAAGCGGCTTCATGCTGTTTACATCCACGCCTACACATTTCTGCCCCAGAAACTCAGTAAGCTCCGGATTTCCTCTTCCTCTTTTATGTCCTGGCACATCGAAGGGTACCACCCTCATGCGCCGGAAATTTTCCAGAGCCTCGTGAATTGGTGCACGATTCTGGTCCAGTTTAAAACGAGTTCTGTTCATTGCGTCTCCATTTCCAGTTCCTTTGTCTGTATAAAGAATCCTGTTTGCAGGATTCTCCGCCTGCAAAGGGGCGTCTCCAGCGCCATCTGCTCTTCCGCTGCAGTGAAATCCTACCCGGCAGGCTTTTTATATAATAGGAAATTCCAACGGAATTTTCTATTACACAAAAAAAGCAGGCTGCCTCAAAACCGCAAACCTGCTTGGATCATTCTTCCTGATTCTATCTCCATTGACTTATAATAAATACAGGAATCCTCGTATTTACATAAAATGGAAATCCGGATGATATATGTCAGAGTCTATATAGCAATCATACTTTTACTACTCTTATTGACCGTTTCACAAGTCTGCACATCAGGCGCATAGTGGTTATCAAAGGAACCAACTTATAAAATTTGAGCTTCTAACTCAATCAATAAGGCAACCAAAGTTACCATCAGCGGCAGTGGACCCGGCTGTCCGTATGGCCTTAACCCCAAATGGAGTGATCCAAAATAATTGCTTTGAAAAGACTCTTTCTTTGTCTTTCAAAATCTTCATAAGCATAGCATATATGAAAATGCATGTCAACTGTTTCATTTTATGATGCCAGCAGTTTGCGGAAATGATTTACCAAACACGCTCCCGCGCTGCAATGAAGTGAAGGCAAATATTTTTCTTGTCAAAACAAAATATTTTTCTAACATTTTCATTGAAATTTATGATCGTATATGATATTCTGTGTGTTAGTGTGTTTCTACACAGTACGAATGACCGTCATGCTCGTACATTTTATAAAAATGTATAGGCATGGTCTTTCGCAACTCAGGAGAGTCTCTTCAAAAAATGAATGGAAGAGCGCCGAAGGTGTACGCAGCATTTGTAATGCTGTTAATCTCTCAGGCAAAAGGATGGAGGAAAGAGAACATGTTTACACAAATCAACAACTTTATCACCTGGTTTGACGGAGTAGTCTGGGGACTTCCGTTAATCATTCTGATCCTGATCACAGGACTTCTTTTAACCGTTCGGTTAGGCTTTTTACAGGTAAGACATCTTGGAAAAGCATTGAAATTCATGGTACGAAATGAAGAAGGCGGCGAAGGCGAAGTCACAAGCTTTGGTGCGCTCTGCACAGCTTTGTCCGCAACTATCGGAACCGGTAACATCGTAGGTGTTGCCACTGCTATTGCTGCCGGCGGACCCGGAGCCCTGTTTTGGATGATCGTTGCTGCATTCTTCGGAATGGCAACCAAATATGCAGAAGGACTTCTGGCCATCAAATACCGTACCATCGACAAGGACGGACACGTTCTTGGCGGACCATTTTATTATATTGAGAATGGTATGGGAAAACAGTGGAGATGGCTTGCGAAAATTTTTGCATTCTTTGGAGCCGGAGTCGGTCTTTTCGGAATTGGTACCTTTACTCAGGTAAACGGTATTGCTTCTGCAGTAAAGAACTTCTTTGACCCGGATACCGTACACACCGTTTCCCTTTTGGGAAATACATACTCCTGGGCAACTGTAATCGCCTGCCTGATTCTTACCTTATGTGTAGGACTTGTAGTTCTTGGCGGTATTCAGCGTATTGCAAAGGTTTCCCAGATTATCGTTCCATTTATGGCGGTTCTTTATGTTGCACTTGCACTGATCATTGTGATCACAAATATTACTGCAGTTCCTGGTGCCATCGCTACCATTGTAAAAACAGCCTTCAACGGAAGTGCCCTTGCAGGCGGTGCCATGGGAACCATGGTTGTGGCAATGCAGAAAGGTATTGCCCGCGGTATTTTCTCAAACGAGTCTGGTCTTGGTAGCGCTCCTATTGCTGCAGCTGCCGCTCAGACAAAGGAACCGGTTCGCCAGGGACTTGTTTCCATGACCGGTACTTTTATTGATACCATTGTAATCTGTACCATGACAGGTCTTTCCATTGTCATTACCGAAACCTGGAATACAGGACTTGAAGGTGTTGCGATTACTACTGCAGCTTTCCAGAAAGGTCTTCCATTCCCTGCACAGTTTGCCTCCTTTGCTCTTATGCTGTGCCTGGTATTCTTCGCATTCACAACCATCCTTGGATGGGATTATTACGGTGAGCGCTGCCTGGAATACCTTTTCAACCGCAACATGACTGCAGTAAAGACTTACCGTTGGTTATATATCATCTGCGTCTTCTTCGGACCGTACATGACTGTTGCTGCTGTCTGGAACATTGCAGATATCTTCAATGCCTTGATGGCCTTCCCGAACCTGATTGCGCTGCTTGCTTTAAGCGGTGTAGTCGTAAAGGAAACAAAGGATTTCTTTAAAAAACATAAAAATTACGAATAAGATAAAATAAAAGAAAGAATTCCTCTCCTGAAAAACATAGAGCCTTGTCTGATACGATGCTTTTAGCCAGTCAGACAAGGTTCTTTTTCTTGCTAAAAAGAGACAAAACGTGTTTGCCCCTGTCTTTGTTCTAGAGCGTGTTTGAAAAAGGCTTTCTGCAAGATGTGCGTCACAATTTGTGGGAGATTTCGCTCGGATGAGGGCGCCGTAGCGGGCTACGGCAACCGAATTCGGGTGAAAGCTCCCGCAAAGTGGGGCGTGCAGATTGCGGGAATGATTTTTCAAACACGCTCTAATCTTATTATAAGGAATTCGGATTAAACAGATCGCTGATGCTGTCTCCGTTTCTGTGAATTCCGTCTACAGAAAACTCTGCCCACTCTCCGATGTTGGTGGCGTGGTCGCCGATTCGCTCATAGTATTTGGAGATCATCAGAAGATCAAGAACCTCGTCACTGGAAAAGTCCATGGTGTTCTGATCCAACGCATTTCTTACTTTATTGAAAAGATTATCCAGAATATCATCACTGCTGATCACCTTTTTTGCCAGGTCACTTTTTCCCTCTACATAAGCGGTAACACTGTCATTTACCATATGCATGGCATAATCTGCCATTTCCTGAAGCGGGATGGCTGTTACTGGTATATGAACGCTGCCTGTGTTCAGAATCTCCGCAATATCAGTAGCCTGGTCGCCGATTCGCTCCATATCTGTTACCATCTTAAGTGCTGCGGAAATTTTACGAAGATCAGTACCAACCGGCTGCTGTTTCAGAAGAAGCTGCATGCACAGAGCCTCAATATTATGCTCTTTGTCGTCAATCTCCTTCTCAATTCTTCCAATCTCCTTTGTGGCAGCCTCACGGACCTCCACGCTTGCCAGAAGCTGACAGGTCTTCATGATGGCCTGACCGCACAGATTTCCCATTTCCAGGACCTCATCTGAAAGCCTGAAGAGCTTTGCGGTATACACATCTCTCATATCAACCAAACCTCCCTGTAATATACTCTTCTGTTTTCTTGTTCTGTGGTCTGGAAAACAGTTCTGTAGTATCGTTATATTCAATAATCTCACCCAGCAGGAAAAATGCAGTCTTGTCAGAAATACGGGCTGCCTGCTGCATGTTGTGAGTTACGATCACGATGGTGTAACGGTCTTTTAATTCCAACGCCAGATCCTCAATGTGGGATGTTGAAATTGGATCAAGTGCAGAGGTAGGCTCATCCATAAGAAGTACCTCCGGCTCTACTGCAAGAGCTCTTGCAATGCAAAGTCTCTGCTGCTGTCCGCCAGACATACCCAGGGCGCTCTTTTTCAACCTGTCCTTTACCTCATCCCAGATAGAAGCATTTCGAAGAGCACGCTCTACGATATCGTCCAGTTTTTCCTTGGAATGAATTCCATGAGTACGAGGTCCATATGCAATGTTATCATAAATGCTCATTGGAAAAGGATTTGGTTTCTGGAAAACCATTCCAACACGTTTTCTAAGAAGGTTTACATCAATATCCCCATAAATATCCTCACCGTCCAGACAAATATCGCCTGTGATCTTGCAGCCTTTCACAAGATCGTTCATACGGTTTAATGATTTCAGCAATGTAGATTTTCCGCAGCCGCTTGGACCAATGAACGCGGTAATCTTCTTTTCCGGAATCTCCAGATTAATATTTTTCAAGGCATGGAAGCTGCTGTAGTACAGATCCATGTTTTTTACATCTATTTTACCCATAATTCTCCTTGCTGCAGAAATTTTTAGTTCTATTGCATTTTCTAAACAACTCTGCTGAGTGTGAATTTTTATCAAGCTGACGTATCGCCTGCTGGCAATATTATCATATATGAAAGTTAGTTGTTTCTCGCCTATTGCGCTGCCACAACTGCATACATTAGCAACACCTGTGGCACTTACTGTCCGTTTGTGGCTTTGCTTAAATGCTTTGCACAGAAACCGGATACCCAGTTCAGCACAAGTACGAAGATCAGCAGAATAACCGCTGTGGCATAAGCCTGATCCATGTAAAGTCCCTCACTGGAAAGCACATACATATGAACTGCCAGGGTACGTCCGGATCCCATCAGGCTGGATGGAACCTTCGCCACAGCACCGGCAGTATAAATCAGGGCTGCAGTCTCACCAACAATACGTCCTGTCGCAAGTACCACACCAGAAAGAATTCCAGGAATTGCACTTGGAAGCACCACTTTAAACACGGTGCGGAGCTTTCCTGCCCCAAGGCCAAAGGAAGCTTCTCTGTACGCATCCGGGACACCCATAAGTGCCTCCTCTGTAGTACGGATGATCAGCGGAAGGATCATAATCACCAATGTCATAGCTCCCGCCAGAAGGGAATATCCCCAATGGAGAGCAGTACTGAAAAACAGAAGACCGAACAGACCGAAGATAATGGATGGAATTCCCTGAAGAGTCTCTGTTGTAATACGGATGATCTTAACCAACTTACTTCCTTTTTTCGCATATTCAACCAGATAAATTGCTGCAAAAATTCCAAATGGCACTGCGATCACCAGAGATAACAGGGTGATGATCAAGGTGTTGATCAGTGCCGGCATCAAAGATGCATTGTCAGAATTATATTCCAGTGCAAACAAGTCTGGTGTCAGATTTCCAACACCTTTTATCAGAATAAAACCAACAAGAAACGCCATAACTGCCACTGTAATAATTGCAGATAACCATACCAGGAGCCTCAGGATGGCAGAACCAGGATGATTTTTCCAATAAGATAATTTATTTTTACTCATCTTCTGCTCTCCTTTTCAGGGCTGATACACACAGGTTGATAATCAGGATGAATACGAAAAGTACAACACCTGTAGCAATCAGCGCTTCCCTGTGAAGATCGGTTGCATAGCCCATTTCAATTACAATATTTGCGGTCATGGTTCGAAGTCCTTTGAAAAGCCCCTGTGGCATCCAGGTCTGGTTTCCAGCTACCATGATCACTGCCATCGTCTCACCAATGGCTCGTCCGATTCCAAGAACCACACCAGCTAATACACCTGATTTTGCAGCCGGAAAAACAGTGCCAAATACACTTTTTTCGTGGGTTGCTCCAAGTGCCAGTGCCCCTTCATAATAACTTGTGGGAACACTTTTTAAGGCTGGTTCTGCAACGCCGGTTACCGTTGGAAGGATCATAATTCCAAGAAGTACAGAAGCTGTCAGCATGGTACTTCCATCATGACCGGTAAGCTGTCGAAGCAATGGGACAAACACTGTCAAACCGAAAAATCCATAAACAACAGATGGGATTCCTGCAAGGAGGTTTACCATTGCCTTTAATGGTGCATACAGCTTTTTCGGACAATAAAATGCAAGGAAGATTGCAAGCAGAAGGGCTGTTGGAACTCCCACCACAATTGCCCCTGCTGTTACATAAATACTTCCCAGAATGAATGGAAAAATTCCATACAGTCCATTGGACGGCTTCCATTTCATTCCAAACAGAAAATCTGGCAGACCAATCTTCGCCATTGCCGGGATTCCGTTTGCAAACAGGAAAATGCAGATTAATGCAACGGCTAATACGGAAGTACAGGCCGCTGCAAGGAATACAAATTTCATTCCAGTTTCTTTAATCGATTTCATATAAAGTAAGTTCCTTTTTTATTCGGAAAATTTGGATCCTGCAAAGCTTTTGACCGGCTTTGCAGGATTCCTTATTTCTATTTCATGTTTCGTAACTGTAAAGGTACTTTATTTCTTTACTATTCACTGGTGGCATTCCACAAGGTCTTTTTTGTGAACAGTAACTTTATTTCTTATTATTTTGTAAGGTCTTCCCAGGTTGTGATGTTGCCTGTGTAAACATCTTTTACCTGCTCACTGGTAAGTTTCTCAACACCGCTGTCGTTATTTACGATTACAGCGATACCATCTTTTGCAATAACAGTTGCGGTAAGACCAGCCTCAAGCTCGCTGTCTTTTAAATCACGGGATGCCATACCGATATCGCAAAGTCCGTCAATTGCAGATGTCATACCGGTTGTGGAATCGCTCTGCTGAACCTCAATTTCAACTTTGTCATTTACTGTTTTATAGCCTTCAGCAAGTTTTTCCATAACAGGTGTTACAGAAGAGGAACCAGCTACTACAACTTTTCCTTCTACAGCAGCTGCTTCGTATGCAGGTTTGTCGCCTACTGAGATGTATCCGTTGTCTTCAATGATCTTCTGTCCATCTGCACTCATGATGTATGTAATGAAATCCTGTGCCGCTTCGCTTACATCATCCTTTGTTGCAATGTTGAATGGACGAACTACTTTGTAATCTCCGGATTCAATGTTTTCTGCTGTTGCCTCTGCTCCGTCGATTTTTAATGCTGTTACACTGTCATCCAGAGAACCAAGAGATACATATCCGATTGCATTCGGATCCTGTGCTACAGTAGAAAGCATGACGGATGTATTGTTGGTGACAGTGGCATCTGTTGTTGTATTATCTACTTTCTCGCCGTTTACTTCTTCTTCCACACCGAAAAGCTCAACGAATGCCCCTCTTGTTCCGGATCCTTCCTCCCGGGAAATGACGTTGATGCTTCCACCTGAAGAAGATCCTCCGTCGCTTCCTCCTTCTTTATCACTGCTACCACATGCCGCAAGAGACATCATCATAACTGCTGCTGTAATAATTGCTGTAACTTTTCTTAATTTCATAGTTTTCTCTCCCTGATTTCAAATTTTACATTTTTGTTGTTTTCCTGTCGACAGTGCCTATCATAAAGGACAAATGTTAAATCTATTAAAAACTTCCGGTTAAATCTATGTAAAATATTTATCCCCCAATTTTACATTTTCATGCTGTCGGGAAGAAAATCCGTGTAAAAATCAAGAAAATGTAAACTTTTCTACGACGATTCTAAAAACTTTACATTGATTTTATGTAGTAATTCAACCATGCGACCTTTAATCAATAAAACCTGCAATCACTTTTTTATTGTTATCTTTTAGACAATACTTGCCATGGTCATGGCAGAATGATAGAATGAGTTGAAATTATTTCTATACATATAGAAGAAAAACATTGGCATTTATCAGGGAGGCGAAACGAAATGGCAATGAAACCAGCTCAGAAAAAACAGTTGACCGGCCTTTTCTACGCCGTATGC
>ENA-OQKO01001982-OQKO01001982.1-human-gut-metagenome-genome-assembly--contig:-NODE-1982-length-10033-cov-6.357460_pt1 | contig 10033 bp, 6 predicted proteins | sample MGYA00242777_ERZ504796 | MGnify/ENA primary metagenome ERZ504796 (study PRJEB26092, sample SAMD00036404) | human gut metagenome | host: Homo sapiens | study: EMG produced TPA metagenomics assembly of... | reverse complement strand
TGGCACACTGCCCCCGCTGATGCCACCTGGTTGCCGTTAAGGCGCTCGGGGCTGTTCTCGAACAGGAAGTTGCCCTCAGACTCTTCGCTCAGCTGCTTGACCAGCTTTGCTCCGGCGATGGCGATCTGCTTGATCTCCTCCTTGCTCTTGTGGAACACCTGTTCGCGCTGGGCCACAGAGGTGGAATTATAGAAGTGGATCACCGCGCGGGGAGCGCCTTTGACGGCCTCGAAGGTCTTGCGGATGATGTGGTCGCGGCACTGGGTCAGCACCTGCACGGTGACATCCTCGGGGATCATGTTCTTCTCGATCAGGGTGCGCAGGAACTCGTACTCGGTGTCGCTGGCGGCAGGGAAGCCCACCTCAATCTCCTTGAAGCCGATCTTGACCAGCATCTGGAAGAACTCCAGCTTTTCCTCCAGGCTCATGGGCACGATCAGGGCCTGATTGCCGTCGCGCAGGTCCACGCTGCACCATGCGGGGGCTTTTTCAATGTGATCCTTCTTTACCCAGCTGTCATAGCCTGCGGGTACCGGGTAGTAACCCGGAGCGTACTTGGTTGCGTCCATCATAATGTGCGTCCTCCCAAACGATTTACACTTCTTGCTCCATGCTCTTTGTGAGCGTCCTTGCCCTCTCAGTCTCACATTCGTTCGACAGCTCCCCCAAAGGGGGAGCCCTTGGCAAAACCGGAAACTTTGCCGTACTGCCAAGGCCTCTCACTTTGGGAGAGGTGGCACGGCGTAAGCCGTGACGGAGAGGGCAAGCCTGCTTCCAAAAGGCAGATATACGAAAAGGCTCTCGTCTTTCAAGGCGAAAACCTTGAGAGACGAGAGCCTGTAAAGTTCAAACTACAGGGCACCCGTGGTACCACTCTCTTTGCTGCGCCTTTGGGCACAGCCGCTTTGCACGATCGGCTTTTTGCGGCGAATCGCTGTCCTTGTAACGGTGGACATCCGTCAGAGCCTACTTGTGTGTTCAGCCCTGCCGCTCAGGGGCCAGTAACCGAAACCCTCTGCACCTGCCTTGCACCACCCGGCGGCTCTCTGTACGCAGAAGAAAATCGTTTTTTCCCCGTCAACGCATTTGTGCTTTTTTCAAAGTGGACTAAGTTTAGCATGATTCGCGGGCAGTGTCAAGCAATCTGACTCATTCTCAAAATGAAACAATTTCACAAAATAAGGGGCAGAATTTTCCAAAATTATGCACGAGGCGTTAATGTTAACAATTTGCTAAGTTTTTGGAAAGTTGTGCTCGAATTGCTGTTGCGCCCGGTTTTACTGTGCTATACTACTTGCATCAGGAACCAAAGGAGGAATTGCCACATGAAAGAAGTCAAGCCTTCCAAAAAGCCGCTGGCGATCTACTACGCCATCGTGCTGGCGGTCCTGCTGCTGCTCAACCTTGTGCTGCTGCCGTGGATGAGCGAGCGTCAGGTGGAGGAAGTGGACTACGGTACCTTTATGACCATGACCGAGGAAAAGAACATCGGCCGTGTGGATATCGAATCCAATCAGATCATTTTTACCGATAAAGAGGAAAAGCAGGTCTACAAGACCGGCCTGATGAACGACCCGGAGCTTACCCAGCGCCTGTATGATGCCGGAGCACAGTTTTCCAGCGAGATCGTGGAGCAGGGGTCGCCGATGCTCAATTTCCTGATCTGGTTCCTGCTGCCCATCCTGTTGTTCAGCTTCATCGGCAACCAGATGAACAAAAAGCTGATGGAAAAGGCCGGCGGCGGCCCGGGGTCCATGATCTTCGGCGGCGTGGGCAAGTCCAACGCCAAGGTCTATGTGCAGTCCACCCACGGCATCCGCTTTGCGGATGTGGCCGGTGAGGATGAAGCAAAGGAAAACCTGCAGGAGATCGTGGATTACCTGCACGATCCCGGCAAGTACGAGAGTATTGGCGCATCCATGCCCAAGGGCATCCTGCTGGTGGGCCCTCCGGGCACCGGCAAGACCATGCTGGCCAAGGCCGTGGCAGGCGAATCCAACGTGCCGTTCTTCCCCATTTCCGGTTCTGAATTCGTGGAGATGTTCGTGGGCATGGGCGCGTCCAAGGTGCGCGACCTGTTCCGACAGGCCAAGGAAAAGGCCCCCTGCATCGTGTTCATCGATGAGATCGATGCCATCGGTCAGAAGCGCAACAGCGGCAATCTCGGTGGCAACGACGAGCGTGAGCAGACTTTGAACCAGCTGCTCACCGAGATGGACGGCTTTGAGGGCAACACCGGCGTCATCATTCTGGCGGCTACCAACCGTCCGGATTCTCTGGACCCGGCGCTGACCCGTCCCGGACGCTTTGACCGCCGCGTGCCGGTGGAGCTGCCCGACCTCAAGGGCCGCGAAGAGATTTTGAAAGTGCATGCCAAAAAGGTGGCGCTGGCCCCGGGCATCGACTTCAACACCGTGGCCCGCATGGCTTCCGGTGCATCCGGTGCGGAACTTGCCAACATCGTCAACGAAGCAGCTCTGCGCGCTGTGCGTGCAGGCCGCAAGAGCGTGACGCAGGCCGATCTGGAAGAGAGCATCGAGGTGGTCATTGCAGGCTACCAGAAGAAGAATTCTATCCTCACCGACAAGGAAAAGTGCATCGTGGCCTACCACGAGATCGGCCATGCACTGGTGGCGGCCAAGCAATCCAACTCTGCCCCTGTGCAGAAGATCACCATTATCCCCCGCACCTCCGGCGCACTGGGCTACACCATGCAGGTGGACGAGGGCAACCACTACCTGATGAGCAGGGAAGAGCTGGAAAACAAGATCGCCACCCTCACCGGCGGACGTGCCGCCGAGGAAGTGGTGTTCCATTCCATCACCACCGGTGCCTCCAACGATATTGAGCAGGCCACCAAGCTTGCCCGCGCCATGCTTACCCGCTACGGCATGAGCAAGGAATTTGACATGGTGGCGCTGGAGACCGTGAACAACCAGTATCTGGGCGGCGACACCTCGCTGGCCTGCTCGGCCCAGACCCAGCGCGAAATCGACCAGAAGGTGGTGGAGCTGGTCAAGGCCCAGCACGAAAAGGCTGTCCGCATCCTGACCGACAACCGCGCCAAGCTGGACGAGCTGGCACAGTATCTGTACCAGAAAGAGACCATCACCGGCGAGGAGTTCATGGAGATCCTGAACCGGGAACCGGCACAGGCCCAGTGAACCCGGCGGCAGAGCTTCCAAAAAATTTTTTTAGCCTGCTGCAATAATCCTGCCGCTGCATCCGTTTATAAGACAGATGCGGCGGTTTTGTATTACACCGCATGGCAGACCATGGTTTTCCACAAAACAAAAATGTGCGGTGCAAAACCGCCGTCAACGGAGGTATTCCAAATGAAATTGAACCATAAATTTGTCCGTACCGTCACCACCACCGCTGCAGTGCTGGGTGCTGCCGCCATGCTGAGCGTGGGCGCATTTGCCGCAGAGGCAGACATCAACGACCCTGCTGCCGCAGGCTATCTGCCCCCGCAGGAGCAGATGGTGCAGGGGGATATCGCCCTGCACAGCGCCGATGTGGCGATCGGCGAAAAGGACCCCACCTACGGCGGCTACGGCGCACCGGAGGGAAACCCCATTCAGGGCAATATCATGCTGATTTCCGGCGATGAGCTGGCTGCCCCGTCCGCAGATGCAGCGGCAAAAAAGAGCGAGGCCCGCTACACCGTCAAGGGCCTGTTCGGCAGAGAAGTGCTGTACACTGCCCGCCAGAAGGACAGCGTGCTGACGCTGGATGTGCCCGCTGGTTCTGCTACCTTCCGCACCACCGTGCAGGACATGCAGACCCTGCTGAACGAGGGTGTGAGCACGCTGGTGGTCCAGACCGAGAAGGGCTCCACCACCCTGAACCTGTCTCTGCTGGTGGAGGGTCAGAAGGGCACCGACCGCGTGGTGCTGCGCCGACTGGGCGAAAACACCTTCCTCACCGTGGGCCTGCGCTGCCGCCGCGATTTGATCGTGGGGCGCTGACCGCTGAGATCAAATGATGAAAGGGCTGCTGCACGCAGGGATGTGCAGCGGCCCTTTTTGCGCTTTTCTGTTAAGTTTTTGAAAATTTGCGCAGATGTCTTTGCAAAGTCTGCCGGGAGATGTTATAGTTAAATTGAAACAGTATGCATTCCCGATAGAAAGGAAAAAACGCCATGGAGCATTTTGTGGAGTTTGAGGACGTTTGCAAATACTATCAGACCGGCAGTGTGAAGATCGCCGCCGCAGACCACCTGAATTTCTATGTGGATAAGGGGGAGTTCTGCATCATCGTGGGGCCCTCCGGCGCAGGCAAGACCACCCTGCTGAATATCCTTGGCGGCATGGACAGCTGCGACGAGGGAAACGTCTGGCTGGACGGCCAGAATGTGAGCCACTTTACCGCCAGAGAGCTGACGACTTACCGCCGGTACGATGTGGGCTTTGTGTTCCAGTTCTACAACCTTGTGCAGAACCTGACCGCACTGGAGAATGTGGAGCTGGCCAGCGAGATCTGCCGCGACCCGCTGGACCCCAAAGAGACCCTGCGCGGTGTGGGTCTGGGAGAGCGGCTGAACAACTTCCCGGCCCAGCTTTCCGGCGGCGAGCAGCAGCGGGTGTCCATTGCCCGCGCACTGGCCAAAAATCCCAAGCTTCTGCTCTGCGACGAGCCCACCGGTGCACTGGATTACAAGACCGGCAAGCAGGTGCTGGCCCTTTTGCAGGATACCTGCCGCCGCACCGGCCGCACGGTGATCGTTATTACCCACAACACCGCCCTGACGGCGATGGCAGACCGCATCATTCAGGTGCGCAGCGGCAAGATCGTCTCCAATCAGGTCAACGAGCACCCTGTGCCGGTGCAGGAGATTGAGTGGTGAGAGCTGTGCTGAAAAGTTATCGTAAAAACATCCTGCGGGAAATGAAGGACAACCTGAGCCGCATGGTCTCGCTGTTCGGCATCGTAGCGCTGGGCGTGATGATGCTGACCGGCCTGATGAGTTTTGCGCCCAGCATGCGCATCGCCGGGCAGAAATACTACGTGCAGCAGAACGTGTTCGACCTGCGGGTGCTGTCCACGCTGGGCCTTTCGGAGGAGGACATTGCCGCCATTGCCGCCGTGGACGGCGTGGAGGCTGTGCAGCCGGTGAAATATCAGGACGTGGAGGCCCAGTGGCAGGGCCAGAGCGAGACGGCGGTGGTGCGCCTGCAGCAGCTGCCCGCCGACCCCGGGGCCGACACGGCAGAAAATATGAACCGTCTGGTGCTGCTGTCGGGCCGGATGCCTGAGGCCCCGGACGAGTGCGTGGTGCATGTGATGGGCTACGGCGACCCGGTGGAACCGGGCACGGTGCTCACCCTGCCGGAGGACACCGAACATGTGAGCCGGAAGCAGTTCACGGTAGTGGGCACCGTGCAGGACCCGCAGCATTTTTCCACGGACAAGGAGAGCAGCACCGCCGGTGACGGCCAGCTGGATGATATTGTGTTCCTGCCGGAGGGCAGCCTGACCACGGATTATTATACGGCGTGCTATCTCAAAGTGAAAAATGCCGGCCTGTATGATAATTACTCGGACGCGTATCAGGCAGCAGTGGATGACACAGCCGCAAGGGTAAAGGCCATCAGCGGCGCACAGTGCACGGCCCGGCGGGCGGAGCTGATCGAGGACGCCAGTGCAGAGCTGGCCGACGCCCGGGCCGAGTACAACGACAAAAAAGCCGAAGCAGACCGTCAGTTTGCGGAGGCAGAGCAGCAGCTGGCCGATGCACAGGCACAGCTGGACAGCGCCAAAGCCCAGCTGGACGCGGGCGAAGCGGAGCTTGCCGCCAACAAAAAGGCCCTGCCGGATACCATGCAGGGCGGTGCGGACGAGCTGGTGAGCGGCGAGGAACAACTGCTGGAATTTGAGGATCAGCTGCAACAGATCGAGATGCTGGTGAACCTGAAAAAGGTGGCCGACCCGCTGCTGGGCTATGCCGAAACGGCTCTGCACAACGCACAGAAAGCGCTGGACGAAGCGGAACCTGCCGATGAAGAGTACACCGAGCTGCGGGATGCCCTGCAGAAGGCGCAGGATGCTTACGACAACATCAGCGGCCAGCTGAACGGCTATCAGGCCCAGCTGGACGAGGGCAAGCGCCAGATGTATGCACAGGGGCTGATCTCTTCGCCCAGCCTTTCCAACGAGCAGCTGGTGACTGAGGCAAAGGCAGCACTGCGCCAGATGAAGGTAAAGCTTCTGCAGGGGCAGCTGCAGCTCACCACCGGCACGGCCACAGCCTACACCCAGTTTGATGCGGCGCGCACCCGGCTGGACGAAGGCTGGCAGCAGTACAACGACGGCGTGCAGCAGCTGGCCGATTCCCGCGCGGAGTACGAGAGCCGAAAGGCCGATGCCGAACAGCAGCTGGCCGACGGCCTTGCCCAGCTGAACGATGCCGAGGAGCAGGTGAGCCAGATCAAGAGCGGCGAGTGGTATGTGCTGGACCGCAGCTCCACCATGAGCTTTGTCACCTTTGAGCAGTATGCCGACCGCATGGATGCCATTGCACGGGTGTTCCCGGTGTTCTTCTTCCTGGTGGCGGCGCTGGTGGCCACTACTACTATGACCCGCATGGTGGACGAGAACCGCCTGCAGCTGGGCACTCTGAAAGCGTTGGGCTACTCCAACGCAAAGATCGCAGGCAAGTATCTGTTCTATGCCCTCAGCGCCAGCGTGCTGGGCAGCATCGTGGGCATGGTCATCGGTTTTGTGGTGTTCCCGCTCATCATCTGGTATGCTTACCAGATGATCTTCAGCATGTCCACCTTTACGCTGCACTTTTACCCCGGCATGGCGGCAGCCAGCGTAGCCATCAGCGCGGCCGTCATCGGTTTTGCTACATGGAACGCCTGCCGTGCCAGCCTGAAGGAAAAGACTGCAGCTTTGCTGCTGCCCCGGGCCCCGGTGGCAGGCAAGCGCATCTTTTTGGAGTACATTACCCCGCTGTGGCAGCACATGAGCTTCTCCCAAAAGACCACAGCCCGCAACCTGTTCCGCTACAAAAAGCGCTTCTTCATGACAGTGCTGGGCGTGGCAGGCTGCACGGCGCTGCTGCTGATCGGTTTTGGCATTCAGGATTCCATCCTGCCCATCGTGGACAAGCAGTCCGGGCAGCTGACCCACAACGATCTCACTATCTCGCTCAGCGATGAAAAGGCGCTGACCATGGAGCAGGGCCTTGCCGACACGCTGGACAGCAGCAGTGCGGTCCGCAGCTGGGGCGCGTTCTACATAAAGTCCACCACCCTTTATAATGAAGAGGGCGGGAGCGCCGATGTCAGCATCGTAGGCGCGGAGGACGATGCCCGGATGACCGAATACTTCACCTTCCGCACCCGGGTGGGCCACGACCCCATTCCCTTTGAAGAGGACAGCGTGATCCTGACCGAAAAAACGGCCCTGAATCTGGAGCTGAGCGTGGGCGATACGTTCTATGTGGAGGCTGCAGACGGAAGCCGCGTGCCGCTGGTGCTGACCGGCATTACCGAGAACTACATGTTCACCCGGCTGTATCTCTCCAATGCGCAGCTGCAGGCCCTGCTGGGCAGCACGCCGGAGTGGAACACCGTCTACGGCCTGACCGGCTGTACCACCGAGGCGGAGTACAACGCCCTGCGCACAAAGCTGCTGGGCTGCAACTATGTGAGCAGCGTCAGCTTCACCGAGGACACCACCTCCATGTTCGGCAGCCTGATCGGCAGCCTGAACTACGTGGTGGTGCTGATCATCGTGTGCGCGGCGGCGCTGGCGGCGGTGGTGCTGTACAACCTGATCAGCGTCAACCTTGCCGAGCGCAAAAAGGAGCTTGCCACTATCAAGGTTCTGGGCTTCTATGACAAAGAAGTGTACCGCTACATCTTCCGCGAGATCGAGCTTTTGTCCCTCATCGGCTCCGGCGTGGGCCTGCTGCTGGGCGTGCCGCTGCACCGGTTCATCGTCCTGACCGTGGAAATGGATCAGCTGATGTTTATTCGCACCATTGCACCCCACAGTTATCTGCTGGCAGTGGCATTGACGATGCTGTTCACCTTTGTGGTGTGCTTTGCCATGCGGCGGCATGTGCGGCATATCAGCATGGTGGAAAGCATGAAAGCGCCGGAGTGAGTTTACAAAATCTTCATAAAAAGAACATGGTTTCGCAGAAATTCTTTGGTATGATAATGCTACCGACAGGCGGGGCCGCAACCGCCTGAACGGGTAACATGATTCCTCCTTTACCAAACCAAATACCGCAAAACAAAACACCGCGCCTTGTCTGATCCGCAGCAGACAGGGCGCGGTGTCTTGTTTAAACCGTTAAGTTTTCAGCATCTGCGGCAATGGCATCGGCCTGCTGCTGGGTGAGCACGCGGCACTTGACCATCCGCTTGAGCACCACCTGCATCCGCTTGAAGGCAAGCTCCGGGCTGCTGGCGTAGGTGGAAGGCGCGTTGGGCATACCCGCCAGATAGATCGCTTCGGCATCGGTCAGCTGGGCCGGTTCCTTGCCAAAGTAGCCCTCGGCAGCTTCTGCAATGCCATAATACCCGCTGCCAAAATAGATGGTGTTGGCGTACATCTCAAAGATCTGCTGCTTGGAGTAGGTCTTTTCAATATCAAAAGCAGCAAGCATCTCGGCAGCCTTGCGGGCCAGATGCTTGTCCTGCGTGAACAGCTCGTTCTTGGCAAGCTGCTGGGTCAGGGTGCTGCCACCCTCGGCCAGCGAGTGGGTGCGCAGGTCGGCCAGCAGGGCGCGGGCAATGGCCCCCGGGTCGATGCCCTTGTGGGTCATAAAATGCTCGTCCTCGGTGCAGATGACTGCGTTAATATAGATCTGCGGCAGCGCATCGTAGGAAGTATAGCTCCCGCGGGCACAGATGGTGTCGTACATGGAAGCCACTGGGTAACTGCTGGCGGCACTGCGGTACAGCTGCCTACCCTGATAAAAGAACCAGCCGCCTGCCAGCAGCCCGCCAAGCAGCAGGATGCAAAGAACAACGAGCAGGCTCTGCTTTAAAAAATGAAAGAAACGATGCAGCATCGAAAAAACTCCTTTGATGATAAAAAAGAACGCTACCATAATAAACGATTTGCAGGGCGTTTGCAAGGAACAGCTTTAGTATAACAATAAAATTTTAAGGTTTTATCAATGGAAAAATAAAAATTTTCGAAGAAGCAGAAGTGTTACTCCTGTTGGAACTGCACAACGGGATGCTGCAAATGCGGGCTTCACATCGTGCAGAAAACTCAATTTGCAAAAAACTGGAATTAACCTATTGACAAACTGGGTAAGAGGGAATATAATGCAAACAACAAATCCACAAACCTAGTGGGAAAAAGAAAACAAAGGTTTTGCTTCCCGGTACAGAGCAGATAGAGGTGCCGGTTTGTAGATGAGTGGGAAAGAATTTTACGGGAAAGGAGGGCACGGATATGAAGCTGATTTGGAACGACCTGCTGCATGCAAACTTCCGCTGTGGGCGAATGTGCGGTGACCGGGCAGAACATCTGGCTGTGAACTGTACGATGCCCTCTTGCTGTGCACGAATGTGTACCCGAATGTGACATTGACAGAATCGCTTTGAATTGTGTTTGCCCGATGCGCTTTTGTATCACGCATCGGGATTTTTTGTATCAGAAAATTATACTATAAGTACAAATAGAGAGGTAAAATACTATGTCTAACTATAAATTTGAGACCCTGCAGCTTCACGTTGGCCAGGAGCAGGCCGATCCCGCAACCGATTCCCGTGCAGTGCCCATTTACCAGACCACTTCCTATGTGTTCCGCAACAGCCAGCACGCAGCAGACCGCTTTGGTCTGGCAGATGCCGGCAACATCTATGGCCGCCTGACCAACTCCACGCAGGATGTGTTCGAGAAGCGCATCGCTGCTCTGGAGGGCGGCGTGGCTGCCCTGGCAACCGCCTCCGGTGCCGCTGCCATCACCTACACCATCGAAGCACTGGCCCAGGCCGGTGACCACATCGTGGCTCAGACGAACATCCACGGCCGCAGCTACAACCTGCCGGAACCAACC
>ENA-OQKO01001978-OQKO01001978.1-human-gut-metagenome-genome-assembly--contig:-NODE-1978-length-10060-cov-2.635659_pt1 | contig 10060 bp, 8 predicted proteins | sample MGYA00242777_ERZ504796 | MGnify/ENA primary metagenome ERZ504796 (study PRJEB26092, sample SAMD00036404) | human gut metagenome | host: Homo sapiens | study: EMG produced TPA metagenomics assembly of... | reverse complement strand
GCAGATGCTAAGCCAAAAGCGCAGATAATACTTTGTGTATTATCGAGCATTTTGGCAACGCAGATGCCGTGCCGCAGCCGCCGGAGCGGTGCTTAAGCCGTAAGGCGGGAATTGTGCGGTGTTGCCTTAAATTTACCTGAAAGGTGAGGATTATAATATGAACGAACAGCGTGTAGCGCGCGTGCGCGCCGAAATGCAGGCGCACGGCCTGACCCAAATGATCATCAGCGACTCCAAAAGCATCTGGTACCTGACTGGTGCCAGTGTGGAGCCGTATGAGCGCCTGATGGCGCTGTACCTGCCGGTGCAGGGCGAGCCGGTCATCTTTTTGAACAAGCTGTTCTTTGTGCCGCAGGCCCCCTGCCGCGAAGTGTGGCACACTGACTCGGACAAGCCGGTGGAGCAGATCGCCGAAGTGGTGGACAAGACCAAGACTCTGGGCATCGACAAGGAATGGCCTGCCAAGTTCCTGATCCCTTTGATGGAGCTGTGCCCCGGTATGCCGGTAGTGCTGGCTTCCGACTGCGTGGATGCCTGCCGCGCCGTGAAGGATGCCGAAGAACAGATGCTGATGAAGGAAGCATCCCGCATCAACGATGAAACCATCCCGAAAGCGCGCGACTACGTCAAGCCCGGCATGACCGAAAAGCAGGTTGCCGAGTACATTGACAACGAGTACAAGAAAGCCGGCGGCGAGAGTGCGGCATTTACCACCATCGTATCCTTTGGTGCAAACGCCGCTGACCCCCACCACGAGCCGGACGATACTGTGCTGGAAAAAGGCGAGTGTGTGCTGATCGATATGGGCTGCTGCAAGAACCGTTACTGCTCCGATATGACCCGCACATTCTTCTGCGGGGAGCCGAAGCCGGAGTATGCCGCCATCCATGACCTGGTGCGCCAGGCCAACGAAGCCGCCTAGGCGATGATCCACCCCGGCGTGCGCCTGTGCGATATTGACGCCGCCGCCCGTGACCTGATCACCAAAGCGGGCTATGGCGAGTACTTCAACCACCGCCTGGGCCACTTTATCGGTCAGACCGATCACGAAAAGGGCGATGTGAGCGCCGCCAACACCGATACCGTAAAGCCGGGCATGATCTTCTCCATTGAGCCGGGCGTATACCTGCCGGGCAAGTTTGGCGTGCGCGTGGAGGACCTTGTCATCGTGACCGAAACCGGCTGCGAAGTGCTGAACCATGTGGATAAGCATTGGAGCGTGGTGGGGGTGTGATTGGCCCCAGACCGGAAATGCTTGAAGAGATCTGTTGTTCGCTTCCTTGCCGCACGATCCGTACAATAAGATTTATGCCCGTCCGGGGCATCGGGGACGCCGCCCCTACAGAGCAAAAATACATAGAAAGCAACACATGACAACAGGCAGCAGCCCACAAAATAGGGCCGCTGCCTGTTGTTTTTATTTTTTATATTATAATTATATATTATAAAGTTTCTTCGGTTCTTTCTTTTCTCGGTTCTTTCTTTTCAAAGAAGGAACAAAAACTCCCGTAAAACACTCACGCACCCGGCAGCAGGGCAACGGCATCGCGCAGGATGGTGAGAGGGTCCTCGCCGCGCAGGACATGCAGGCTGATGTAGGGGCGGCCTACGGCGTTGTAGATCACGCGGTGCGGCATGGCATCCATCATGGCCCCCATCTGCGCCGGGGTCACAACATCGGTGTACAAAATCAGATTGTCGTTGCGCTGCACGATCTCCACAATGCCTGCGCGGGCGGCTGTCACGCGCACCAGGCTGATGTCCACCAACCCCTGCACACTGCGCGGCGGGTCGCCGTAACGGTCAATCAACTCATCCAGTACATCCGTGGCATCGTCACGGGTGGTGATGGCCGCAATCTTCTTGTAGGCTTCGATCCGCCCGGCGGCATCGGGAATGTAGCTTTCCGGCAGATAGGCATCCACCGTAATGTCAACAAGGCAATCACTCTTGTCCGGCGCAGCAGGCTCGCCGCGGGCGGCTGCAATGGCCTGGTTCAGCATTTTTACATACAGCTCGTAACCAACCGCTTCCATGTGGCCGTGCTGGCTGTGGCCCAGCAGGTTGCCCGCGCCGCGGATCTGTAAATCGCGCATCGCAATGCGGAACCCGGAACCAAAAGAGGTAAACTCCCGGATGGCTGAAAGCCGCTTGGAGGCAATTTCCGTCAACACTTTGTCGCGCTGGAAGGTGAAATAGGCATACGCCTTGCGGTTGGAGCGCCCCACACGGCCGCGAATCTGGTACAGCTGTGAAAGCCCCATGCGGTCCGCATTCTCAATAATCAGGGTGTTGCAGTTGCGCACATCCACGCCGGTTTCAATCAGGGTGGTGCAGACCAGCACGTCGATCTCGTTGTCCAACAGCTGTTGCCAAACCGAGGAAATCTGCTCCTCCGTCATTTTGCCATGGGCGATGCCGACCCGCGCACCCGGCACCAGCTTTTGCACCTTGGCGGCGCACTGCTCAATGGTTTCGACTCGATTGTACAGGTAATACACCTGCCCGCCGCGGGCCAGCTCACGCCGGATGGCTTCGGCAATAATGGCATCGTCATATTCCAGCACATAGGTCTCAATGGGCTGGCGCTCAAAGGGCGGCTGTTCAATGGTGCTCATGTCCCGGATGCCGGACAGTGCCATGTTCAGCGTGCGGGGGATCGGCGTGGCCGAAAGGGTCAGCATGTCCACCCCGATAAAGTTCTCTTTCAGCTTTTCCTTGTGTTTTACGCCAAAGCGCTGCTCCTCGTCAATGATGACAAGGCCCAGGTCTTTGAACTTTACATCGTCCGAAAGCAGGCGGTGGGTGCCCACCACAATGTCCACTGTGCCGTCTTTCAGGCCGCGGATGGTCTCTTTCTGCTCTTTGGCGCTGCGGTAACGGCTGAGCAGCCCGATGCGGATGGGAAAGGCCTCCATGCGGGCGATGGCCGTATTGAAATGCTGCCACGCCAGAATGGTGGTGGGGGCCAGGATGGCGCACTGCTTGCCACCCATCACGCATTTGAATGCGGCGCGCAGGGCAACCTCAGTCTTGCCCACGCCGACATCGCCGCACAGCAGGCGGTCCATCGGCCAGGGCTGCTCCATATCATGTTTGATCTCCGCCGCGCTGGAAAGCTGGTCCGGCGTTTCATCATAGGCAAAGCGCTGCTCAAAATCTCCCTGCCAGGTATCATCTGGTGGGAAGGCATGACCGTGCGCCCTTTTGCGGCGGGCGTACAGCTCAATCAGTTCCTTGGCCATCTGCTCGGTAGCGGCGCGCACCTTCTTGCGGGTCTTGGTCCACTCGGCCCCGCCCAGGCGGCTGAGCTTGACATTCTCCGAATCCCCCGGCGCGGTGTAGCGGGAAAGCAGGTCCAGCTGGGTGACGGGAACATACAGCACATCTTTTTTATCGTACTCAATGCGCAGGTAGTCTTTGGTAACGCCCTGAACCGCCATTCGCTGGATGCCCGCATACCGGCCAATACCGTGGTTCTGGTGCACCACCAGATCGCCCGGCGTGATCTCGGTCAGGCTGTTCAGGGCATCTTTGGCCTTTTTACGCTTTTTTTTCTGGGAGCTGGTCTCGCCAAAGGCACGGCCTGTCAGCAAAGCATACTTGGCAAACGGAAATTCGCACCCAGCGGAAAGGTGCCCCGCCAGAACCTGCACCAGCCCGGCAGCGGGGGCTGCTGCAGCATCGGTGGTAACCAGAATGCCTTTATCGCGCAGGTCGCGTGCCAGACCGGCTGCGGCACGGTCGGTGCCGGCCAGCAGGGTAACGGTATAACCGGCATCGCACAGCGGTTTCAAATCCTCCAGCAGCCCGGCGACTTCGCCATTCCAGGCAGGCAGGGTGTGAGCCGGGGTGTTGATGATATCTTTCAGCGGCTGATCCGGCATGCTGCGGGCAAAGTTCTCGGCACAGATGGTGCGGTAGTGTCCGGTTTTGGACCACAGGTAGCTTGGGTCCGCGTACAGGTTATCCAGCCCAGCGCAGAGGACGCCGTCCAGGATCAGGGATTTCAGTTCCTCGCCCCGGCGGTAGGCGGTCGCGCGGTCGGCTTCCCGGATGGAAGCAGGCTCTTCGGCCACAAGGATCGGGTCGTCAAAATAATCCAGCACGGTGGCGGGATGGGGGTAGCGCACGGCCAGGTATTTGTCCATGTTGACCGGCACGGCACCGCCATCCAGCAGGTCCAGATCGGCGGCCATACAGTCTGCCATGGCGGTTTTCTTTTTGCCGCGCTGCTTGGCCAAAAAGGCTAGAAGCTGCTCGGCGGCATCGGCAGGGTTGCCGAACAGAACTTCCCGCGCGGGGCTCAGGTAAAACTTATCAATGGCATCCTCGCGGCGCTGGGTGGTCAGGTCAAAGGTGTGCAGGGTATCGATCTCATCACCCCAAAATTCCATACGAACCGGCATTTTCTGGTCGGGAGCAAAAATATCCACAATATCGCCGCGCACAGAGAACTGGCCGGGGCCATCCACCTGGGCCCGGCGGGTGTAGCCGGCACCAAACAAAGCGGCCAGCAGGTCATCCCGCAGCAGAGTATCCCCCGCATGGAGGGTGCGGGTGTTGGCGCAGAAATCCTCTTTTGGGGTGGTGAACTGGGTCAATGCTTCCGCGGGCACAGCCACGGCGCGCAGCCGCCCGCCTACCAGCTCGCCCAGCACAGCTAGGCGGCGGTACTCGTATTCGCGGGCGGTGCCCTCAATGGGGCGCAACACATAGTCCCGCGCCGGGAACACGGCGGCGGGAATGCCCAGCGTGTTCAGGTCAGCAGCAAAGCGGGTGGCTTCGGCCTCGCCGGGGGTCACGATGCACAGCGGCTTATCCAACTGGCGGCACAGCGCGGCATACACCTGTGCGCGGCCGGATGCGGGCAGCCCAAACAGGGCGCATGCACCTTTGCCGGAAAGCGCGTGGCTCAGTTTTTTGTATTCGGTTGTGGTGGTAAACAATGCGTCAAACATGGTGCCTCCTGCGCTTGCGCATGATAGGGCGGGTGATGTATAATTTTGAGGATACGAGTAATACGAGAGTTTTTGCCCCTTCTTTGAAAAGAAGGAATCGAAAAAGTTCGGCAGAATAAAGAAATCAAATAATGCTGCAATAAGGAGCAGAATATAGAAAAATGACAAAACATAAAAATGTAGCGCTGGATGAGCTGCGTATTCTGGCGGCGCTGATGGTGCTGGGCGTGCATACCGGGCAGAAAGTTGGCCTGGGGGATGCCGCCGCGGTTGGCGCGCAGGGGGTGCAACTGTTTTTTGTGCTCAGCGGGTACCTGGCCGCGGCCAGCCTGAGCCGCCACCCGGAGCCGCTGCCGTATTACCAGCGCCGCATCCGGCGGATCCTGCCGCTGTACTGGCTGGTGCTGGTGCTGCGCTGGCTGTTCGATGCGGTACGCTATCTGGCGGCGGGTACCAGTGCAGCCCAGCTGTTTGGCCCCGGCGGGCCGTGCGGGCCGGGTTACCTGCGGTACTTTGTATTTTTGCAGATGTGGCTGCCCAGTGATAACTGGATGCTGTGGAACAACCGCAACGTGCTGTGGACGATGAGCGCCTTTGCGTTCTTTTATCTGCTGGCCCCGTGGCTGTACCGGCTGTGCAAACGCTTTTGGGGTGCGCTGGCGTTGCTGGTGGTCTGCCTTGCGGTGAAGGGCAGGATCGGCGGCTTAATTGAAAGCAGTCTGGCGGCTTTCCCGGCAGAAGCCAACATCAGCGAGTTCAGCGCAAAAACGCCGGTCATGACGCTGTACTGCTTTATCTTTGGCATGGCGGCGTTTGCGGCAGTGCGGGAGAACAAGCAGTTTTTATACGGGGCATTCTGCATTCTGCTGGCAGTGCTCACCAACTTCCAGCGAGCGGGGTTCGAGTGCGTGTTTACGGTGCTTGTTCTATTGGCCGTGCAGAATCCGCAGGGCGTTGGCCTGGCGGAAAATCAGAAGTTCGCCCAGGCCGTAGAATTTGTGGGGGCGGGCAGCTTTTGGCTGTACCTGGCCCACCCGCTGGTGCTGGAGCTGCTGCCCAACACCGCGATGGGCGGCGCAGCCGCGTGGCTGTGCTTCGCCGGGGTGTATGCCGTCTGCCTGATGGTGTGCTATGCGCTGTATACGCTTTTTGTGCGCCGGTATGAGCAGCGCTTTGCGTAACCATTGTACTTTCTTGGCAGTAAAACGGGAACGTGAAGTTTGAGAGTGGAGTTGCATGGAACGACAGAGGGCGGGCGGCCCTGATGGGCCGCCCGCTTTGGCATGTGTATGTGTGGAAAAGCTGTGCTCTTATCGTGTAGAGAATGTGAGGACGAACATTGTTCGCCCGCGGACGTTGGCCGTATGCAGGGTGGAATATGTGGCAAGACCCGTCATGCGGGACGATGACGAGCATCGTCCCCTACAAATCATTTGCAGCGTTTATCACCATCGGCAAAGTTTTCCACAGTGCGCACACCCCTGCAGGTGTTCCATTAAACCACATCCCGTGTAATGATGGATTGCAAATTTGAAGTGAGAACACTTCCTTTGCGGGCATCTTACACAGAAAACAGGAAGGGGCGCACACTGTGCGCCCCTACGGAACGCCTATCCGCGCTCAGTGGTTGAATTTATTCTGCGCTTCGCCCAGCTTGCCGGCCATCAACAGGCGGCAGGCGGCTTCCACGTCGGTGTGGCGGCCGGTCACAAGCTTGGCGTCATCGGGCGGGAACTTGCCCAGCACCCAGTCAGCCAGATCATAATCCGGGCACGGCTTGGCGCCAACGCCAATGCGGATGCGGTAAAAATCCTCGCCGCCGGTGGAAGCGATAATGCTCTTTAGCCCGTTGTGCCCGCCAGCAGAACCGGAGGGCCGGATGCGGATGTGCCCCGGCTCCTGTGCAATGTCATCGCACAACACAATAATGTGGTTGCGCGGGATCTTGTAAAATGCCGCGGCGGGGGCGATGCTCTGGCCGCTCAGGTTCATATAGGTCAGCGGCTTTAGCAACATCACTTTGCGGCCGTCCACCTGGGCAATGCCGTAAAGGCCCTGCCATTTGCTTTTGTTGATCTCGCACCCCCAGGCTTCGGCCAACGCATCCAGCGCGGCAAAACCGGTGTTGTGGCGGGTGCCGTCATATTTCGGCTCCGGGTTGCCCAGACCGGCAATCAGCCAGTCTGCCCCGGAACCACCTCCAAATAGTCCCATAGTAAAAATCCTTATAGTAATTTTGTGATTTTAGTGTGCACCAGGGGCAAAGCGTTCCACTGTGTCCCGGATGGTATCCAGGAAGGATTCTGCACCTAAGGTGTTGACCTTGAAAAACACAGCCTGGCTGCCGCCGGATGTGATGGCGGAAAGCCGGATCTGCCCGTCAGCTTCCAGCAGGGTCAGGCTCATGGTAACACGGCCATTGCCAATGGCACTGTAGCGTTCGTATACCCGCACGGCACAGCGGCCGGTGCTGAAGTTGAAATCACTGGAACCTTCCAGCGTGGCCGAAACACTTTGTTTTACAACAGCGTCCAGCTCGGTCAGGATGGTGGCAAAATCCCCGGTCAGGGTGCGTTCCAAAATGGCCATGGCAGCAATCCTCCTTGCAGCAGGTCAGGGGACATCAATCGTTTTTCTTTTCGGCTTCCAGCTTCTGTTTTTTGGCAACGTATTTTTCCAGCTTCTTGGCGCCCCAGGCGGCAACTTCGGCCTGCTTGGCGCGCTCAATGCCCAGGGCACCGTCCGGCACATCGTGGCCGATGGTGGAACCGGCAGCGGTAAAGGCGCGGCTGCCCACCTTGACCGGCGCCACCAGGTTGGTGTTGCAGCCGATGAACGCATAATCGCCGATGGTGGTGCGGTACTTGCCCTCGCCGTCATAGTTGCAGGTTACGGTGCCGCAGCCAAAGTTGCAGTACTTGCCCACATCGGCATCGCCAATGTAAGTCAGGTGGCTGACAGTGTTGCCCTCGGCAAAGTTGGCGTTCTTGGTTTCCACATAAGCGCCCAGGTGCACGCCCTCATCCGTCACGGTGCCGGTGCGCACATGGGTAAAGGGGCCAATCTTATTGTTGGGGCCCAGATGGCTGTCATAACACTGGCTGGCGTTCACGGTGGAACCGGCCTCAACAATGGTGTTCTCCAATAAGGTATTGGGGCCGATGACGCAGTTTGCCCCGATGACGGTTTTGCCGCGCAGGATGCAGCCCGGCAGGATCACTGCGCCGGGTGCAATCTCAACTTCGGGGTCAATAAAAACCTGGTCGCTGATGAACTCCACACCGTTCTGCAGGTGCTTTTCAAAAGTTTCTTCAAAGGCCGCTTTGGCGGCAAGGTATTTGGCTTTCGCTTCGGACATAAAAATACCCCTTTCTGTTTTGGGCCAAAAGAGTATACGGCCCTACAAAAAAGCCCCGGAACAGAGCTGAAGCCTGCCGGGGCGGGATGAATTGAAAAAAGTGTTGCAGGATGTAATAAAATATTGTTTCCCAACTTCTCACCCATTATAATTTACCGCATTTTTGGTCAAATTGCAAGAGCCTGCCCCCAAAACTTTGTGAGATTTTCAGCGAAAATATTCGCCATTTATTTAACAATGTACTGGAAATTCCGGGGTGAGTCTGTTATAATGGACTTTGCAAGAGAGAAGATTCTTATTTTGCGGGTGTGCGCGGCACACCGGGAAGAAACCGTAATTTTGTTGGAGGTAACCTATGAGCAAGAAGTTTTTGTATTTGTTCAAAGAGGGCCATGACGCATTTGGCGGCGACCAGACGACCATGAAGAACATTCTGGGCGGCAAGGGCGCTGGTCTGGCAGAAATGACCCATGCCGGCATGCCGGTTCCTCAGGGCTTCACCATCACCACCGAAGCCTGCACCCAGTACTATGCTGACAACCGTGAGATCAACGATGAGATCAAGGCTGACATCTTCAAGTACATGGGAATCCTGGAAGAGCAGACTGGCAAGAAGTTCGGCGATATCGAGAACCCGCTGCTGGTTTCCGTTCGTTCCGGTGCACGTCAGTCTATGCCCGGCATGATGGATACCATCCTGAACCTGGGCCTGAACGACCAGGCTGTTGAAGGTCTGGCAAAGAAGACTTCTAACCCCCGTTTTGCATATGACTGCTACCGCCGCTTCATCCAGATGTACTCTGACGTCGTCATGGAGCTGGGCAAGAGCTTCTTTGAAGAGCGTATCGACGCTATGAAGGAGCGCAAGGGCGTTAAGCAGGATATCGAGCTGGACGCTGAGGACCTGAAGGAACTCGTCAAGGAGTTCAAGGCCATCTACCTGGAGAAGCAGGGCGAAGAGTTCCCGCAGGATCCGAAAGAACAGCTGATCGGCGCTGTCAAGGCCGTCTTCCGTTCTTGGGATAACCCGCGCGCCAACGTTTACCGCAAGATGAACGAAATCCCCTACGAGTGGGGCACTGCTGTCAACGTTCAGCAGATGGCTTTCGGTAACTCCGGCATGCGTTCCGGCACCGGTGTTGCTTTCACCCGTAACCCCGCTACCGGCGAAAAGAAGCTGATGGGCGAGTACCTGATCAATGCTCAGGGCGAAGATGTCGTTGCCGGCATCCGTACTCCTTCCCCGATCAGCAAGCTGCACGAGGAAATGCCTGAGGTTTACGATCAGTTCGTTGAGATCGCAACCCGCCTGGAAAACTACTACAAGGATATGCAGGACATGGAGTTCACCATCGAAGATGGCAAGCTCTTTATGCTGCAGACCCGTAACGGCAAGCGTACCGCTCAGGCTGCTCTGCAGATCGCCTGCGACCTCGTTGATGAGGGCGTTATCGATCAGCGCACCGCTGTACTGCGCGTTGAGCCCAAGCAGCTGGATACCCTGCTGCACCCGCAGTTTGACGCTGCTGCCCTGAAGGCTGCTGAAGCAATCGGCAAGGGCCTGGCCGCTTCTCCGGGATCTGCCTGCGGCCGCGTTTTCTTCAGCGCTGAAGATCCTGAAGCGACGGTTAAGGACGAAGCTCGGAAGACGGTCGTTCTGGTCCCTCTGGCAACCCGCCCCGCAGCAATCGCACGCATGCAGGAATCCCCGGGCATCCTGACCCTCCGCCGCGCAATGTAC
>ENA-OQKO01001961-OQKO01001961.1-human-gut-metagenome-genome-assembly--contig:-NODE-1961-length-10155-cov-4.363183_pt1 | contig 10155 bp, 8 predicted proteins | sample MGYA00242777_ERZ504796 | MGnify/ENA primary metagenome ERZ504796 (study PRJEB26092, sample SAMD00036404) | human gut metagenome | host: Homo sapiens | study: EMG produced TPA metagenomics assembly of... | reverse complement strand
TGTTTGGCCTGTACTGCGTTGAAGAGTACAAAGCCGGAGTGAAAAGGAAGAATGATGTCGAGCAAAATCAAGTCCGGGGAAAGAGACATTATCTGTGATACGGCAGTTTCGAAGTCAAGCAAAGGAACTGCGTCATATCCCGCTTATTCCAACACATCAATCAATTCTTCCCGCATATATACATCATCTTCAACCACAATAATTTGCGCCAATATGAACACCTCCTTCCCGAATAAGCCCATTAAGCATTTGGCTTCCAATTTAATTTGCTGATTTCACGGTTTGCTGTCCGCGCAATAGCCACACCGTACAATGCAAGCATACAAACAACGACAAGCGCCATAACGAGCAGCATAGGATAAGACTGTTGCAGTTTTGCCATATTAGAGTATAGGTAATGCTGCATTGCGCAAATTCCGACTGTACCGCTGATACACGCAGGAAACAGCGGGAGCAGAAAATACCATAGCACCTGTTGGTTTATGGAACGCTTCATTTGTTCGCGTCGTGCGCCCAGAATAGAAAGTGTCGCATACCTTGCCTTTGTTTCTCGCATTTGGGTTAGGAATTGCAGGGCAAGTAGGGCGCAAGCGATAATTAGAAGCATAAAACCCATGTATAAGGTCGTGTAGCTGCCGGAAATGACATAAAATAGTTGCCGTCCGAAATTGTCCAAATAGCTTTCGCAGTACAGGCCAGAGGGCTTTAACAGGTCACGGGCTTCCATAATCGACACCATCAGGCCATCAGCTTCCACAGTTTCGCTCGGAATACAGAAATTGTGATAAACGGTAACGGTGCCTGGATTTACATATTCAGAATATACTTCATCGGAAACAATCAATGCGGTTATGATTTTTACGTTTTCATCCGCAGTCAAGCCTTTCATCGGCACAAACGGGATAAGCGTAATTGGCAGTCCGTCAATAGAAATCAAGACTTTACCATTAGCCCGTGCGTCCTCCGCAATCTGGTTCAACATGGTGGTGGTTTCTTCTTTTGTACTCCCCTGAAAATCCGGGTTAAGATAGAATACAGCTTCGTCGATTCCAAGAACGATAGTTTTTTCTCCAGCTGCTTCCAGCAATTCGTTATATGAAGATACGGGAATTAAAAATGGCGAAGCTCCCGTAGTATCAATACACCCTAAAAGGTTAAGCGCGGCTGGTTGATTGGGACTGAACTCATAGCTTGTAGCTCCTTGTGTGACGGGATCCTCTACTTCTGGCGGCAGATTCAAAACAACCTGTTCACGCAGCCCGGACCAATCTATAAAAGAGTTCGCTTTCACGGAAGCTGGGCGTTTCATTGTTCCTGTTTCCATGCGGCTCAAATCAGCCACATAGGGCTGCATTTGCTTACCCGAAAGGTATTTTTCAACAGTCGCTTCATTGCCCGTGACGGTAAAATCGTAAACAGAAGATCCCCGCGTCATTTGGTTCCCATACGACATAATGCGGGTTGATCCGTCCGCAATGAGCATGATAGTGAGCATAATCAAAATAGATGCAACACCGATTGAAATATACTTGTGGACTATATTTTCGTGTAACTGCCGCAGAGTGAAAATATATAGACCGTGTGTTGTGTTGCGTTTCACAGAAGCCGCCGCTGCGCTCAGCAAGCCTGCAAGCCCACGGATAAAAAGCATTGTTCCCACAATACCTAATATCACGGCAACAATTATCATCATACCGCCAGCGACCATGAAATACTTTAGGATTACCCAATATGCAAGCGTCAAAACTACCGCTCCGAGAATGAGGGAAAATAAGTTCCCACTCATTTTTCCAACTTGCTGTTTCTTCGCCATTTCTCCATAAAGGAGTTGGTGGATTTCTTTGTTGAATAGTTTTCCACAAAGGATGAACAACGCGACAACTTGAATCATTAGAAATCCAAGCGTTGTCAAGAGAACAGCGCTCACAGAAAAACTTGACTGATGTGCAATTATGCCGCGACCTACAAGCCGTGCCGTAGCAAGGCTGATTACCTCTGATAAAAAGCCGCCGCAGATCAGTCCGCCCAAAAGAGCCAGCAGTGATGTGATTAGCCCCTCTGCCATGATTTGAATAAACAAGTGTCGCTTTGTCATTCCAAACATCAGGTAAAGCCCTAATTCCCGGCTCCTACATTCAAGCTGATATTTGTTCGCAAAAATGACAAGGAAAAATACAAACAGCAGCGAAAAAAGATAAACCGTCGGCATTAGCATTGTCAGAAGTCGATTAACAGCGTCACTTTCGATTTCCTCCAAGAAGCGCATCACGTCCTGGCTTCCAAGGGAGAGGACGATATAAAATGTGGCTATAGCTGTAACCATAGTAAGAAAATAAATCAGGTTCTCACTACGGTTTCGTTTGGAGTTTCGCCACGCAAGGTTAAAGAACATTTGCACTCCCTCCTCCCATCTGTGCCATTACCTGTAAGATACGCGCATAAAATTCCTCCCGTGTTTCAGTCGGAATTTTCCGGCGCAGCTCATGGAAAATCACACCGTCCTGTATGAATAGGATTCTGGAACAAAAACTTGCAGCGTTCGGGTCGTGCGTTACCATCAAAATTGTGCGTCCGCGACCGTGATTGATCTCGCACAGTTTTTCCATAAGCAACCGCGCTGCCTTTGTATCCAATGCCCCAGTTGGCTCATCTGCCAAAATAATATCGGGGTCGGAAATCAAACTGCGGGCGGCAGCTACGCTCTGTTTTTGACCACCTGACATCTGCACCGGAAATTTGGAGAGCACATCCGTGATTCCAAAAAGTCCTGCAATGTCATTCAACTTCTTCTCCGCAGCAGATATATCTACATTATGGATAGAAAGCGGCAGCAGGATATTTTCTCTGCCAGTCAAGTTGTCAAGCAAAGCAAAATCCTGAAACAGATAGCCTATTTTATTGCCCCGATACTCAGCCAGTTTTTCGCTATCAAAGGAACTCACATTTGCGCCGGAAAGCAGGACTTGCCCGGAGGTCGGTTTAATAACCGTAGCAATGCAATTTAGTAGGGTCGTTTTTCCTGATCCGCTTGCGCCCATGATCCCCAAAAATTCGCCATCAAGAACATCAAAGGTAATGCCATTAAGAGCTTTTGTAGTAACACCCTCTTTCGTATATACCTTGTGTATATCTCGGACTTCCAAAAGTTTTTCTTTGCAATTCATATTATCACCTTTTGCCTTTTCGCTTTTTGATTAGTTGTTGATTATATTTTACTGCATGGCAGGAAGATAAACCACTTACAGTTGATGTAAGGTTTCTATGCTAAATGCTAAAGGGCGGCGATGTGACGTTTGTGCCAGATCGCCGCTGCTTTTCTTTATATTTATTCTATCCGATGTGCTTGCCCGCTTCAAGGTAATAGTTATGAATTATTTTGGCTATCAAGTGGAACTATATAAACATATCCGAAAGAAACAAATTTTCTTGATAAAGATCATGTTTCTTCACTCAAAGATAGCTTTACAAAATACACCTCTAAGGCTACTACAATAGGTAGGGCGCAAGGTCTTATGCAGAAGCACTTTGAGACCTTGCGCCCTCTGTTATTCTACCCTAAAAATACTTTGCCAGCTGCTTCAGACCACGCCGGATGCTGTCACGGACACGGCTTGGATCTACACCTTCTACTTCGGCAATTTCATTTACCGTCATTCCCAGATAGTATCGGGCATAAATCCTCTTTGCCTGTTTCTCCGGCAGCTTCATCACAGCGGCATAGACCTGCTCCTGAAACTGTTTTTCCTCCAGAACCATTTCCGGTGTCTGCGGCTTCAACAGCACCGCATTTTCAATGCCATTCTCGCAATCCAGAGAATACTGGGCCTTGTAGCGATACATCTTTCGCTCATACGCAGCCTCCGCACGTTCAGCTGCTCGAATAGTTTCCATTACTTCCTCTGTCACATCTATAAAAAAGTCTGTTGGATAAACATCAGGATAAAGTTCCCGAAGGTTAATTTTCTTCATTATGTACCTCCATTTCGATTCACGGGTGATTGACGGGTGAATCGAATGGAGGCGGAGACCGACACCGGCAGACAACCGGGTCATCTCCGAAAAAATGGCAACAAAAAACGCCAACTTCCCATAACGGGAAATCGGCGCAACAAAAATACCTACTATTCTGCTGATTTAGATGGAACGATAATACTGATAGATAGTCATACTCCCCCGGAGGAGGGGCAAGACTTTTTTTAGCTGGTGTAACTCATGGCTATTGTGAATGACAAAAATTGACACGGCGGCATCCTCCTATGTGCCGCCGTACCAGATTACAGGGTGTAGGGTCGTCGTTCATTTTAGATAGACGAAAGGAAACGGCGGCTCTGATTTTTTCAAAGCCACCGTTGCAAAGTGCATAACAATATAGTCGCTGTACGATGGCTTTTTTTCTTTTGCCATCGTGCGGCAACTTTTTCACTTTTCTTTTATCTTAACAGGCAATCCTCACAGAAATGTCACGGACATACTCCATTTCGACAAAATAACAAGCTGAAATCTCACCAATCTGTGAGATTTCAAATTTTTTGAGGAAAGCCGAGAGGAAATGCCTCCTCCCGGCTTTCAATAGGTTTATGATTATCTATTGTAGCAATCTCTGTCGTTACTCCGAAGTCCTCAGCCGCTCCACCACAGTTCCCTTGTTAAAGAAGTGGAGAACGATCAGCGGAATAACCGCAGCCAGCAGCAGATAAAGCACACCAATGACCAGAACCGGAACCAATGTAATATTCAGAGTAAAGAACCACATGGAAGGGCCATTCAATGCGCTCTTTAGCACTGTGACTGCCAGGATCGCTGCGACTGCTCCGCCGATAATGTCCGCACCTACGGCATAGTAGATGCCCTCATAGACCGTCAAGCGGCGAAGCTGCTTGCCGGTCATACCGATGCTCTGCATGGTAGCAAACTCATGGCGGCGGGTGATGATGTTGGTAATAATCATGTTGGCAAAGTTAATCAGTCCTGCAAAGGCCATGATGCAACCAATCAGACCGCCGATAACCAGGATCATGCTGCGGACCGAATCAAGCTGCTCTTTCAACAGCTTGGTGGAAGTATAGGCAACCGAAGTATTTTCACTCACATAGCTGCTCAAAAATTCTTCCATCTGCGGCTGCAAGGCTTCATCCACATTGAATCCATAGGTCAGCAGCGTGGGAGCGTCATAGATTTCCTTAAATACAGTGTCCGGCAGATACACAAAAGGAGCATCAGCGGCGATGTGCGCCTGGGCGGTGGTGCCTGTCGGCGTTTCGGTTTCCGTTCCCACGAGGATCGCTTTTGCAAGGATAGTGCTGGTTTTGACCAGTTCCCCATCCTTGTAGAAGGAAATGCTCTCTCCAACCTGTAACTGATCGGTCAGCGGAGTGTTCCTTGGTTCCTCTGTCAGTTTGTCCATGGGGCAGCCAATAATGACATATTCTCCGGTAGCCATTTTCTGCGTTAAGGTTTCGGCATCTTTTTCGCCTTCAAAAATACGCATATCAGCCCAGAAATTTTCGGAGGCTCCCATCACATTGCCAAAATAGCGCCTTTCGGTATCAGAACTTGTGTACAGGCTATATCCCTGATAGCTTTGATTTACGACGCCTTCTTCCTCATGAAACAGCTCTATGCCGCTTAAATCTTCAAACCCATAGTCAACCAATACATTTCTATCGTCTTTTGTATTTCGGTAGAGATAGCGTTCATCCTCAACTCCGGGCTGTCCGGCAATCAGATCCACCGCCTGTTGTGAGAGCGTATCTTTATGGTGCTGAACGCTTTCCATTACATTAAATGCGGCTGAGTTATAGACATTAAAATCTGTTCTGGTGACACGGTTTACCCACTTTTCTTCATCAAGGCTTTGCGTCACAATGATGATAGAGTTAAACAGGACGATGCACAGAAGCAGGGAAATAATGATGAACGCTGAACGCCGACGATTGCGGCCCAGGTTGGAAAAGGCCATACGGGACAGCTTTACCCCATTGGTTCGCTTGGCACTTCTCTTTTTATAGGCGTTCTGCTCGGTGTAGCGAATCGCCTCCAGAGGAGAAATCTTTGCCGCCTTTTTTGCAGGCTTCCTGGTGCTGATAAACACGGTCAGGATTGTAAAGAGAGCGGCGATAACAAAAATTAGCGGCGAGGTCGATACGGATGTACCCACCATAGAGTATTCAAGGTTAATGATCTCTGTCACGATAGGAAGCAGCACCCAACCGGCAAAGAAACCGGCGATCAGACCAATAGGCAGTCCGATCAGCGTGAGCCAGACCGCCTGACGGTTCACAATGCCCTTGATCTGCCGTGTGGAAGTGCCAATCGTCCGCAGCAGGCCGTATTGACGAACATCCTGCATCACAGAAATATCAAAGATATTGTAGATCAGCAGGTATCCGCACACGACAAACATCAGGATAAATACAACAGCAAACACGATGGACTCTGATGAAGTCACTCCCTGGGACATTTGATTTTCAGAGGCGAGAATGAAATTGTCTGCGCCCATATCCTCTGGATTGCCGCCAATGGAGTAAACGAACTCATTCAACTGCTGCTGAACATTTGCTTTATTCTTCAGCACGACATCGGAAAAAGTAACGCCGGACATTTCATGGTCTACCGCATAAGTGTTCTGGACCACATCGGGGTTTTCCTTTATAAACTGCTCTGAAACAGTCGCAACGCTCACAGAGTCATTGCTTGCTTCCCACCAGCCGGAAAGCACCATATCATAATGATAAGTTTTCCCCCGCAGTTCAAATTCCAGCGGAACCGCTGCGCCAATCTTTGGTTCTACACCCAGCGCCTTCAGCGCCAAATCCGTGGTGGCGATCTCATTCGCTTTCTCCGGTGCAGCTCCATGAGTAGGCACACAGAAGGTCAGCTCCTGCTGCACACTGTCCGCATAATTGATCTCAATGGAATGGCTGGAAGTATTGCTTGCATAGCCAATGATGCGCCGGTGACCTGCCTGCTCCACAAAATCGCTGTTTACAAGCTGCTCGTACTGTTCCTCCGTCATATATCCTAAAGTGCCATCCGCCTTGCTGCCTTTCTGCATTTGCAGAGAGAGCTGGATGGAGGACGCCATATTGAACGCCAGGGAAGTGATAGAGGTAAATAGGAAAGCAGTCAGGATAATTGCCAGCAGTGCAGCCAGATTGCGTACCTTATTCTTTTTGAAATAGCGTTTGGATAGCTTGGTAATTACTTCGGAATTATTGTTGCCAAATAAAATGTCATTCATAGTCCCGCCCCCCTTTACTGCACGATCTTACCATCCTCGATCCGAATGATGCGGTCGGCAAGCTGGGCGATCTCACTGTTATGGGTAATCATCACGAGGGTCTGATGGAATTTCTGGCTTGTGGTTTTCAGAAGCCCCAGCACATCGGCGCTGGTCTTGCTGTCCAGATTGCCAGTCGGTTCATCAGCCAGGACGATTGCAGGCTTTGACACCAAAGCGCGGGCAATGGCTACGCGCTGCTGCTGGCCGCCGGAAAGGTTATTGGGCATATTGTTCAGCTTATCCTCCAGCCCCAGCATCTGAACGACTTCTTTCATAAACTTCTTGTCTACCTTGTTTCCGTCCAGCTCCACAGGCAGCACGATATTTTCGTAGACATTCAGCACCGGAACCAGATTGTAGTTCTGGAAGATGAAGCCAATCTTTCTCCTACGGAAGATGGTAAGCTGCTCATCTTTCAATGTTGAGAGTTCACGTCCATCCACAATAACCTTGCCAGAGGTCGGCACATCCAACCCACCAATCATATTCAGCAGTGTAGATTTACCGCTGCCGGAGGTTCCTACGATGGCAACAAATTCGCCCTTTTCAATGGAGAGGGTCACACCATCCAAGGCTCTGGTAATGTTCGGTTTTGCGCCATAATATTTTTTTAGTTCAGTCGTTTGCAAAATGCTCATAAAAAACACCATCCTTTCTTTTTGATAAACCCATTGTAACGACCAAACCTCACAGAAATGTCATGAGCCACAAAAAATTTCTGCTAAATTCGGCCCCAAATGTCACGAACCTGTGACATTTCATTTTTTCGGGGCGTGCCTGCTCTACTTTCGGAGCATGAAAACAGAAAAGGTTGAGCCTTTCCCAACTTCCGATACCACCCGGATATAACCGCCCTGCAAGGTCACAATCTCACGAGCCAGATACAGGCCAATCCCAATACCGTCCACATCATGCACCGCATCTTCCCGGTAAAACCGCTTGAAAATCGTTCCCTGGTGCTGCTCTGAAATGCCAATGCCGGTGTCGGCAATGTCGATCTTCACATACATTTCCCAGCCTTCCACCGACACATGGATCTGCCCGCCTGCCGGGGTGTACTTCACTGCGTTATCCAGAATGTTAAACAGGGCTTCGCTTGTCCATTTTCTATCATGGCGTGCATCCAAATGCTCCGGGCATTCCACCTGCACATCTATTTGTTTCTTTTCGGCATTGAGCAAAATCCCGCCCAGGGCAGCGGCAAGGGTATCATAAACCGGCTGCTGTTTTTGCTCCAGTGAAATGACTCCTGTTTCCAGGCGGGAGGTTTTAATCATGGCTTGCATGAGGAAGTCCAGCTTATCAAGCTGGCTGGCCTGGGCTGTCAGAAATTCCTTTTGCTTCTGCGGGGGAACCTCGTTTTCAAGCAGCGTGTTGTTGATCATCTTCAAGTTGGCAATCGGGGTCTTGACCTGATGGGAGATGTCGGAAATCAGTTCTTGCAGGTCAGCCCGTTCCTTTGCGATGCTGTTTTTATTTTCCTGCATGACCTCGTACAGTCGCCCCAGCCGGTAGTTGATTTTATAGAACAGGTTTTCTTCTTCAACCGTCTGCTTGGGCTGCATATTTTCGGAGAGCATATCATCCATCTGACCACAAAAGGCATCGGAGAACCGGACCAGCTTCCGACGAATCAGCGCCACAAAGCAGATGACGCAGAGCAGCACAAAAAGACTGAACAGGAACACACACCGGACAGCGGTTATATTCTGGGTCAGCAGATGAACAGCGGTGCAGACTGCACCAACCGCCAGCAGCAAAAGTGTTCCCAAAAGGACGCAGGCTTTGTTGATGGAGAGTTTTCGCATATTCATTTCGATGCCCCTCCGATCCACATATAGCCCATACCGTACACCGTCTTGATGTACTGGCGTCCATCCGTTTCAATTTTATTCCGCACCCGGCTGATGGCCGCAGTCAGGGCGTGTTCATCCACAAAGTTCCCATCGGCATCCCACAGCTTTTCAAGCAGCACCTGCCTGGTCAAAACATTCTGCGGATTTTTGGTCAGGATTTTCAACAGCCGGTATTCCAACGGAGTGAACACCAGCGCCTTACCGGACAGAGAAGCAGTCATCTCCGAGAAATTGATGGATAGTGCGCTATCCTCATAACAATCCCCGCCGCCAGATTGTTTTGCCAGCCGCCCCAGCACCACGGACAGCTTTTTTTGAAAGACGCTCATAGGAAATGGCTTGGTCACATAGTCCTCTGCGCCCAACTCATATCCTTTGAGCATATCGCTTTCCATATCATTTGCGGTCAGGAAGATCACCGCCGTATCCGGCCGGCGCTCTTTTACCTCCCGGCAGAAATCAAAGCCATTCCCATCTGGCAGGTTTACATCCAGCACGATCAGGTCATAATCCTGCTTAGTCAGAAAGTTGCTAGCTGCTGATTTTGTCAATACAGAGTCCACGACATAGCCCGCAGTATACAGGTTATAGCACAAAGTATTATTCAAAAGCCGGTCATCCTCGACTACTAAAATTCGCAATTGTATCACACTCCTTCATTCTTAGTGTAGCATCCAAATGTCACAGAAATCTCACGAGAGGATTATTTTTTTGTATTTTTGAAACGGCGGTCTGCCGGTTTCTCCGGATCCTTGGGAATCAGCCAAATGGTAGCCATCTTCACAGCACCGGGGATACGCCCACCGGCACACAAATATTTGGTCTGCCTTGAGGTAACACCTCATTTTTCCTACTTGTTTTTTCATGGAATATAAATTATGTGGATTTCTATGATTCCTCAATTATAATTTCTTCGCTCAATCAACGCAAGGAAGCAATGTCAACAACCTTATTTTAAATAAAACGAAGCGCCGCACAAAGCCAACCGGCAAAGCTCCGGCGTTTTCTATATCACGG
>ENA-OQKO01001949-OQKO01001949.1-human-gut-metagenome-genome-assembly--contig:-NODE-1949-length-10217-cov-6.031021_pt1 | contig 10217 bp, 9 predicted proteins | sample MGYA00242777_ERZ504796 | MGnify/ENA primary metagenome ERZ504796 (study PRJEB26092, sample SAMD00036404) | human gut metagenome | host: Homo sapiens | study: EMG produced TPA metagenomics assembly of... | reverse complement strand
GTGTTTGCCCGTCAGCATTTTCTGCTGGCATTCTGATGCCACCTCACGATGGATGCCCTTGCCTTCGGCTAGCGCTTCCTACTGCTAAGCGCGTAGCATCCTTTCGCCAGTTGTTGCCCAACCGAGCACACAAAAAAGCCCGCCGCATTTTGAGATGCGACGGGCTTAGAGCTGCAGCGTGAGATTATTTTTTCTCCTGAGAATTTGTCAGAGGCTTTTCGGGCCGGTGTGGCTGATAATTCCAAAACATATTACACGGTTCATTGGCTTCTTTTCGAATTGATGCCTGAACTACTGCACGCAAGTTTTTGTGTAAAAGACTTTCTTTTGCTTTCAAGGTAAAGACCTTCCTTCCAGTTTGATTTGGTTTTATTTGATTCCAACTCCAATTTTAGCCAAAACCAGTAGAAGAGCATCCGCAGCTGCAGCTACAATCCAGACAGTGCTGTACAATGGTTTCAGCAACAAAAGGGGTGGAACAATCAAGCAATATAATACAAGTCTTTTGCGTACCGCTATTTTCATGTCCTGCAACTCTTCGTTGCTGCAATGAATCGCCGAGTTATTGCAAGGAGCAAGTGTTAAAATTAGCGTAACAGAGACAATAAACAGCGTAATTACAGCTGCTATCGTAGAAGATTGCAGTCGGTCAATCAGATATAAGCAGGCATATTCACAAAATAAAGAGGTGATAAAGCAGGAAAACACTGTTGGCATATGAAGGCCATTTGTCTTTTCCCGTAAAAGCGCCAACCCAAAATTCAAAAGAATCACTTGCGGTAACGGCGCAACAAGTGTTCCAAAGCAAACGAGAATAAAGAAACCGCCAAAGTTCATGAACTTTCGTTGTAGCGAGTATGCCATCCAATCGCGTTGACTTTCTTCAATGAGTTCGCTTTGAATACACTTCTCCACGATTCTTTCAACGATTGCTTCCATATGTAGAACCTCTGTAAATCAGAACTATCTTTATTAAAACAGAGTTTTCAGCTTTTTCATCATTTTTGTAGTGAAACAGTAGTTTTTTGTCATGAAATCAGAGTATTCGGCAGCTCTGTTGCAAATTCAAACCAGCCGTTTTCATAGTCCATAGCGTAAAGTGTGTGGTACTTTTCCAATGTAGTATGAACATTTTGCAAACCATACCCGTGAAAAGATGGATTTTCCTTGGTTGATGCCGGCAGTTGATTTGCAATCATATTTACCGGCAAAGATTTATTACGCACAGCATAAAACAGTTCATCTTCTTCAAGCAGTGCCTGCACATAAATTTGCCGGTCTGTTTCCGGCAGTTTTTCGCACGCTTCAATCGCGTTATCCAGTGTGTTGCTGATTACAACCGTCAAATCCACCATGTCAATCTTTATGGGAGACAAATCATTCACACTGAACTGTATATCAATTTTACGATTTTTCGCAACAAGCGCCTTCTGATTCAAAAGTGCATCCAGTGCTGCATGGTGGGTATTGACGAGCAGGATGCGTTCGTTTTGTTTCGATTGCAGGCTATGGATATAGGTTTGTATTTTATTGATATCTATATTTTGTTGCATCAGCATTCCGTCTAACGTACTCAGATGAGCGCGAAAATCATGTGTCAGTTTACGTTGCTGAGCATATGCGGCACTCAATGCTTCGATGCTCTCTTGCTGTGCTTTTGATTTGGCTTGTAGGCTGATTGCTTCTTCACGGAAGTTGGCGTTTTGTTCCATCCAGCTGATTAAAAGTAATACTGCTATCTGCATTACGGTAATAAATGTGGCACAGACACATAGCGGCTGAATTGATATTTGCCCTTGCTGAAAGCAACTTCCGAAAAAGAAAATAAGCAAAACACTTGCAAGGGAAAGTACTGCGGGAATGGTGTACCATCTAAAATTGGTTGCTTGACTTAATTTTCCATTTCGCGCCTTTGCCTGTAAAAAGCATACTGCTATTATTACACCATGCAAAAGAGAACTTTGAAAAAAACTATTACCAAAAACTATATTGCCCTGCGCCTCGGATATCAGAAGCGAAAGCGTATACCAACAGTTATCCATACAGCATATTGTCGCATAGAAAATAATCGAAATGTACAAGCTAAATATTCCATTGCTGGTATATAAAAGCCTATGCAGGGAAAAAAATAAGGCAAGTACAATAACAATTTTTGAATAGTTTGGCATTGTCGTAGCAGCAAAATTCAGAAGCGTCGCATTCAGAAAAGCAACAGCCGTTACAGTAATCCAATGAACCACACGGTTTCTCTTTCTTGCTGAAAATGCATCAAATAGCAAAATTGCCGAAAAGCACTCCATCCAAGTCCACAAGTAGGTCAAGAAATAATCGCTCAATGTGCATTCCCCCAGTTTTTGTTTTTCCAACTCAGATACTGGACTTTCATTTGTGAGTACCGTTTCTGACTTACCGATAACTCTTTTCCATCGAGGAGAATAACCCTGTCGTAATTGAATTTTTTGATATATGCCATATTGACCAGATAACTTTTCTGGATTCTGAGGAATCCGTCTCCTTCCAATTCTGCCGCTAAATCTTCCATTTTTCCATAAAAGCGGTCTGGTGCCTGCATAGGCTTTACTGTGTACAAATATATAACTCTTTGATTACTTTCCAAGTAGAGAATATCTTTGTAGGGAATGTTAAATGACTCTGCGCTAGCTGAAAAGCGCAGAACTTTATCATCACGCGGCAATTCTGCCAATGCATCCCGGAAATAGTTGGGCAGCTTTTGCTCCAGTTCCTGCTTGAGAAGGTATCGGAACGCCCGGACTTCATACCCTTCCATCGAAAATTCCGGGTAATTTGTCACAAAAACAATTACCGTATCCAGATGTAATTCCCGCACACGGCGTGCAATGTCCATGCCGCTGCGTTCATCCATGTCGATGTCCAAGAACATGATGTGATACTGTGATAATTGCCGGTCCGTTATCTCGGCGGGATTCGAGCTTTTTGTTATGCAAATGGACGCTCCGGGCGGTACCGGCTGGCCAGCAACCGCGTCTGATATTCTCTGCAAAAAATCCTTGTCGTCATCGCAAAGTAAAATATTAATCTTCATGCGTGTATCCTTATCGTTGTTTCGCCGTAGTAGACGTCCCTCTTTGCCATTCAACATACGTTTAATTCTCCCGAAAGTCAAGTATTTTCTTAAAATAACACTTATAGTGTAATATTATATTGCTTTTACACCGTTTGGCAAGCCAAATCATTTAAAATTGAATTACCCTAAGAAGAAAATTCATTGATAAAGCAAGCTGGACAAAGACATGAAAGATACCGAGCGTCACAACTATATTGGAGATCACATTCGTAAACTGCGAGAAGAAAAAGGCTGGACACAACAAGTATTAGGCAAAAAGTTGGGCAAGAAGACTTCCACTATCAGTGCCTATGAAACGAATGCCAAGCTTCCGTCTGTCGACTGCCTTATTGAAATGGCCGAATTGTTCGTTGTATCGCTTGACACACTGGTTTATGGGGATCGTTCAAATTTGATTTCTGTTCGTGCCTTGCGGCCAGAGCAAAAAGAACTGATTTCGGAGCTTACGCACGTTTTTTCGGCAAGGCACACAACCGCTGAACAAAGACTTGGCTTGCTCAGCAAGATTGTTAGCCACTTATCGCAATAATTTAGAATTCCCATTTTGTGGGCCTTTTGATTTTTCCTGCCCCGGCTTAGCAGCCGGGGCAGTTTGTTTTACTCGTGTTTTATGACAAGTAACTCGGATTTTGTGTCAATTTTGTGGAAATGAAGATTTTCTTGTGGTATCTTGAAGTCAAGATAAATAGGCGCTCCCGTTACCTAGATTGAAAAGTTCTATATGTATGTAAGCGTCGGTGCACAGGCGCTTGTAATTGTCCGAATATCAACCCTATTAAATCCATTAGATTGGAGGCTTATCAAATGTCAACGATGAAGAAACGCATCCCCATGTTCCTGCTTGCTCTCGCTATGATGGTGGCTATGGCACTCCCCACCTTTGCAGCCAGCTATCGTCCCAACGCACAATTTGGCTATCTGCTGAACATCAACGGTTCGACAGGGTCCGCTTACCAGGGGCGTGCATTGAACCTGATGAAAACCGACACGATGGGAACAGATCAGAATTTCATCATCGGAACTCGCAAGGGCTACACCGGTTACTACATGATGGTTACCGCAAATGTCAATTATGCCGTAAATCGTTCTGATAATGGTGGCCGTGCAATTATTTGGCCTCTTTCTACGGGCTCTGCTGATTCGCGCCTGGCTGACAATAGCGAATCCGTAATTCGTTTGTACACTTCTCGGGAGCTTTTAACCGCCCGTGAGCCTGTTGGCAACTGGAGTACCGTCTATTTCGGTGGCAGCGGCATTTCTGTTTGGGTGCGCGTCCACTAACCTTCCGGCGCAATTTCAGATTCCCCTATGATAGACATTCAAAAGTAAGTTCATATGGGATTTGATTGCTATTAGACCAGCGCAAGTGAAACACTAATGACCTGTCAAAGACATCGTCTCAAAGCACAGTGTTGCACTTGCGTTGGTTTATTTGCATTTTTCAACTTTTGTAAAGAAAGGTTTTAAGGAAACATGAAATTTACTTATAAGTTGTTGTCTTTAGGTTTGGCCATCGCCTGTCTTAGTGGATGCAACGCGGCCAACACTGAAATCGCATCCTCGTCAGCCGCTACTGCCACAGTGACCCCTACTACCGACTCTACAGAAGTTCCCGCTTCCAACAATGTTTTTACATCTGCAGGGGACGGTTTATATGTTACCACTGACTCCGGAATCTATGAACTGCAAACAGTGTTTCCGGACTCTGCAAACATATTTTATACTGATGCCAATACAAAGGAACGCATTTTTCTATGTGCGAACCCCAATTGTACACATGCAGATGAAAGCTGCCCCAGTTACATAGCTACACCTTCAGCGATGTTTCCGCCCATGCTTTTGCGTGTTGGCGATCAGCTTTTGGTCGTCTTTACTGAAACCACCGACTCCAGTAACCCGCATGGGATGCTGATGAATATGGATGGTTCCAATCGTCGAACCGTATTTGAACTCGCATCCAATCAATATATGCAAGGCGGCTTTTGTACCTCTGGAAATGATCTCTATTTTGATCTTTACGAGATTGATGATAGCGGGAACGTCACATATCAGCTGTGGTATGTGAGCTTCGAGAATGGAACTTCTGAAAAAGTGATGGACTTGGGATCCGATAGCGACCACTATTCTTTGTGCGATGGTGTAAACAATGAACTGTGCTTTAATCATCTTTCTTCCGACGGAATCAGTTATTGCATGTATGATCCGCAAAGCAAAACAATGTCCGATCCGTTTTTTGTTGACAGCAGCTCGAGCGGGAATTCGATGATTCAAGACGGATACCTCTTTGTCCTCGACGAGCAGGCGAACTCTGTCCAAAGAATCCGTTTATCTGATAAAGAGCAAGCAAGTGCTTCTTTTACAGTAAAAGAAGGCTTCGGCGCCCCAAGTATGCGGTATCTATTTGATGGGAATTTAATGATTACCGAAGCACAAACGCTGGCAGCAGATATACCGACCGATGGCTCGTATGATATGTGTTCTTATATTCTGGATTTTGACACACGTAATTGTACAGAATTTACATTGCAAACCCCATACAATAATCGTCCGGTATATGTGTTGACAACCATTGGTGACACTTGTTATGTTGCCACAGATTATAAAACGTATACTCCTACCTCTGTCTCTGAAGACGGTACAGTTTCAAACTTCGATTATGTTGCTAACATATACGCCTTCATTACAAAGCAGGATTATATAAATTCAAATCAAAACGGTTACTTAATGGTTAAAGACGCATTCGAATAATTCTACCTATTGTTAAAACTTCATGGGTAAATTGGGATTGTAATTATGAGCCGTACATTTACACTTGATTCAATTCACAAGACATATATTTCACAAGTTTCCCTGTTTACATTTAAGAAAAATGCACAGCCACAAGTGAAAAAAGCCTTGTCAGGGGTATCAATTACACTAACGCCGGGGCTTTACGGATTGCTTGGGCCAAATGGGGCGGGAAAGTCTACTTTGATTCACATTATCACAGGCACACTTGCTCCTGACTCTGGCGAGGTCCTCTGGTGCGGCAAGCCTGCAATGGGTATCGCCTTCCGCCGCATTCTTGGTTATATGCCGCAGCAGCAAGGACTGTATGATAGCTACACCGGCCGCCGGTTCCTTGCCTACATGGCTGCCCTGAAAGAAATTCCTCGAAAAGCTGTTGCAGCCGAGGTAGATCGCGTAGCAGCCGCCGTAAATTTGACCGCCGAGTTGGACAAGCGTCTTTCTGCTTATTCCGGCGGCATGAAGCAACGCCTGCTGTTGGCATCCGCCCTGCTTGGGGATCCGAAGTTGCTGATTTTGGATGAGCCAACAGCGGGCCTTGACCCGAAAGAGCGTGTTCGCCTGCGTGAATTGCTGGCAGATATGGCAAAGGATCGAATCATCCTTGTGGCAACGCACGTTGTTTCGGACGTGGAAACGGTGGCAACCAAGGTCATTCTGCTGCGCGCGGGCAAAATCGTGGACGCCGCGCCCGTGCCGGAGTTGATTGAAAAATACGCACCCGACCAGGGTCTTGAGGATGTCTACCTGAATGTGTTCGGTGAGGGAGACGGTAAATGAGCCTGTTTTTTGCTGAACTCCGCAAGGTATGGGGCGGCAGAGTGTTTCCCGTCCTGCTGGCGATACTGGCATCTGCCAATCTTTTGCTGCTGTGGATGGGCACCCGCCCCACCGCCAAGCAGCCGCCAGCGTCTGCCTACCGCGCGGTGGGGGCAGAGCTGACAGGCAAGACCATGGAGGGAAAAGGCACCTACCTGCGCGAAAAATGTGAGGAGATAGAAAGCCTTGTGAAAATCGGGCAGTATTATCGGGAACTGGCTTACGGCGACTACGGGCTGACCCAATATCGGCAGGACAATGCCGCTATGTTCGATGCCTACGAGCAGGAATATAAGGACAAATCCTACACCCTGTTCACAGATGATTTGAACACAGAGTACCGTCTGTTCAGCCAGCTGCAAAGCGAATACAACACCGTGGCGGGCTATGGCGATTTTTTGCAGAGCGTGCAAACCAAGGCGAACCAACTGTCCGGCATCTCGATTTTTCAAAACGACCGCACCGGGTACGATTTGAAAAATATCGAACGCACCGCACAGGTTTATGCTGGGCTGACCGAAACGCCCATTGATTATTTTCCGCAAAAGGGCTTGTACACAGCCATCAGCTATGCGTTTACCGACCTGATTTTGCTGGCATCTATGCTCTTGCTGGCGCTGATCCTTGTGCGGCAGGAGCGCGACAGCGGACTGCTGAGCCTTGTGCGCAGCCTGCCGGGCGGACGGTTGAAAACAGCCCTTGCCAAGCTGGCGGCATTTGCTGCCAGCTTATTGGTCGTTCTTACGGTGCTGTATGGGGTCAACCTTGCCTATTGCTCGGCGTCCTTCGGTTTAGGCTCGCTGAATCGCACCATTCAAAGTGTTCCCGCCCTGATGCGCTGCACCATGCAGATCACCGTCGGGCAATACCTGCTTCGGTTTTTGCTTGCCAAATGGGCGGGCGCGTTTGTGATGGGGCTTTGGGTCATGCTGGCTGCCCTTGTCGCCAAACGTGCCGCCGCCGGGTGGATCGGCGCACTGGCGCTGCCGTTGGCGATGTACGGCGTGCGCGCGGCTATTCCGGCCACGAGCCACCTCAACGTGGTTAAATACGCGAACCTCGTCAGCCTGCTGCAGACCAACGAACTGCTCGGCAACTATCGCAACCTGTTCTGGTTCGGCACACCGATCGGGCTGCCGTTCGTCGAGTGGACGGCGGCGGTGTGCTACGGAGCGCTGTTCGCTGCGGCGTTCTGCACGGTATTCGCCCGCGCACAGCTGCTGCCCGCCGCCAAGCGCGGCCTTGTGTTGGGGCTGACGCGCAGGACGAAAGCAACCTCTGTTATAAAAGAAGAGGGCCGCAAGCTGTTTGTGCTGAACGGCGCGGCAGTGTTCCTAGCAGCGTTCTTGGCGTTCGGCGTGTATCAGGGCGTGACGAGCGAGAGCTATATTGATGCCGACGAAATTTATTATGCCTACTACATGAAGCATATCTCCGGCCCGTGGACGGCGGAGAGCCGCGACTGGTTGACTGCACAGGGCGAGGAGTTTGCCCCGATGCTGGCCGTACAGCGGCGCGTGGCGCGCGGCGAGCTGAGCAGCGAGGCGATGCTGGCCTACGGCGCATTACAGCAAAAATACAACATTTACCAACAGGTCGTGCAGAACAACATCAACTACTATCTGAAAGAGCACCCCGGCGCGTGGCTGGTGTACGAGAGCGGCTACAAAAAGCTGTTCGGCTTCAGCGGTACCGCTGACGTGCAGGACACGCTGTGGGCCGGGCTACTGTGCGCACTGTGCTTCAGCGGTCTGTTTGCGATGGAGCGCAAGGGCGGCATGGAGACCGTGCTGCGCGCGACGCCCTTAGGTCGCCGTGCGACCGTGCGCGCCAAGCTGCGGCAAAGCAATTTGGCGGCAATCGTGATTGCGGCAGGCACGGTGCTGCCGCATCTGTGGCAGGTGCTGCGCGATTACGGCCTGCCGGCCCTGCTCGCCCCGGCGATGAGCATTTCGGAGTTGGAGGCTGTACCGAAATGTATCACGCTGTCTGATTTGCTGCTGTTCTGGCTGCTTTGCCGCGCGGCGGCCTGCCTGTGCATGGCACGGCTGACGCTGTGGCTGGGGCAGAAACTGGGCAACCTGTTGGCGGCGCTGTTCGTTTCGGCGGTCGGCTACTGCCTGCCCGCGCTGCTGGCGCTTTCGGGCATGAGCAACGGCATCGAATGGCTGGGCTTTTACCCGCTGTTCCACGCCGCCGCACTGTGCCAAACGCAGGGCACGAACGCCGCGGGCGCGCCGTACAATTTGCTGTGGGTGCCGATATTTTTGGTCGTTGTAGCCGCGGCGCTTGCATGGGCCATCGGCAACGATTTGACGGAAGTCTACGAGTGGGCAGGCGTGGATTTGGACGCGTTGTGAGCCTTTGCAGAGGTTTGTAAATCAGTACTATACACGCATGGCTGCTAGACAACGGTCACGCCGGATTTTACGAATAATCAGGTATTACACATGATGAACAACATCAATTTACAAATTGACGCCGCCGCACGGCAGGTATCGCAAAACGGCAAAGCCGTGTACCTGACGCAGACCGAGCTTGCCCTGCTGCTGTATTTGCTTGACAACGCCGGTCGCATCACCACCCGCCCCGAGCTGCTGGCGCAGGTCTGGGGCATCACCGCGCCCGTTCACACCCGCACGGTTGATATGCACATCGCCAAGCTGCGCCGCAAGCTCGGCACGCAAATCGAAATCACCTCCGTCATGCGCAAGGGGTATGTGACGAAGAAAGCCTGATCAATGCAAAATCAAAATAAGAGCATCGGGTCCGTCAATCCTCCATTCAGCATCACCTCAAAGTGCAAGTGGTTGCCAGTGCTGTCGCCGGTGCTGCCGACATATCCGAGGGTTTGTCCTGCGGTCACGGTTTGACCGGACGTGACGATAAACGCGGTCATGTGGGCATAGCGGGTGGAAAGCCCTGTGCCGCTGTCGAGCAGCACTTGGTTGCCGTAGCTGTCGTTCCAGCCGCTGACAAGCACCGTGCCGCTGTGGGCAGCTAAGATGGGTGTGCCTTCCGGCGCGGGAATATCCGTGCCGCGATGCCCGGCATTGCCGAAGGCGTCCACTTCCCCGAAGTGGCAGGATATATAGGTGTGTCCCGGCAGCGGCCAGCACAGCGCGCCGTCGGCAACGGCAATCCCACCGCACGGGGCAAGCAGGCTGGGGCGCATTTCCTCGGAAAGTAGCTGGTGCAAAATGTCCCGCTGGTCTTGCGTAAAGCGGTACAGGTCTGCCAGCGCATCCACCGATTTGCTGCTGACCGTGATGTGTAGAATGTACTCCGTGACCGGCTCCGGGTCGGGTTCGTCCTCGGTCGGTTCCGGTGTGACGGTTACTTCCTCCGCCTCTGCGCGGATTTCGTGCATCGCCCAAAAGGTGTCCTGAATCAGCCGCTTCTTGCCCTCGCCCAGGACGACCACATCGCACACGTTGTTCAGGTTGTTCTGCACGGAAAAGACGGCCAGCAACTCCGGCCAGTGGCTTGCAACTGAGTGGGAGCG
>ENA-OQKO01001946-OQKO01001946.1-human-gut-metagenome-genome-assembly--contig:-NODE-1946-length-10230-cov-5.459072_pt1 | contig 10230 bp, 6 predicted proteins | sample MGYA00242777_ERZ504796 | MGnify/ENA primary metagenome ERZ504796 (study PRJEB26092, sample SAMD00036404) | human gut metagenome | host: Homo sapiens | study: EMG produced TPA metagenomics assembly of... | reverse complement strand
ATGCAGGTGATTTCTGTGCAAACTGCCTGACGCCCCGCGCCGCCGGCGGCACCTGCGGGCCCACCGTCAGCCGCCAGTAGAGTGCCTGCCCGGTAGAGACAGGCCCGACCGGCGGCACTGCCCCCACGGCAGGGTAGACCAGGCAGAGCCTGGTGGCCTGCTGCTGTGCGGTCAGGGCTTCCAGCACCAGCGAGGCTGTGGAAAGCCCCCACTGAGTGGTGCTGGCGGCCGCGTTGTCAATGGTGATGGCGACCGGCCGCTGGCCCGGCCAGACAAGCTCCTGCCCGGTGAGCGGGTCAGTGGGACTTTCGGCGGGCTGGGAGCTGGGGCTGAGCGCACAGCCTGTCAGCAGTGCGGCGCTGAGCGCAAAACAGAGCAAAGCGCGCATCCAAAAGCGTTTCATCGGTTTCCCTCTTCTGCCCCGGAGGGCGGGTGATTTAGTAGCTGAAATTGCTCCACTCATCATTGTCCACCAGTGCCAGATAGGTCTTGCCCCGGTTCAGGGTCATCTCCTCACCGGTTTCGGTGTAGAGCTTGAGCGGATGGGTGGGATGCGGCTTCTCCCAGCGGCCCACCTGCACGCCGCCCCGTGTGAAGAGGTACGCCTGCCCACCGGCCACATAGTTGACCGACTGGACATCGTGAGAATCGCCCGCATAGGCGGCGATATCGGCAAAGCAGACCACCACGTTGTCAAAGGTCAGCTGTTTGCCGGTCAGCTCGTCCACCGTGTTCTCATAGGCTTTTTTGGAGCGGTTGTACATTTCCAGCTTGTAGCTGCGGCCCCAGCTGTTGTAGCTCAGGCGGGTCCTGTAGCTCTCGGAGTGGGTGATGCTGATGGTTTTGGCCGCAGGGGCACCGGGAAGGTCATTGGAGGCTGCGGTGCGGTAGTCGGCAAAGTGGAAGAAAGGCGTTTCGTTGGCGTAGGTCAGGCCGATGCCGGCGTTGCCGGCTGCCTGTTTGATCTCCTTGCCGGAGGTGAACTCGGTGTGTTCATAGGCTACGTTGTGGCCGCGGTTGTCACGGTGGGCAACGTGGGGGTGAACCGGCGTGTTGAAGTAACTCTTGCCGCCGATGTTCAGGCCGGAGTAATCGTATACATTGATGAACTGGGTGCAGAAAATGCTCTCGCCATCGTGGTAATAGAGGGCCTGATGGGGCATGAGCAGCTGCAGGAACTGGTCGCGGCCAGAGCGCAGCGGCCCGACCTCCGGGATGGTGTCGGCATCCCGGAACACGGCACACAGGCGGGTGATGCCGCCCTCCACCTTGCTCTCGATGAGCAGGTCTGCCGAGCCGATGCCGCGCTGGGGGCGGGCGTTCTGCTTTTCGGAGTTGGCGATGTTGTTGACCATCACACCCACCATCCGGCCGGTGCTCTTGCGGGCTTCGCCGGTCAGAGGGTCAGCGTCGTAGGCAGGCAGAAGGCTGAACGCAGAGCTTGCGGCTTCGCTGGACGCTGCCGAGGAGGCGGCTGCCTCACCGGCTGAGGACGCAGAGGATGCAGCGGCTTCAGAAGAAGCAGAAGAGGATGCCGCCGAGCCGCAGAACAGGCTCTTCATCCAGTCGGGCAGGTCACCGCCCAGAATGGCACTGCCGGGGCTTGCAGAGCAGCCGGCGAGCGCCAGCAGCGCCGCCGTCAGCCCGGAATAGCGAAGTACGGACCGTCGAGAAATTTTCATGGAAAAGCCCTCCTATCGGATCGGCTTGCCCGGCGCGGAAGTGCGCTCGGCAGGTCGGTTGCAGTTTTGCAATGAACTGCTTTGATTGTACTGGTTCTTGCCCGGTTTGTAAAGGGGCAGTTCGTGGCAAAATCTGCCCGATGACGGCTTTGGGAAAGTTTTTTGTGCAGAAAGCTTGCTTTTTGCCCGGGAGTATGGTAATATTATTCAGCAGTATCGTGTTATACTGCGCTTTATAATGTATGCGCTCGTAGCTCAGCCGGTAGAGCATCTGACTTTTAATCAGAGGGCCAGGGATTCGAGTTCCCTCGAGCGCACCAAAATCCCACGAAGAATCGTAAGATTCCTCGTGGGATTTTCCATTTTCTGGAGCTCTGTACACTTTTGCACACTTTTTGCACACCGGCGGGAAAGCCGTGTTTTTCCTTGCATTGTCTGCATTCTGTGCATCGTGAGCAGAGCTTGTCGGGCCTCGCCCCGACAAGCTCAGTGGAATTTGTGACAGAGAGTGTCAAGGTTCAAGATGGTTTTGCAAATTTTATTGTGATAAAGCGGTGATCGTAGGACTTATAGCATGGCGTTCAAGTGCCTTCCCGTTCAATCAATGTATTTCTGCATTTTGACAACCTGCCTATAAATCCCACATGAACGTTGTGGAATCTTCCAAAGCATCCATGGATGGTTTCTTGTGCCGCATCAAACGTTCAGCTTATTACAACGAAATTCCATATAGCTGCATTGCATCTTGCGGAGGTTCTTGCTATACTTTGTATCGAACGTCACTTTATCCGATAAAAATGTTGCGCAATTTGCGCAACCAAAGGAGGCCGCTATCATGCAGCAGCTCAGATTACTTCATGGCGGAGACTACAACCCGGAACAGTGGCTGGACCGGCCCGATATTCTGGCGCAGGACATCGAACTGATGAAAAAGGCACACGTTAATACTGTGACGCTGGGCGTGTTCTCATGGTCCACATTGGAACCGCAGGAGGGGGTATTTGAGCTGGATTGGCTGGCAGACATCGTCCATAACCTGTATGCCAATGGAATCTATACGATCCTTGCAACGCCCAGTGCGGCCCGCCCCGCTTGGATGGCACACAAATACCCCGAGGTGCGCCGAGTCCGGGCAGACCGGGTCCGGGAGCTGTACAACCGGCGGCAGAATTACTGCTATACATCGCCGGTCTACCGGGAAAAAGTCCGCATCATCGACCAGAAGCTGGCACAGCGGTTCGGCAATGACCCGGCTGTCCTGCTCTGGCATATCTCCAACGAGATGAGCGGCGACTGCCATTGCGAGCTGTGTCAGGCTGCGTTCCGCCGCTGGCTCAAGGCACGGTACAACTCTTTGGAAGCCTTGAACAAGGCGTGGAACGCCCGGTTCTGGAGTCACGACTATACCGCTTGGGAACAAATCGAAAGCCCTGCCCCGCAGGGGGAAAATGCCGTGCAGGGTCTTGCGCTGGACTGGAAGCGCTTTGTCAGTGACCGGCATATTGATTTTTTGAAATTTGAGCGTGATACCGTGAAAGAATTTGCGCCGGTTGCAAAGTTCACCGTGAATATGATGTACCGGTTTGACGGCATCGACTGTTTCAAAATGTCCAAGGAGATCGACATTGCCAGCTGGGACAACTATCCCACATGGCACAAGCCCAGCGAAACAGTGGAAGAAACGGCGTTGGATACGGCCCTGATGCACGACCTGTATTACTCCATGAAGGGCAGGCCCTTCCTGCTGATGGAATCCAGCCCCAGCTTTACCAACTGGCAGCCGATCTCCAAACAGAAGCGCCCCGGCATTGCGGAGCTTGCGGCTCTGCAGACGGTTGCACATGGTTCGGACAGTGTGCTTTACTTCCAGTGGCGAGCCAGCCGCGGCGCGGAAGAAAAGTTCCATGGTGCAGTCGTCGGCCATGATGGGCGGGAGGATGCCCGTCCCTTCCGGGAAACAGTCGGTGTGGGCCAAAAGCTGGAAGTTCTTTCTGAAATTGCAACGACTTGCCGTGAAAAGCAGGCGGCAATCGTCCACGATTGGGAAAACAAGTGGGCATTGGAAGGTTCCTGCGGCCCGCGCAATGCAGGGATGGGCTACTGGGACGAGCTGAAGCTGCACTACAATGCTCTTGCGCGGGAAGGCATTGCGGTGGAGTTCGTGAATCAGGAATCCGATTTGACGGGTTATGGTTTGGTCGTTGTTCCGATGGTTTATTTGCTGACCGATTCCTTTGCCCAAAAACTCTGTGATTTTGCCCGGAATGGTGGGACGGTCGTGGTTACATACTGGACCGGTGTGGTGGATGAAAGCGATTTGTGCCGTCTGGGTGACACGCCCTACGGCTTGACCGACCTGCTGGGCCTGCGCCGCACTGAGATCGACGGAATGTATGACGGCGAAACCTGCCGCTGCACCCCGATGGACGATTCCATTTTGCCGGAAACGAAGGCTTCGGTCCTATGCGAGGTCGCAAGTCTGAACGACACCGACCCTGCCACACCGCTGAGCGTCTATGCCGAGGACTATTATGCAAACTGCCCGGCGGTGGCTGTCCACTCCTACGGGGAGGGCCGTGCCTATTATCTGGCAAGTCGGTTCGAGGAAGCGTTCTATCGCGCATTTTATCGTGCTGCTGTAAAGGAAGTCGGCCTGACCCCGGCCTGGCCGGAGGCACTGCCGGACGGCGTTCTGGCTGCGCGGCGCGGTACGTTCGTCTTTGTACAGAACTGCAATGAACATCCGGTCGAAGTAGGCGGTGTTGCGCTGAACCGTTACGGAACGGCCGTCTGGAAAAACGGCGAGCAGGTCCTGTAAGGCACAAAAATACCAACTTTCAGCGTTCTGCCAAAAAAGCAGAACGCTTTTTGTTTGCTTTCATACTTGACAAAGCGGGCTTACCCCAGTATGCTGGGGTGGCGCATTGTTGCGCAGTTCTGTGAAAAGGAGAGGATATCCTGTGGCTGCAAAGGAAACCGAAAAAATGACGATCGAGCAGGTGGCCGATGCGCTTGGTGTTTCTAAAACAACGGTATCACGCGCACTTTCCGGAAAGGGACGCATCAGCGAGGCGACCCGCGCCAAGGTGTACGCCTATCTAGGACGCACCCGCACCGAGCCTGCCGCCCCGCAGGGCGGCGAAAAGGTGCGCACCAACAACATTGCCATGATCGTACCGCAGCGCTTTATTACGCTGGATCTGCCCTTTTTGCGCAAGTGCATGGGCGGCATCTGCATCATGGCAGACCAGCGCGGCTATGACCTGATGCTTTGCTACGCCTCCAACACCGAGTATTCGCAGCTGCAGCGGCAGCTGGCCAACCACAAGGTGGACGGCGTGATCCTGACCTACGCCATGGCGGATGATCCCTGCATCGAACTTTTGCGGCAATACGAGACACCTTTTGTGCTCATCGGACGCAGCGAGGACAAGACCATCCCGCAGGCAGACAACGATCAGGTCGCGGCTGCCTGCGAGATGACACGCATCCTTTTGCAGCTGGGCGCCAAGCGGATCGCGCTGCTGGTGGGCAGTACCATCTACGCCGTCAACACCGACCGCATACGCGGTTATCTGCGTGGATTCGCGGAATTTGGTGTGCCAGTAGACCAGCGGCTCGTTCATTCCGGTGTGGAATCTGCCGGGCAGACGCTCGATGCACTGGAGGCTGCGCTGGAGCAGAAGGCGGATTGCATCCTTTGCGGCGATGATGAGATCGCCTTTGAGGTCATGCGGGAGCTGCGGACGCGGCATATCCTCGTGCCCAACGATCTGCGAGTGGCCAGCCTGTACGACAGCTCCATGCTTGCCAGCATCACGCCGTCTGTTTCGGCGGTGCAGTACGATGCAGAGCAGCTGGGTAAGACCGCCTGCCGGATGCTGCTGGACCGGCTGGCCGGAAAAGAGATCGTCATGCGGCAGCTGGAAGGCCATCAGGTCATCCTGCGGGATTCTACCAAGTGGAGGGAACGCTCCCACAGCATCAAATAACGCGCTTTTTGTGCCTGCTCCTTTCCCGGAGCGGGCATTTTTGCTCTTTGCATGGCTAAGGTTGCGCTAAAGTTGCGCACTTTTGCCCATGTATCCTGATTTTACCGTCACTTTTTCCAGTTTCGACTCAACAATACCGTGAATTTCGTCCATTGACGTGAGCAAAAGAATGCGGTATCCTATGGGTACAGAAAAACAGCTGCTTGGATGTGCGCAACTTATAAGCGCAACAAAGAGCAGCCGAAGATTTCAGATTGAGAACGAAGGAGAACTGGATCATGAAAAAGCTGATTTCCCGCCGTAACTTCCTTGCAGCCATGGGTACGATGGCTGCTGCCGGTGTGCTGACCGCCTGCGGCGGTTCTTCCTCTGGCACTGCTTCCTCTGCTGCCGCTTCCAGTACGGCTGCCTCTGCTGCGGAGAGCTGGGGTGATGTGAAGCTGACCATGTGGGGCGCAGAAGAGGATCAGACCATGCTGCGCGAGATGGCAGATGCCTTTATCGAGCAGAATGCAGATAAGGGCAATGTGACCATCGAGATCGGCGTGCAGTCTGAGTCCAGCGCAAAGGACACCGTTCTGGCCGACCCGGAGTCTGCCGCAGACGTTTTCGCCTTTGCCGATGACCAGCTGAACGAGCTGGTGAATGCCGGTGCGCTGCAGGAAGTGCTGCTGAACCCGGACGACGTGAAGAGCCGCAACCTGCCCGGCTCTGTGGGCGCTGCCACCATGAACGACAAGCTTTACGCCTACCCCATGACCGCCGACAATGGCTATTTCCTGTACTATGATGCAAGCGTTCTGAGCGCCGAGGATGTGCAGAGCGTGGACACCATGCTGGAAAAGGCTGCAGCTGCCGGCAAAAAGTTCATGATGAGTGTGAACGATGCATGGTACATTTACAGCTTCTACGCCGGTGCCGGTCTGGTGGCTACGCTGGCAGATGACGGTATCAACACCGTCTGCAACTGGAACGAGGCTCCCGGCGCAGACGTAACGCAGGCCATTCTGGATATCGCCGCAAACCCCGGCTTCAAGTCCGGCGCGGATGCTGATATCGTTTCTGCCATCAAGGACGGCAGCTGCTGCGCCGCCATCTCCGGTACTTGGAACGCCAGCACCGCCGAGGAGGCTTGGGGCGAGGGCTACGCCGCCACCAAGCTGCCAACCTACACCCTGAACGGCGCACAGGTCCAGATGGGCTCCTTCTCCGGCTACAAGCTGGTGGGCGTCAACCCCCACAGCGCCAACGTGGGCGTTGCCATGATGCTGGCCGACTTCATCACCAACGAGGACAACCAGATCAAGCGCTTCAACGACCGCAAGCTGGGCCCCTCCAACATCAACGCAAACTCCACCGAGGCTGTGCAGTCCGCACCCGCCATTGCCGCACTGGCTGAGCAGAGCTCCTACGCTACCCTGCAGCGGGTAGGCGCAAACTACTGGAGCTCCGCCGCAAGTCTGGGCGAGATCCTCGCCTCCGGCGACACGCAGGGCAAGACCACGCAGCAGCTGATGGATGACGCTGTGGCCGGCATCACCGCACCTGTGGCACAGTAAGTTCCGGTTTATCCCGGCGGGCACGCAGCAGAATGCGGTGTGCCCGCTTTTTATCGCAATACAAGAAATCGGCGTCAACCTAACATCCTGTTTGCTATAACCCCCTCTGCATACCAAGAAAGGAGTTGACTTCTGTGGCAGAAATGGTCCTTACACCGCCCTTGCGGGCAGATGGCCGGGAGCCGAATTTCCTTCAGAAGTTCGGTCACGCATTTGTTCACGGAGATATTTTTACAAAGCTGTCCCTCTTTGTCTGGGGTCTGGGCTACATTGGCCACGGCCAGCTTATCAAGGCACTGCTGGTAACGCTGGTGCAGGGGCTGGGACTGTATTTTCTGGGCACTTCCGGCATTCCTGCGCTGAAAAAGTTCGGCACGCTGGGCACGGTGCAGATGGAGATGCAGTTCAACCCCCTTACCTTAAAGAACGAGGTCAACAACTACGACAACTCGTTTGCCATCCTGCTGCTCAGCGTGATCGCACTGGTGGTCATTGTAACGCTGATCGCTGCTGCCATGCTGGTGGTGCAGAGCAATTACGCGTTACAGGCGCAGAAGGCCGCTGGCAAAAAGCCCAACAATTTCCGGCAGGATATCACCTTGTACCTGAACGAAAAGTTCTACGTTACCCTGCTCACCCTTCCGGTGCTGGGTGTGGTGGTGTTCACCATCATCCCGCTGTTCATTTTGATCGCTGTCGCCTTTACCAACTACGATCAGCAGCATATGCCTCCCGCCGCCCTGTTTACATGGGTGGGGCTGGCTAACTTTGCTTCTCTGTTTGGCGGGCAGTCGCTGAGCCTGACCTTCAGCTACGCCTTTGGCCGGGTACTCAGCTGGACGTTGGTGTGGGCCTTCTTTGCCACCTTCACCAACTTCTTCGGCGGCGTATTTCTGGCCATGCTCATCAACAACAAAAAGACCAAGTGCCAAAAGCTCTGGCGCACATTGTTCATCATCACCATTGCGGTGCCGCAGTTCGTCACCCTGCTGCTGGTGCGCAACTTCTTCTCGGATGCCGGCATCTTCAACACCATGATGGCCAATGCAGGCGTGACCGATTTTTTAAAGGCCATCGGTCTGCTGGGGCAGAACATGAACCACATTCCATTCCTGACCGATCAGCATTGGGCTAAGTTCATGATCATCCTCATCAACATCTGGGTGGGCGTGCCCTACCAGATGCTCATTGCCACCGGTGTGCTGATGAATATTCCCACCGATATGCTGGAGGCCTCCACCATCGACGGTGCATCGCCGTGGCAGAGCTTCATCCACATCAAGCTGCCCTATCTGCTCAGTGTGCAGGGGCCGGCACTGGTTACGGATTTTGTGCGCAACGTCAACAACTTCAACGTCATCTATCTGCTCACGCAGGACGTTTATATCACCAAGGATCAGGCGCTGGCTTCCTCCAGTGCAAAAGAGGTGGATCTGCTGGTCACATGGCTGTTCCGCCTGACGCAGGAGCAGTACAACTACAAGATGGCCGCCGTCATTGGCATTATGGTGTTCATCATCTGTGCCGTGTTCACGCTGGTATGCTTCCGGTTCCTCAATAAAAAGGAGGCGACGTTCTCTTGACACAGACAACTGTTTCTCCGGCACGCCGGGCAGAGACCGCAGCGCAGCTGCGCCGCGGGCGTATCCTCCGCACAGTCCGCAGCATCCTGCGGCATCTGCTGCTGGCCCTGCTGGCAGCTATCTGGCTGGTACCCATTCTGTGGCTTCTGGTCACTTCCTTCTCCACAGACCGGGGCATCAATGTGCGACAGTTCTTCCCGGCCAGTTACACACTGCGCAACTATGTCAACATTCTGTTCCACCCGGACTCTGTGGCGCAGTTCCCGCGCTGGTTTACCAACACCCTTGTGGTGGCCTGTTTCAACTGCGTTATCTCCACCTGCTTTGTGCTGATGGTAGCCTACGCGCTGAGCTGCTGCCGCTTCAAGGGGCGCAAGCTGATCCAGAACCTTTCTGTCAGCGTCAACCTGTTCCCTGGCGTGCTGGCAATGATCGCCGTCTATTTCGTCCTGAAATATCTGAATCTGACCAATTCCTATGCCGGTCTTATCATGGTCTATGCCGGTTCGTCCGGTCTGGGCTATCTGATCTGCAAGGGCTTCTTTGATACCATCCCCATCTCCCTGCGGGAGGCCGCTAAGCTGGACGGCGCATCCGACGCCCGTGTGTTCTTCCAGGTCGTTCTGCCCATGTCCAAGCCGATCCTGGTCTATACCATCATCAGCTCTTTCATGGTTCCATGGACCGATTTCGTGATGGCAAAAATGATCCTGAATTCGGGCGTCTCTGCCGACTGGACAGTGGCTATCGGTCTGTATAATATGCTGCAAAAGACCCTGATCAACAATTACTTTGCGCTTTTCTGTGCAGGCGGTGTGCTGGTGTCTATCCCCATCTCCATCCTGTTTGTCATCATGCAGAAGTTCTACGTCGAGGGCATCACCTCCGGCGCGGACAAGGGTTAACACGTTATTCTCTTTCTCCTTCACCATAAAAGCAATCCCCACAGTCCTTTTTGTGGCTGTGGGGATTTTTTCTCAATGGCGGCAGGAAAGCAGTTTGTTCATGGTGAACCTCATTTCTATATCAAACGGTGTCTGTTCGGATGTCCTGAACCCTGCCATAAAACCGGTGGTTGATTTGTCCATTGGGCTTTGTTTTGCCCGTCTGCACATTTTTGCACACTTTTTGCACACCTGAATAGCTGGATAACGGTTGCAAAGCATTACACTGTATGCAAACAATGCGGTGTGTGCAAAGTTGTGTTTTGCGATGATACGATAAAAATAACGCTTCTTCGAACTTTTGAAATTTGACGAATGATGCACCTTGGATTCTTTTAATCAGAGGGCCAGGGATTCGAGTTCCCTCGAGCGCACCAAAAGGACGATAAATCGTTGAGAGAAACGGTTTGTCGTCTTTTTTGTTTTATATGGACTTTTTGGGCTTGTACCTGTGATTTTTTCAAAAATTT
>ENA-OQKO01001945-OQKO01001945.1-human-gut-metagenome-genome-assembly--contig:-NODE-1945-length-10244-cov-4.464070_pt1 | contig 10244 bp, 8 predicted proteins | sample MGYA00242777_ERZ504796 | MGnify/ENA primary metagenome ERZ504796 (study PRJEB26092, sample SAMD00036404) | human gut metagenome | host: Homo sapiens | study: EMG produced TPA metagenomics assembly of... | reverse complement strand
TCCGGGCAATTAGAAATGACTATTCCCGATAAACCTAAAAGTCGCAATCAAAAATATATTACAGTTCGTTCCGAATAAACAGAGAAGCAGGGCATTGGGTCTCATCTCCCATTGTCCTGCTTCTTTTTATTGCCATACAAGTAAGAAAACCCCAGAAAGCCTTGATTTTCCGGGGTTTTTGAACCATTTTGATATAGTCTGAGCAGTCGATTATCGTTTAGGAAACTGTGGAAACCCGTAAAATAAGGCTTTGCGGATATATGTGCTGCATACTTGCTGCAAACCCACAGCATCCTATAACAACTGAGCACTTCTCTTCACAGCCAGGTATCAGAGATGGTATCTGGCTCTTTGGATTTATAATATCATCATATTACCGTTTTCTAAAACAAGAATTGTCTAATTATACCCAACTTGATGAGCAGAATATTGACAAACACTACTCATTTTTTCAACACCTTAAAACAATAATTATATTATCAGTACAATTATAAATATCCGTTTGATATATTTTTTGCATCAATAGGAGAATTTGCATTAAGTAACATCTTTTGCATCATCATGTTGTTCATTCTAAAATATGCATACAATTCTTCTAATGTATTGATTTTTCTGTTATCTGCAACATAACTCATCTCACGTATAGCCTCCCACATATACACACGTATATGTTTACATAGTACATCTATATTTTCATCTACTAAAGAGTGGTGAACAAATTTGTTTCTTATCCGATACATTCTTTGTAATTGATAACCCAATATCTGGCGATGTTTTTCTATCTTTTGTCTCATATTTTTAGCATTCATGAGAATTCGTTCTAACTCAATACCTCTATAATATAATAATTCATATGAATTTTTGCAGGCTTGCAAAAAAACATCCTTTTCAGACTGATCCCTTAAAATGTTAAACAACAATACTATTTGCTCAGTGTTTGGATTTTCAGTAACCACGTTATTACCTTGATATTGATAATTCAAACCGATATTATTACAATCCTTTAAAAAGTCATATAATCTGTAATAAATATATCTATGAGACAAAATATTCGGAACAATATCTTTGATTGCTGTAATAGCAGTTGGATACTGATTTGATCTAAATAATGCTTCCAATGATGACCACAGTAAAAGGAAATTATATGTTTTTCCTTCCCCTTCAAAATTGCAAGTATTAATAATCGCATTTACAACTTTATTCTTATCAATTTCATTACTCAAATTATCAACGAATAGTCTCACAACTCTATCAATGTTTCTATGATATTGATTGTAAGGTTTATAATCCAGATTTTTTGCAATAGTCTTCTGTTCTAAATCAAAAAACTTATTAAAGTGTTCATCATATACAATGACTCTATCATCCAATTTGTCTACTTTTGCTGTGGCAAACTCAACAATCCCCATTTCTTTTTTATATACGCGGAATGCTTTCTCAACAATCGAAACATGGTCATTTGCAGGAGCCTTAATGTCAACCTCCCAATATGTATTTTCATCCTCAATTAACGAGCTTCCATTTTCTGTAGGATGCATAATCTTAACTTCTACACCTGTAATAGTCTCTGTTACCTTTTCTTTGTATTTGTCTTCTATTTTAAAATAACATTTATATTTTGCGTCTATTCGTAGCAAATTACCAACCCATTGATTCCAACAATCATCAAATGCTTTTCCCGATCTTTCAAAGAAATAGCCTACATTTGTATATACACTTGAAATTGAACGTTTTGTAATTATAATAGAACTTACTAAACATTCTGTAAGATCAATTATTTTTTCACATTCATCGGATTGAATTGCACTTTTTAACATATCCACTGTGTCATTTAAATAATCCATAATTTCATATGCATTTTCTAAATTGCAAATAGCACTATACATTGAATGGACTTTGTCCATATCTGTTGCATTAATTGATTGATTATTTTTATCAATGGACAATCCTTTTCTTATTTCATCACATACAGTTCCATATAAAGCATTTTGCTTAGCTGGCATTACCAAATCTTTCTTTACTATTTCATTAGCTTCTTTTCGTACTTCTTCTAATATGAACCCATTAGTTCTCCCATACTCTAAATCTTTAATTACTGATTTTAATTCTAATAATATGCTGTATGCATTATGTATTTTATAACTGTATGATACCCCTGAGTTATTATTCAACAATTCTTTGATTTTTTGAATAAATAATATTTGTCCAACACTATTAAACTGAAAATTTGTTTTTATAAATTCATTCGTCAAGTAACTTAGCATATTTTTTCTCCATTATTTTTACCTAATACTATTGACTTTTTCATTATTTCGCATATAATAATAGAAGAAAATTAATGAGAGCATAAGCAATGTGCGACTTTAGTGTCGATTATCACATTGCTTTTTTGCTGTCTTAATATCTCTTTATAGCCAAACAAAAAATTCTTTACTATTTCAAAACATCCATCACTTTATCATGAGCAATACATTAAAAAACATTTATTTCTCCTTTTTGTATTATTATATTCTTTATCTTTCGACTAAGATATTCCCAAACTTCCTGTAGCATTATCTATCTATTGCAAAGAATCTTTATAAATAGCGGATTTGCGACTGTTTAAGTGCTAACTCTCGAGGAGATAATTAACTCTCATATGAATGACTCCAAAACACTCATAGAGTGCATGAATAAGCCATTTTATTTGAACGAGAGTTAAAATGTCTGGAAGTTAAGAATATTGTAATTTCTTACTACACTTCGCATTTATCTATTGGTCAAAAAACTAATTTCATTATTTATTGTATTTATCAAATCATAAAATCTTCTATCTATTTCTTCCTTGTATAATATCTGCTTTAACCCTTGAGCTTTATCAATGTCAAAAAATGTTATTTTCATCGAAACAACTAAAGCAAATTCTTTTTTTATAGATAGATATATTTCTAATTTATCCTTTGAAATATATCCTCCCTCTGACAAAGATATAATTTTATCAAAACTCTCAAATGGTAAAGTTTGTAAATTATTCATTATTTTATCATCTTTGTTCGTTTTATTAAAATCAACCTTAGGAACAATAAATGCTTCCAAAATCTCTCTATTCCCCAACAATTCCAAAGTATTAAGACATTCTTTATAAGTATCAGCAAGCAGTACCTTAGCTGTATCTTTCGCATTATCTTCTCGTTTAATTTTTCTATCATCAATTTCATTATATGAAATAAAGTAAATAACTAAAGCAACGACCGCACTCGACACAATTCCAAATAAATCTGTATTTATATTAGAAATTGGAATGTTAAACTTTTGGGGAATATTAAACAAATCTAGTACTATGTACAACGTAAATACACTCAATATAGCAAAGACAACATGCTTGTATATTCTTTTGTTTTCCATCTAATATTCTCCTTATTCTCATATAAGAAAAGCGTCTGCTGTTTCACAGACGCCTAATCTCCTAATAAGGACAGCGGATCGGAATACACCGGTCAATCTTCTATGGCTATTATTTGCCCCCAATCAGGAAGTAGGCTGTCCCGTCTACTTTTACTTCGCTTACGCAGGCTTCTCTCCTACACATATTATATTGTGACTACGGTTTTTAGTCAATCAATTTTTATTGCTTTTCTGTATTGCTAATCTCTATAGCATTCTTTCGCTTCTTGGTCAACGTAAATGTTTGATATAGAATCAATCCATAGATGGCCATTTGTAATACTAATCTTACTGTGGTGTTCATTGACAAATACTGTTCTGCATACCTAATCATCTGATAATTATTGATTACAATTCGGATAATTCCCCAGATTGCTGCCACCGAAATCAAACGCGACCATATCTTATCATTCTTACAACGTATAAAATAGTAAAAGGATGCAATAGCACCTATGATGCTTGGAATTATTAAAGCAATTCCAACACAAACAAGTTGCCATGTTGCATATCTAATAATATTTTCAGATCCTGTTATACACATTGCACCAAAATGCGCTACAATAACAACACCCATCCTTTTGGGAGATAATGTGCCCTTTACAGCTTGATATAATCCATAAGTAAAAAATACAATCTGAATGATTATTCCCAATATATTAATCACAATAAGCTGAATATCACTGTAATCAACTGCCTGTGATTGCAGCGGAAACCTAATTATCATATCAATTATTGTAATTAAGAATGAGAATACAATAAACGCATAGAGAGCAATCATTATATAATTTGCACTCTTTTTTTCTATTACAGGATTTCTTTCTACCAATTTTACCATTTCTTTTCCAGCCAGTAGATCGTCAAGACTTACATCCAGAATCTGAGATATTTTCTTTGTTGTAAGCAAATCAAGATATCTGTCACCACATTCCCATCTGGAAACAGACTGCCTTGTTACGTATAATTGCTCTGCAAGAGATTGTTGAGTCATTCCCTTACCTTCTCTTGCTCTTCTTAGTTGTTCGCCAAATTCGACCATATCAAATCTGCTCCTTTCATTTGATTTTATCATCTGCAGATGTGATTATAGTATCACCTAAAACCAAAACAACATCAAGCACCACCTTAAATTATGGTGTCACCATTATGGTGCGTTGCTCCAAAATCACTCAACTCCCTTAATCCTCTCAACAACAGTTCCATTCTTTTCCAAAACGATCCAGGTAAGCACTGGAACCATAGTACAAACCAGCAAACTGATTCCCAATGCAAATAAAAGTGGAAGTAATGGCACTGAAAAAGCAATCCCCCGATAATTCATTGATTCATAAAGAAGATACGTTACTCCCATTCCTACTGTTAGCGTAACAAGCCATGCGCCGCCTGCATAGAGAACTCCTTCCCTGACCAGCATTCCAAGAAGCTGCTTCGGGGTCATCCCGATACTCTCCATAACCGAAAGCTCCGTCATCCGGCTCTGCACATTTACTACAAAGGTGTTCATATAGTTCATGATTCCGATAAAAGCCAGAATCAACACAATCCCGATTCCCACTTGCGGCATATTACCCTGTGCTTTTTCAATCTCATCTGCATCTTCGATTTTGGATTCCCAGGAAAAGTCTTTTGCATTGTCATTTTCTTCTAATAACGCCATGATTTCTCGCTCTGTATCTCTATCATATTCTTTGTGATATTTTATGCTGGTCTTTAATATAATTGGATTATTGGCAAATGTTTTCACTACCTGATCACTGGCTATAATCGTCGGTGGGTATCCAAGGAGTGCCGTATAATAATTCTCATCCGTAACTCCTTCTATGATAAAAGTTTTTGTCGTTTGTTGATCTTCATACAAAGCACATGTCACATTTTTTCCTATTACGTCAGCATCTGCGAAATCCAAACCATTTCGATAAACAATACATGCTTTTCCCGAAAGGAAGTCCTCTTTATTTATCGGATGCTCAAGACTGTTATTTAAATAATCAAATTCCTGTTCATCAATTCCGATCAGAGAGGATCCAAAATTCTCAGGATGATTCTGATACTCGTCCTTGTCCTTACTATATGGAGTACTCATCCACTTTGCATAAAATTCTTTCATCCACATCTCAGCAAAATCCGGTTCCCATGGAACTGTAATTTCGGCAAATATCATAGAATGTGCTTCAGAGACTCCGGCATTTTCTTTGATTGACTTCACGAAAGCTTCATCCAGAATATCTCTTCTGTCTTCTGATTTTTCTTTGCATGCCGTATCATTTTTAATAACCATATCCGTATCCATATAATTTGACACTATGGTTCTTGCTGCCTGACTGTCCAGCATAGTCACAATACAAAGGTACACAGACAGACTGGCTGCCAAGGACAACAGTACCACCGCAGTTCTTTTCTTATCCTTTGTAAACTGCTCCATGGAAAGTCTTGCTATTACTTTCCCCTTTCCTGCTCTTCTTACTTTTACGGTTTTGTGGGTCGGACAATAACCAAGCGCTTCTATTGGAGAGATATCTGCTGCCATTTTTGCTGGTTTTCGGCTGGCCAGAAAAATAGTAACTCCAACCAGTAAGATGGTTGCCAGCAGAACTGCCGGATGAAAACGAACCATATCTGCTCCTACATAACCACTTTTGATTCCAAGTGATTTTACTACAACAGGAATCAGGAAAAAGGATACCACCCCACCTGACAGACATCCAAGTACTGTCCCTGCAGATCCGATAAGAAGCATCTGTTCCTTCATCATCCTTTTTATCTGCTTTTCCGTCATTCCAACCATCTGAAGCAGACCATAATAACGAACTTTTCCAGCTACGGAAAGATACATAATATTATAAATAAGCAGATATGCACACAAACAGGTAACTGTAATCAAGCCAATAAGGCCTGCCAATATCTGAACCGATGCGCCAAGATCTTCCATGAAGAAAAGATTCTGTTGCTTTCCAAGGTTCATACTTTCGATAAAAGCATTCTGCTCTGTTTTTGTCATTATTTTTTGCTTAAAATCCATAAAGTAACGACCGGAAGCTGCCTCAGAAAGCTTCCACCCCGATTGATCATAGAATTCTTTCGAGACATAAAACTGCTTCTTGGGTCCATATCCGTCCCAGATCCCACAGATTCGAAAAGTCCCTGTAAAGATTCCCTCATTTGTTCCATAAGACATAGCAAGGGTATCGCCTACATCAAGATCTTCGTAACCACATTCTTTTAAAGCGGATTGTGTTACCATTATCTCATCCAAAGCTGTCGGATATCTTCCTTCCAGCTTTTCTCTGACCGGCTCCATCATCTGTGTCCAATATCCATCATCTGCCCAGATCAGTCCCACATTCGGTGTGGAATCCTGATCTGTTTTTTCTACCCATCCACAGACTCCCACTGTACCTGTCAGAACGATATCCGGGTTGTTCTCACACATTTGCCTCTGTTCATCCGTCACTCCATACATGATTGCATCAAATTCTGCTCCTGACATACGGATGTTCTGAATTTTCTGAAGTCTAAAATAAGAATCTCCAACTGTGAATATTGTGAATACCAAAAAGGAAGAAAGAAGAACCGCAAGGAGCAAAGTAATGGTCTTTCTCCTGTTTACTTTTAAAGCGTTCCATGCCATCCTTTTGATCACTTTCTGATTCGGATTCTTAAGCATAGGAATCACTTCCCTTCCCGGTATCTCCTACAATCTTTCCGTCCTCAATATGTACGATACGATCTGCAAGCTGTGCAATGTCTCTGTCATGCGTGATAAGAATCAAGGTCTGGCTGAACTGTTTTGCTGCCATTTTCAAAAGTCCAAGTACATCATGGCTGGTAACCGAATCCAGATTTCCCGTCGGTTCATCTGCCAAAATAATGGCAGGCTTCGACGCAAGCGCCCTGGCAATCGCAGCCCTCTGCTGCTGTCCACCAGATAATGTCCCAGGAAGAGCTTCCCTCTTCTCTGACAGCCCTAAAAGTTCGAGTATCCCATCCACATACTCCACATCAACCTTTCTTCCATCCAGTTCCACCGGAAGAATGACATTCTCATATACATTAAGATCCGGGACAAGATTATAATTCTGAAAAATAAACCCGATCTTTCTTCTGCGGAATATGGCAAGCTGTTCTTTTTTCAGTCCCAGAAGGCACTTACCCTCTACCAACACTTTCCCTTCTGTTGGCACATCCAGTCCACCCAGCATATGCAAAAGTGTACTTTTCCCGGATCCGCTTTTTCCGATAATAGCAACGAATTCCTGATCTTTCACACGAAAATCTACGCCATCCAATGCCTCTACCGTATTTTCACCCATTTGATAGTATTTTTTTAAGCTTCTTGTCTCTACAATGTATTCTTTCATTGGTTTGCCTCCTTCTTTTGATATTCTATAGAATATCTCCTAAAAATCACAAACCTGTCTCAATTTTTAATTATCACAAGATTGTGACAATCCCTGATCGGTTATGTTACGATTCATTCACCGGGAAATACAAGCGAAAACACGCTCCTTTTCCCACTTCAGACTGTACTTCTATGTAGCCCTTCTGAAGTTCCATGATTGTTCTTGCAAGATATAATCCGATCCCAACCCCTGGTTTATCATGAACCTCCGGCTCACGGTAAAATCTTGTAAAGATCTCTGCCTGCCTCTCCGGGGCAATCCCTTTTCCAGTATCGGAAATGCTGATTTTAAAAAATAATTCCTGTCTTTCTGTCTGAATATGGATCTTTCCACCTGGTTCGGTATACTTGAGTGCATTATCCAGAATATTATAAATTGCTTCCTCCGTCCATTTGCTGTCATGACGGATTATCATATTTTCTTCGCAGTTCACATATAGATCAATCCCCTTCAACGCCGCCTCCGGAACCACACCGGCAACTGCGTGGCGGATTGTTTCGTATAGATTTTTGTCTTCCTTATGTATTTGCAGAATTCCCGTTTCAAGCCTTGACATTTTTACCATGCTCTGCATTAAAAAATCAATTTTTTCCATCTGCCCTTTGATTTTTCCCAAAAACTCCTGACCGCTTTGCGAAATCTCCTCGTCCTCAAGGAGTTCCAGGTATAGTTTAATATTGGCAATGGGCGTCCTTGTCTGATGGGATATATCAGAAATCAATCCCTTTACTCTTTCTTTCTCACGAAAACCGTCTTCTTCTTTTTTCCGAAATACGTTCCCGGCTTTCACTAATTGTGTTCCTGTTCTTCCCCAGAGGCTATCCTCCAATTCTTCTTCCATATTCCATTCTTTTCCTGTTACGATAGCATCCAGAGCATCTTCCACCTTTTCAGCAAACAACTTCGCTTCTTTTTTTATCTGGTAGTTTTTCCATAGCAATACCATTACTGCTGCAAATAAAATTATCATTATGATATACATCAGCCAATCCATTGATATCCCATCCCATATACATTTGAAATATACCTGTGATTCTTATCTTCAATCTTTCCCCTCAGGCGATTCACATTTACTGCCAGTGCATGCTTGTCCACAAACTGTCCCCCACTGTCCCACAGCCGCTCCAATAACAGATCATAAGTCAGAAGCTGTCCCCGGTTCATAAGAAATTGACGAAGCAGACGGCACTCTGTCGGTGTAACGAGGCATTCCTGACCTTTTACCGTCACTCGTGCATGATTCAAATCTATATATAAATACTCATCTGCAAAAATCAGACGATTGACCGAAGCAGTTCTTTTTAAAATGACTTCTATTTTTCTAAGTAAAATCTTCATTGAAAATGGTTTAGTAACATAATCTTCTGCCCCGGATTCATATCCTGTCAGAGCATCCTCCTCCATATCCCTAGCTGTCAGGTAAATGACCGGAACTTCTTTTTGCTTTTTTACCCACTGGCAAAAAGAGAAGCCCTCGCCATCTGGAAGATTCACATCCAGAAGGACCATATCTATCTGATTCTCAAAAAAAATCTGCTTCCCTTTCTCCATAAAAGTCACACCGTAAACTCCATATCCTGACTTTTTCAAAGAATAACAGATCGCCTGATTCAAATCAGAATCATCTTCTACAACTAATATATTCTGCATATCCTAATTCCTCCGATACAGATTCTCACAAAGAAATCTCTGCATAGCAATGATACCTTTCAGTATTGTACCACAAACTTTTCCTGGATATGAAAAACAAAGAAAGAATCTCAATTTTGTGATTATTCAGTGCACAAAAAAAAATATTTTATAAGTCTTTTCATATAATGCACACCTGACGGGAAACACTTCCTTTATCGAAACTACAAAGACAGTTATTACACCACAATCATGGAACAGATTGGAATTAAGTGGTCGCCACACTACAATTTCCATGATGAAAGAACACAGCATTGATGAAACTACCATCAAAAAGATTGTTGGACATTCTGGAGCTATGACGCTTACAGAACGTGTCTACACTCATCTTGATATCCTGGTTCTGATCGATGCCATAAACAAAATTGTGGGAGAAAGAGAGAATGGAAAGGAAAAAAATAAACAGAAAAAAGCAGATACTGATAATGCAATAATTATTACTCATATCTGCTTTTCTTATCTTTATCTATTCACTTTAAATCTGGCCACATAGATGCTGTGAGTTTTGATGCATACGTGCTGCCCCATTCTGAAAAAGTCTTTTTTATTTTCTAAGGATGATTCCGCACCTTATTCGCCCCCCGGCATGTTTATATTATACCCCCACCCTAGTATAGTATCCATCTAGTAATAATAGTTTACAGTTACTTGCTTTTTTGCTATACTCCATTCAAAAAACAGTTCTGGAGGATACGCAATGCCACGTTATCATGTTACACTTACTGATACAGAAAT
>ENA-OQKO01001944-OQKO01001944.1-human-gut-metagenome-genome-assembly--contig:-NODE-1944-length-10247-cov-3.318478_pt1 | contig 10247 bp, 9 predicted proteins | sample MGYA00242777_ERZ504796 | MGnify/ENA primary metagenome ERZ504796 (study PRJEB26092, sample SAMD00036404) | human gut metagenome | host: Homo sapiens | study: EMG produced TPA metagenomics assembly of... | reverse complement strand
TCCCCGCCAGTACGAGTCCAAAGAGAATCACTCCCAGCGCAGCAAATTCCTTCTCTTTCAGGCTGACTACAAATACCATAATAATTGCGATTCCTGCAATAATAATTCCTGTACTCAGATTATTGATGGCTATGGCAACAGCCATGATACCTGCCGGAATCAGTACCTTTATAATAGATTTGAAATCTTTGATCTGTTTTGGCACTTTACTCAACAACAATGCCATCGTAAGTATGACCGCAATTTTGGATATCTCGGAAGGCTGCAGCTGGATCGGACCGATTTTCAACCAGCGGGCAGATCCATTGGAGCTCTTTCCGATTGCAAATACTGCAAGGCACATAAGAAGTGACAAAACATATGCCAATCCCGTAATCTTCTTCATCCACTTCTGTGGAAAATAAGTAAAAACAAACATTCCTATGAATCCGAGCCCGACACTGAAGACCTGACGCTTCAGATAATGTGTCGGGTCATTGAATACGCTCTGACCTTCATATGCACTGACACTGTACAGCATCACCAGTCCGAACCCCACCAGAAAGATAATGATAAACAGAAGACTGTAATCAAAATATTTAATTGTTCCGGCGCTGGCTGTTTTTCCGACGCTGGCTGTTTTTGTACGATTGTGTCGGTCACTCATGTATGATTACTCCTTTAATGCATGAACCATTTCTTTGAACATTTTTCCACGAACTTCGTAATTCGGGAACATTCCCCAGCTTGCACAGGCAGGGGAAAGAAGCACAGCATCTCCATTCTGTGCATTTTCATAGCAGATATCGACTGCTTCCTGCAGACTATCTGCAAATACATAGTCATGGAAACCACAGGCATCTGCTGTCTCAGCGATTTTTTCTCTGGTCTGGCCAATCAGCACCAGTTTTTTTACTTTTCCATCAAAGCTATTGATCCATTCTGTATATTCTGACTGTTTATCATATCCTCCGCCGATCAGATAGGTCGGACGATCCATCGCCTGAATTCCCTTGATGGCTGCATCCGGATTGGTTCCCTTGGAATCATTATAGAAACGTACGCCACGCTTTTCTGTAACATACTCAATCCGGTGCTCCACAGCCTGAAATGCGCGCAGTGCCTGACGGATATGATCCAGGGAAACACCATAATTTAATGCCATCGCAGTTGCTGCCATTGCATTTTCATGGTTATGACGGCCAAGGATATTCAATTCATCCGTAGCGATCACATCTTCTACCTGACCGTCATGCGCATAGACGATTTTGTCACCCTTCAGGTATACACCTTCTTCTAACTGTGTCAGGCTGCTGAAAAACACTACATGTGCAGACAGTTCTTTTGCACGCTCACGCAGCACTTCATCTTCATAATTCAGTACACAGGTCTGCTCCGGCCCCTGATTTTTTGCAATGCTTAATTTTGCAGCAATATAGTTTTCCATCGTATGATGACGGTTCAGATGATCCGGTGTGATGTTCAAAATAGCTGACACACACGGACAAAACGCATCAATTGTCTCCAGCTGAAAACTGCTGATCTCCGCAACAGTGACTGTATCATCAGTATCTTCCGTTACCACACCGGTATACGGAATACCGATATTTCCAACCACATGGACATGTGGATACGCCGGCTTCATGATTTCACCCAGCAATGCTGTGGTCGTAGTTTTTCCATTTGTACCTGTAATAGCCAGCACATCTCCCTTTTTACAACGATATGCCAGTTCAATCTCACCCCAGATCGGAAGACCTGCCTCTTTTAACCGCAGGACAAGCGGAAGATCCACAGGAACACCCGGACTTAATACTACCAGATCCAGTTCCTTTTCTACTTCTTCCGGTAATACTCCAACATATAATTCCGGTGTTTTGCCTTCTGTAAAATTTTCCAGTACATGTGCTTTATCCAGTTTTTCATTTCCGTCAAATAATACCACTTCAGCTCCGGCATTTTCCAATAAATTTGCCGCTGCCACACCACTGATACCGGTACCGAATACCAGTACCTTTTTCTCTGTGAATTCCATTCCAACATTCCTCCAGATTGTTTTCTTTTCAAAACCTATATTTCTCTATATCAGCCTGCAATCCCGATATACGCGATCAGACAAAGAATTGCTGTCACAATTGAAAATACTGCTACGACACGGGTTTCAGACCATCCTCCCAGTTCAAAATGATGATGAATCGGTGCCATACGGAAAAATCTCTTGCCACCTGTCTTTTTAAAATATACGACCTGTATCATAACAGACAGAATCTCGATCCAGTAGATCAGTCCGACGATCAGGATAAAAATCGGCATCTGCATCATATATGCGGTAGCTGCCACAAAACCGCCTAAAGCCAGAGAACCGGTATCTCCCATAAATACACAGGCCGGATATACATTAAATAATAAGAATCCAAGCAATGCGCCGACTACGGCACAGGTCACCGGTGCGATACCGGCTCCTGTTGCATATGCAACTACGGAGAAAAAGGTAGCGACCAGAATGGTCACGCTGGAAGCCAGACCATCCAGACCGTCTGTAAAGTTGACGCCGTTTACGGTACCTATGACTGCAAGGAACAGGATCGGCACTGCCAGCCAGGACAACTGCAGCATGTGATGGCTGAATGGGACGATCATATCCAACGATACCTGATGTTTGATCAGATACACTGCAAATACTGCCGTAACCACAATCTCACAGAGCATCTTCTGCCATGCCAGCAGTCCGTCAGATCTGCGCAGCACAACCTTTAAGTAATCATCCAGGAATCCAATGATTCCAAATCCTACCGTCACAAATAAAACCGGTATGATCTGTGGATAATCCTTCACATAAAACAATGATGTGAGCACCACTGCAATAAGGATCATAATACCACCCATGGTCGGGGTCCCGTTTTTCTTCTGATGAGATTCCAGTTCTTCTCTTTCTGTGTTTCCAATTTTCAATTTCCGCAGAAACGGAATGATGACCGGTCCAAGCACAGCTGTGATTGCAAATGCTACAAGTACCGGAATAATTACCTGATATGTCATTTTCACACCTCTTCTTATTTCAGCATCTCTCCCATGCTGATTGTATGTTATTAAAATCTAAGTAGTATCATACGTCTTTTCTTTTTATTTGGCAACATGGAAGTTCCATTTCATCCCAACACCTGCCGTTTTCAGGATCACCTGCTCCCGGCAGCAATTTCTTCCTGCTGCATCTGTTCTGTCACTGTCTTCCCGATACCGAGGTAAGGCAGTGCATTTTCAAAAATCTCCTTCATTACCGGAGCTGCCACCGTTCCGCCGTAATAGACGCCCTGCGGATTATCGATCACGATCAGACCGATCACCTGTGGATCTTCCGCCGGAGCAAACCCCAGAAACGATGCGATATATTTATGATCACTTCGCGGGAGTGTCTGTGAAGTAGCTGTCTTCCCACCGATGGAAAATCCTTCGATGGCTGCTTTTTTTCCGGTTCCCTCAGAAACCACATGTTCCAGCAGATCACAGAGTGTTTTCGATGTCGCAGTGCTCACCGTCCCTTCTGTTTCATCATAGGAAAATGTCTTTCTGGTTTCTCCCTCCACATTCTGCACCGATACACCAAAATGAGGAACCACTCTGGTTCCGCCATTGATCAGCGAAGATACGGTCGTAATAAGCTGGATCGGTGTAATCTGGAAAGACTGACCAAATGAAATGGTTGCCAGTTCTACCTGTCCGATATTTTCCTTTTTATGCATAATCGTTGCTGCTTCTCCCGGAAGATCGATCCCGGTCTTTCGCAGCAGGCCGAACTGCTCAAAATAATGATAAAAATTTTCTGCACCGAGGCGCAGTCCCAGTTCTATAAACACCGGATTACAGGAATTCATAATCCCCTGGGTGAATGTCTCTGCCCCGTGTCCCGTTGTCTTGTGACAGCGGATCCTGCGATCCTCCACGATTTTATATCCAGGACAGTAAAAGGAATCGTTCACAGTCACCACACCCTGTTCCAATGCCGCAGCTGTAGTAATGATCTTAAATGTAGAACCTGGTTCATACGTATCATTAATACAGGCATTGCGCCACATCTGATTCAGCAGATCCTGTTTTTCTGATTCTTTCAGATCAGAGGCAGTCTCCATATTCAGCGTAAAAGGCTCATTCAGATTATACTCTGGTACATTTACCATGGCAAAAATCTCACCATTTTGGGGATTCATTAATATCACAGATACTTCATCTGCATTCTTTTCCAGCATTACTTTCTGTGCTGCCTGCTCACAATACATCTGAAGATTGCAATCCAGACTGATTGTCAACTGATTGCCTGTCACCGGTTCCTGCCTGCGTTCCCCTTCCTGCTCAAGTTCCTGGCCATAGGCATTTGTCATGGTCAGTATCTTACCATCTTTGCCGGAAAGCCAGTCATCATAACGTACTTCCAGTCCTACAATCCCCTGATTATCACCACCGGTAAACCCGATGACTTTTGATGCCAGAGAATCATATGGATAATATCTGCGATAATCTTCATCCACCTTCACACCTTCCAGCTGCCTGGCAAGAATCACATCACCGGTTTCTTTTGGCACATTTGATCTGATCCGCTCAATGGAACTGACTTTTTCCACCCGTTTGCGCACGGTATCCTCGGGTAACTCCAGCAACTCTGCCAGTTCTGCAATGACCCGTTCCGGATCACGGATCTGGCTGTGTATCACGGAAACAGTACATACCGAGCGATTATCTGCCAGAACGATTCCGTTGCGGTCCACAATTTTTCCGCGGGCGGCTTTGATGCTGCGTTCTCTTTCGTGTAGTGCCTGGGCCTTTTTTCCATAATAATCTGACTGAACGATCATCAGATACGCCAGTCTTCCGCAGGCAGCCGTCAGGATTGCGGTAGCCGCGAAAAAAAGGAATACAATTTTTCCTTTCTGATATAACTTCAGATGCTGCATAGTCCCCCCGGAACACAGATCGATTATTATGTATCCTATTCCGGAAAACTACTCTCTATGCATGTATTTTCTTATTGCCCGGAAGTCTCTCCTTCTGCAGACTGTGGTGCCTCTGTCGGCACTTCACTGTCCATGGACTCTGGTGTCTGTTCTACCTGAATGCCCTCTCCGGTAATACCAACACCTTCGTTGACACCCGTCAGTTCCTCATCCGGATAAATACCGAGATATGGCAATGCTTCCTTCAGAATTTCCCGCGCAATGCTCTGTGCATAATAACTGTGTGCCTGATCTTCGGAATTTGCTTCATCTACAACAACGTAAATCGCTACCTGCGGGTTCTCTGCCGGCACGGAACCTATAAAAGATACCAGGTATTTTCTGGCTGAACGCGGTAATTTCTGCGCAGTACCGGTTTTTCCACCCATAGAATAACCGTCCACTTTCGCTTTTTTACCGGATCCATTGACAATGACCCCCTGCAGATACTGACGGATCGTAGCCGATGTCTCCTCGGATACGGTCTCTTTGATCAGCATCGGTTCAATATTCTGAACTGTATTTCCGTTTGCATCGGTAATTTTGGATACCATATGCGGCTGATAATATTTTCCACCATTGATCAGAGAGCAGTAACCTGTTATCATCTGGACCATCGTAACATTGTAACTTTGTCCGAAAGAATTCGTTGCAAGATTGATCGTACTCAGCTGATCTTCCGGATAAATCAGAGAATCTGTCCGTGCCTCTCCCGGAAGATCAATATTTGTCTTTAAACCAAAATTAAAAATGTGCTGATACCGGCTGAAATTAGCTGGCCCGATGGCATAAGACATCTGCATCAACGCATCATTACAGGAATTCTCCAATGACTGCTGAATTGTTTCAACCCCATGGCCTGCCCGCTTGATACAACTGATATGATGTCCGGAAATCGTCTCTCCACCATCACAGTAATAAGTCTCATTACCGGTCAGGGTTCCGCTGTCCAGTCCGGCAGCCACCGTAAAAGGTTTTGCCGTAGATCCAGGTTCATAAGTGGAAGAAATACAGAAATTATTCCATACCTGATTTAACTGTGCCGTATTCCGTATATTGCTTAACTGATCCTCCGTGTAATGTTCACTTAAGGCAGCATTCCACGCTTCTTCCGTCATTGCATCAATGGTATCTGTATCATAGTATTTCTTTAATTCTATACGTTCTGCCTGATGAATCGCCTTTGCGCTCTCATCTGCGGAAAGGTAACGCAGCGTATCCAGATTCCAGGGATTCTGAAGGCTGTATGTACGGTTTGTCGCCATAGCCAACACTTCTCCTGTGTTCGGATTCATCATGATAACACCGATATTTTTGGCACCCTCGTTCTGACCGTCCTTCATCGCATTATTGAATTCTGCAATTTTGTTTTCTGTGATAGACTGCAGGTTTGCATCAATGGTTGACACCAGTGTATTACCATCCGCAGCCTCTTTTACCTTGATTTCATAATTGGAATCATCATTTACATAACCATATTCTTTTCCGTCCACTCCATTGAGTGTCTCATTATAATAATCCTCCAGCCCGCCAATTCCAACATTACCGGATGTCGTAAACCCAAGCAGTGTACTTGCCAACGTATCATACGGATGCTCCCTGATATATTCTTTCTCAAACCACACACCCTTGATATTTTTCCCATTTTTTTCGTCATTTTGTAAATCCTCAAACTGCGCGATTTCTTCGTAAGGCAGCTTGTCCATGACTTTATAATAACGCTTTTTCGGATTTTCACTGACGTATGCCCGAAGTTCTGTTTCGTCTACGCCAAAACACTGCACCATTGCCGCGATGGTCGGCTCCAAATACTGTTCCCTGGATGTCAGAACACTGCAATCTAAAATGACATTGTAAACATCTGTACTCGTCGCCAGGACGGTCCCCTTTCTATCTACAATGTCACCCCTGCGGAACGGTATCGTCTTACTGCTGTATTCCTGCTGGTTCAGTATAATTCTTGCATACCTGTCCCCGCTTTTTAATTGTATATATGCCAAACGTCCCACCAGTGCGATCAGTACTGCTATGATAATAAAAAATACAAACAGCATTTTTCCTTTCATTCTGGTGAGAAATTTGTATGTCTTTTCTGTCTTCTTAATTTTTTTTCGTCTTCCGGGTCTCATTCTATCTCCTCCGAGAGTACATTAGTTAGATGGAATTTCCCCATATTGATTCATATAATCACTGTTTTCCACAGAATAGTAACGAACCTGCTCACTCCCCGGCATGATCAGTCCCAGATTTTTGGCTGCTTCCTTAATCTGATCCAGATTCATGGTAGTCTCCAGACGTTTCTCTGCTGCCACATTATCTGCCTTTACCTCGGCAATCTGGCTCTCAATCGATGCAATATTTGCCATTCTTGTGGTCACATCTGACTGCAGATAGATAAAAATGGCACAGACCAGAAAACAGACAACCGTTGCAGCTGCAAGAAATGCTACATATCCGCGATCCATTGCCATGGCTCTCTGCTGATTCTGGCGGGCCGCATTTTTTCTCATACGCTCCTGATGCAGCTGTTCTCTTGTTTTTTCTGCCGGCTGTACACTTCTGCCCGACACACTCTCTCTTTGTCTGACTACATTGCCTTCAATATACGAATCCCGACGATAATGTCTGTCTCTACTTTCCATTTTCTTATACACCTTCTGTTTTAATAATTATCTGTTTCTTTTATCTCCGCTCAAACACACGCAGTTTTGCACTTTTTGAACGTTTGTTATATTCCAGTTCTTCCTCCGATGGGAGAATCGGTTTGCGTGTCAGCATTTTCCCCAATGATTTTTTTCCGCACACACACACCGGAAAATCCGATGGACAGGTACATGGATTTTCATTTTTCTTAAAATTCGTCTTTACGATGCGATCTTCCAGTGAATGGAATGTAATGATACATAACCTTCCTCCCGGATTCAGCATCCGGATCATCTCATCCAGTGAATTCTCCAGTACATCCAGCTCATGGTTCAACTCAATACGGATCGCCTGATACGTGCGCTTTGCAGGATGTCCTCCTGTAGCCCGGACTTTTGCCGGAATTGCCGCCCGGATGATTTCATTTAACTGACCCGTTGTCTCAATGGGTGCTTCCTGTCTGGCCTGCACAATATGCTTTGCAATATTTTTTGCAAACTTATCCTCTCCATAATCACGGATCATCCGGTAAAGTTCCTGTTCGCTATATTCTGCCAGAATATCTTTTGCTGTCATAGCCTGACGCTGATCCATCCGCATGTCCAACGGTGCATGCTCATCCTTATAGGTAAACCCCCTTGCCGGTTCATCCAATTGATAGGAAGAAACCCCGAGATCCAACATAATACCGTCTACAATCTGAATACCGATCTCTCGGAGTCTTGCCGGCATCTCACAATAATTGCTTCTTATGATCGTTACTTTATCTTTGAAAGGCTCCAGCCTCTTGGTCGCTGCTGCAATTGCGTCCGCATCCTGATCGATCCCGATCAGACGTCCCTGCTCAGACAGCCGGCTGCATATTTCATAACTGTGCCCGGCGCCGCCCAACGTACCGTCTACATAAATACCATTCGGATCAGTGATCAGATTTCCTACGGTTTCTTTCAGCAAAACCGACACATGCGAAAAATCCATTTATCGCATTCCTCCTTAAAAATCTACTTTCCTGTGATAAAGCAGACAAGCATTTTCTGTGCAGCTATATACTTAATCCCAACGCTGCCATATGTTCTGCCGCCTCATCCATATCTTCATACTCATTCTCGCCCAGCCAGCGTTCCTTACTCCAGATTTCCACCCGGTTCAGGACTCCGACTAACACAACTTCTTTTCCGATTGCCGCAAAATCGCGCAAAACAGCGGGCAACAGTATTCGACCCTGTTTGTCCACTTCACAGTCAGCTGCACCGGCGAAGAAAAATCTTGACAGTTTACGTGCATCTTTCGTTGTCAAAGGGAGTTCCCGGAATTTCGTCTCTATGATCGCCCACTCCTCATTCGGATACAAAAACAGGCAGCCATCCAGACCCTTTGTCACTACAAATGTTTCTCCCAGAGCTTCGCGGAATTTTGCCGGCACAATCAGTCTGCCCTTGGCATCTACGGTATGATTGTATTCACCCTTAAATCCGCGTCCCATTGAAAACACCTGCCTTCCGTTCTATCAAAACGGTGCTTTGGTTATCCACAAAGTTATCCACTTTATCCACTTTCTACCCTTTTGCACCACTTTCACCCACTTTTATATAAATAGTAAAACATTTATCCCTAAAAATCAATAGGTATTTCCGCCCGGACAGCAAAAAAAATGCCTGAATGACAAGCATCCAGACATTTTTTCTGAAATATTAACAAAATCTCCTCCACCTAGTGTTTCCAGATGGCAATGATTCAATTCTCCCCATAATATTTTTCAATCAGAGCATCCAGCTTTTTACTCTGTTCATATACTCCCTCATGGTCCAATCCCTGTTCCACAACTGCATCCAGCATTTTTCTCTCCTGGTTGATCATGCGCAACAATTCTGTTCTTTCCTGCATTCCGATTCCTCCTCATGTGCCTGTTCCGGCAAACATCAATCGTGATCTGTTCCTTTTCGGATGTTCCTAAGTAAGTTACCAGTTCCGGAAGCATTCTTCTGCTCTCCCGAAACTAGCAACTATATTTTACTCTTATTTTTTCCTAAAAGTCAAACAAATATAGGAAAATTTCGTCGACATTTCTCGACATTTTAATGATTTTCTTCCTGCTCTGTAATCTCATATCGCATTACTTACAGCAAAAATCTGCACATTCGGTATCTTTACAATGGCAGGCCTGACTGCCACCGCCGATACCAATGCTGTCTGCACAGCATTTACACCCACAATTGTGTACACAGCTTGTCGCCTCGCAGTCGATATCTACGGTACTGCTGGCCTGCCCGGTAGAATTACACACACTTCCGTTTCTCTCACGAAAGCTCTCACAGCAGGTATCACTGGTTCGTTTTGCATTAGAACCTCCCACAGTGATATCATCTTTGGAACAATAATGATCCTGATTATACAGGCAGCTTGTTACAGAACAATTCAATTGCGTCATGGCAACTTCCTCCTTTTTCTTTCATACGAAGAAAGTGTGCGCATTTTCATTTTTTTTATACAAGAAAGTATGTTATTGTGTATGCAATTCAAGTCGAACGCACGTGAGACTTGGTGCGTGATTCTGGTCAGCGAAAGCTGACATATTCTTCTCAGAATCACTGCACATCCTCGCGGAGCGTTTATCTCAGTCGGAGATTGTACTCCCACTGA
>ENA-OQKO01001942-OQKO01001942.1-human-gut-metagenome-genome-assembly--contig:-NODE-1942-length-10254-cov-2.716895_pt1 | contig 10254 bp, 8 predicted proteins | sample MGYA00242777_ERZ504796 | MGnify/ENA primary metagenome ERZ504796 (study PRJEB26092, sample SAMD00036404) | human gut metagenome | host: Homo sapiens | study: EMG produced TPA metagenomics assembly of... | reverse complement strand
TCTGCAAAGGCAAACAGGGATTATTTTGATTCACTTGATAATCCAGCTGTAGAGGGTGCTGGCCGTCAGGCCAGTGCACATTTGATTGTAGGGCTTGATGGTGAGGTAGTACAGTGTCTTCCACTTAATGAGATGGCATATGCAGTTCGTTCAAGAAATCCAGATACGATTTCAATCGAAGTGTGTCATCCAGATGAGACAGGTAAGTTTTCAGATACTACATACAATACACTTGTAAAGCTTACAGCGTGGCTTTTACAGCAAAAAGGTCTGACGCCAGATCATGTGATTCGCCATTTCGACTGTGATGGAAAATATTGCCCGCTTTATTATGTGGAGCACGAGGATGCATGGAATAAGCTGAAGCAGGATATAGCAGACTATTATTATGCAAATCCAAATATTCAGTAAACTTTCGGGCAACTTTGTACTTTACAACCTTTTTGAAACGCGGTAGAATAGAATTAGCCTGTTGCGGTCTGGGGACAGTCTGCCCTACGGACAGCAACGATACAAACGCTGCATGGGCAGCAGATGGGAGATAAATTATGAAGGTATTAGTTATTAACTGCGGCAGTTCTTCTCTGAAGTATCAGCTGATTGATTCACAGACGGAGGAGGTACTGGCAAAGGGACTTTGCGAGAGAATCGGCATTGATGGTTCTAAGCTGACTCATAAGCCAACTGGAAAGGAAGACTATGTAGTAGAGTCTCCGATGAAGGATCACCAGATTGCTGTAAAGCTTGTGCTGGATGCACTGACAGATAAGGATCACGGTGTAATCACCGATATCAAGGAAATCTCAGCAGTAGGCCATCGCGTTCTGCACGCAGGTCAGGTATACAGCGATTCTATCGTTGTAAATGAGGATGTTAAGAGAGTAATCAGAGAGTGCTTCGATCTCGGACCTCTTCATAACCCAGCAAACCTGATTGGTATTGAGGCATGTGAGGCAGCTATGCCAGGCGTACCGCAGGTAGCAGTATTTGATACTGCATTCGGACAGAGTATGCCAAAGAAGGCATATCTGTATGCAATTCCATACGAGTATTATGAAAAGTATGGTATTCGTCGTTATGGCTTCCACGGAACAAGCCACAGCTTCGTATCTAAGGAGACTATTAAGTTTGCAAACCTGAATCCAGAAAACTGCAAGGTTATCGTTTGTCATTTAGGAAACGGTGCAAGTATTTCTGCATCAATTGGCGGTAAGTGTGTAGATACAAGTATGGGTCTGACTCCTCTGGAAGGTCTGATCATGGGTACCAGAAGTGGTGATGTTGATCCAGCTGTTGTTCAGTATATCTGCAACAAGGAGAATAAGACTGTTGATGAGGTATTAAATATCTTAAATAAGAAGTCTGGTGTTCTTGGTATTTCTGGTGTTTCCAGTGACTTCCGTGATGTTACAAAGGCTGAAAATGAAGGAAATGAGAGAGCAAAGGCAGCAAACGAGGCATTTATTTATCGTGTAATTAAGTACATCGGTGCATATGTTGCTGCTATGAACGGTGTAGACGCAATTGCATTCACAGCAGGTGTTGGTGAGAATGACGTAAATGCAAGAGAGAAGATCTTAAGCGGTCTGACCTACTTAGGCATTGAAGTTGACCATGAGGCAAACAAGAAGAGAGGAGAGAACACAATGATCTCTACTCCGGCTTCTAAGGTTAAGGTTTGCGTTATCCCGACAAACGAAGAGTTGGCAATCGCAAGAGAGACTGTTGCGCTGGTATAAGCCGACAGACAAGTCACAAATTACCGGGCAGCAGCTGCATAGGCAGCTGCTGCTTGTTTCTATGAAAGGTTGGGTTACAAATTGTCGTTATCAGAACAGAGCAGGATTCGCAATTTCTGTATTATTGCGCATATAGACCACGGAAAGTCCACGTTAGCGGACCGTATTATTGAAAAGACAGGCCTTTTGACCAGCAGAGAGATGCAGGAACAGGTTCTGGACAATATGGATCTTGAAAGAGAGAGAGGCATAACCATAAAGTCCCAGGCTGTGAGTCACATGTATAAGGCCAAGGACGGTGAGGAGTATATTTTCAATTTGATCGATACGCCTGGACACGTCGATTTTAATTATGAAGTGTCAAGAAGCCTTGCAGCTTGTGACGGTGCCATTTTGGTTGTCGATGCTGCACAGGGAATCGAGGCACAGACATTGGCGAATGTGTATTTAGCGTTAGATCATGATTTGGATGTTTTTCCAGTTATAAATAAGATTGATTTGCCAAGTGCAGATCCAGACCGTGTGGCGGCTGAGATCGAAGATATTATTGGCATAGAGGCGCAGGATGCACCGCGCATTTCAGCAAAAAATGGAATAAATATCGAAGCCGTTTTAGAGGAGATAGTTCATAAAATTCCGGCACCAAAGGGAGATCCGAACGCACCGCTTAAAGCATTGATCTTTGATTCAAAGTATGATTCATATCGCGGTGTTATAGTATTTTGTCGTATTATGGAGGGAACTGTTAAAAAGGGCGATACCGTTCGCATGATGGCAACTGGTGCTGTTGAGGAAGTTGTTGAGGTTGGTTATTTTGGTGCAGGCCAGTTTATCGCATGTAATGAGCTTTCAGCCGGCATGGTAGGCTATATCACAGCCAGTATCAAAAATGTGCGCGAAACTCGCGTCGGCGATACGATTACTGACAATAACAATCCGGCAGCAGAGCCACTTCCTGGATACAAGAAGGTTAATCCGATGGTGTACTGTGGTCTCTATCCGGCAGATGGTGCAAAGTATCCAGATCTTAGAGATGCGCTTGAAAAGCTTCAGTTAAATGATGCTTCTCTTCAGTATGAGCCTGAGACATCTATTGCGCTTGGTTTTGGCTTCCGTTGTGGTTTCCTTGGTCTTCTCCATTTGGAAATTATTCAGGAACGTCTCGAGCGAGAGTATAATCTTGATCTTGTAACCACAGCACCTGGCGTTGTCTACCATATTTATAAGACTGATGGCACGATGATGGAGTTAACCAATCCGTCGAATATGCCGGATCCATCTGCAATTGAGCATATGCAAGAGCCTGTTGTCTCAGCAGAAATCATGGTAACTAGTGAATATATAGGAGCCATAATGGATCTTTGTCAGGACAGAAGAGGTATTTACCTTGGTATGGAATATATCGAGGAGAACCGCGATGTATTAAAGTATGATTTGCCATTAAATGAGATTATTTACGATTTCTTCGATGCGCTTAAGTCACGATCACGAGGATATGCATCGTTTGATTATGAATTAAAGGGCTATATGAGATCTGAGCTTGTCAAGCTTGACATTCTGGTAAATAAAGAGACCGTCGATGCACTTTCCTTCATCGTATTTGCAGACAGTGCTTACGAGAGAGGAAGAAAGATGTGTGAAAAGCTCAAGGATGAAATTCCGAGACAGCTTTTTGAGATTCCGATTCAGGCAGCAATTGGCAGCAAGATTATCGCTAGAGAGACTGTTCGTGCAATGCGCAAGGATGTCCTTGCAAAATGCTACGGTGGTGATATCAGCCGTAAGAAGAAGCTGCTTGAGAAGCAGAAGGAAGGAAAGAAGCGCATGCGTATGGTCGGAAACGTAGAGATTCCGCAGAAGGCATTTATGAGTGTACTCAAGCTTGATGAGGAGTAATAAGATGCTTGGCCTTTATATTCACATTCCATTTTGTGTGCGAAAATGTCGATACTGTGATTTTTTGTCAGCGCCTGCCTGTGATGCAGAGCGTGAAGCATATCTCAAAAGCTTATATGGCCAGATAAAAGCAATTGGTGTTCGTTTGAAACAAAAACAGAAACATTACACCGTAGACAGCATTTTTATAGGAGGCGGTACGCCGTCTTTGTTATCATCTGATCAGATGCAGGCATTGATGGATGTGGTGCGAGAGTCTTTTTATGTTGCAGATGATGCTGAAATTACTGCTGAATGTAATCCTGGCACTGTCACGAGAAAAAAGCTTTGTGCATACAAAAAAGCAGGAATCAATCGCCTAAGCATAGGACTGCAGTCAGCTGATAATGAGGAACTGGCGCTTTTAGGGCGAATCCACACATGGGAAGAATTTTTAGATACCTTTGAAGCGGCTCGTAATGCCTGCTTTACTAATATCAATATTGATATTATGAGTGCGCTTCCAGGTCAGACAGTTTTATCATATCAAAATACGCTGACAAGTGTGCTCGCACTTCATCCAGAGCATATTTCAGCATATAGCCTGATCATCGAAGAGGGAACACCTTTTTTTGATGAGTATGGTGAAACTGATTGTGCCCAAAAAAAGAAAAAGGATGCCGCGAAATTGCTTCCTTCTGAAGATGAAGTGGTGCAGATGGACGAACTTACCTGGAAACTTTTAGGTGAGGCTGGCTATGAGCACTATGAGATTTCCAATTATGCATTGCCAGAACGCGTATGCAGACACAATTTAAAGTACTGGCACTGTGAAGAATATCTTGGTGTCGGTACAGGTGCTGCTTCGTATATTAAAACAAATTCATCAGGTGATTATTGTCGTTTGAAGGTCATTACTGATACAAAAGCGTTTTCAGAGATTGACTGGAATGATCCGTCGTCTTTAGACAAATGCTTTGCGGAATGTGATATACTTTCTTTGCAGGAACAAATGGAGGAGATGGCCTTTCTTGGTCTTCGCACAAAAGAAGGTGTCAGACTGTCGTCATTTTATGAACGCTTTGGCAAATCATTTAATGAAGTATATGGGGAAGTAGTTAAGAAATATACTGCGATGGGGATGATGAAAGCTGATGAGACACATGTTGCGCTCACGCTTAAAGGCATGGAGGTCGCAAATTGGATCATGGCTGATTTTTGTGGCTGATTTTTCAGAAGAATACAAGGTGCTGTGAGATTTGCAGCACGGAAAAGAGGAAAAGATGTATCAGGTCGATTGTTCCGTTTTGCTGGACGGAAAAAAATTCTACGAGATGTCGATATGGAATATGTACTGCAGAAAGAAAAGCTATGTGTTTCTGACAGCTGTTATGTATGCATTTTCTATGTTAATGATATCATCAGCACTCCCACAGATTTTGACGGGAACAAACAACACAGCCATTATCAATGGCGGTATGGGCTTTGTATTACTTGTTCTTGTTGTCTATATGAATTATAATCATATCAGTCGTTTCAAGAGAGCTTCTAAAAACGAAGAGTGGTTAAAAAAGACAGGTAAGCATATACGAATCACAAAAGAGCAGATCGTAAATTATCGTATTGAGGCACAGGAAGAACGCAGGTATGAGTGGTCTCAGGTACTTGGCGCATATAATCGCAAGGAAGAAATTGTTCTGTGTACAAAAAAAGATGAGCAGATCATGACACTTGATAAGTCAAAGCTTTCCGAGTCAGAGATGAAATTTATCACAGATATTATAGATGAAAGACATTTATGGAGAACGTCAATGCCGATCCGTACAGTATATCTGATGTTTGGCGCAATTACATTCGTTGGAGTTACATGGATTGTACAGGCTGTTTTAAAGGTGATGTAATGTAAAAAAAGTAAGCGTTTATTTTGGAAACGAAATAGATGCTTATTTTTTTATATTACAGTTCACGCGTCATGCTAGATCTTGACAAATTTCATGCTTGCATAGAAATTTGACAGATCAGCAGGACGAAGTGGACGCCCGTTAATGAGCAAAACAAAGTTGCGAAGCAACGGCGCACGGAGCGTGCGGTTTTGCGAATGGGCGTTCCGTGAACTGTAATGAAATTTGTCATGCTGTAATATTGGTTTATCCGTGAACTGTAACTTTCATGCTTGACATTTCAGAGAAAGATCTTGTAAAATTATGCCTGCTGTTTTATAATGTGATAAGATGATATCAGGGTCAAAAGCTCCAAAAGCCGTTCGTGCTTGCACGATTAGGTTTTTGAGCTTGGGACCCGCAAAAACATGAGGATGCAGCGATTTTCAAGGAAAATCAGCGAATCCGAATGTTTTTAGAATTGCGAAAGTTGCATAGCAACGGAGCAATTCGTGGATATCATAAGGTGATACCAAGGCTAAAAGCTCCAAAAGCCGATGCAATCTGGTATCAAAGGGGAAATTCCCATAAAGAATGGAAAGGAGTGCAGTGAGAACGCTGCAGTAATAGAAGAATGAGTAAATCCCGCAAGAAAAAGAAGGATTCTTTTAAAATTATATATATGATACTGGGAATAGAGATGCTAGTTACGGTGGCTGTAATTGGTTATTTTGGATACCATTATGGAAGTATTTTATTAGCTGGTTTTAAGAGTGCTAAGGCAAGTATTAGTTCACAGACACCGGTACAAGATCCGGGATATCCGATTGATGTGGATGGACAGGCACCGACAAATCAGGTACAGGCAGATACAGAAGTGGTTACGGAGGAGGTGTTTAAGCCAACTAGTGCTAAGCTTGTCGCAGTAGGAGACAATCTTATGCATCGTTCCTGTACATTAAGCGCAAAGAATGCTGATGGAACATATGATTTTACTAAGCATTTTGCAAATATGGCTGATATCTTTAAGGCAGCCGATCTTGCTGTGATTAGTCAGGATACTGTGTTAGGTGGTATTGAACTTGGGGCGACCTCTACTGAGACAGGTATTTTCAACACTGCAGTGGAACTTGCGGATGGTATGGCAGATGCAGGAATCAATGTTGTTCTTGCTGCTAATAATCATATCATGGATGAAGGCAGTGCCGGCCTGAATACGATGATGAGCTATTTTAGTACAAAATATCCGAATATTACGCTTCTTGGTGTAAATAACTCCAGAGAGGCTAAGGATGAGCCTGTTTATGTGGAGACAAATAACATTAAGATTGCAATGATTAATTATAGCTATGGTTCTAACCAGACAGCTGATCTGGATGCAAGTCCATATTTATTAAATCAGTATGATGAGGATTGGCTGTCTGATATATTAAAGCAGGCAAGAGAGGAAGCTGATTTTATTATCGCATTTCCATTTTGGGGCGAGCAAAACAGCATGGACTACACGCAGGAGCAGGAGCGTCAGGCACAGTTTCTGGCGGACAATGGTGTTGATCTGATTATTGGATCATATCCTCATGTAGTAGAACCTGTTAAATGGATCACGGCAGAAAATGGAGATCGTACTCTTGTTTATTATTCACTTGGCAATTTCAAGTCAATCCAGAATACAGTGGAAAATATGCTTGGCGGTCAGGCGAATGTAACAATCAGTAAGGAAGAGGATGGAACTCATATTTCAGATTACTCACTTGATTTTGTTGTAACTCATTATGAGCAGAGAGAATCTAGTGAATATTATGACATTGTCACAACATATCCGCTGGCTGATTACACAAGTGATCTGGCAGCGCGCCATGGTATGTCTGTATCTGGAAACGAGGAGTTTAATCTGGCATCTTTGCAGGGATTAAGCAGTCAGATTCTGTCAAAATGCGATCTGGACGAGAGTAAGGAACAAGATGCGTCAAAAGATGAATTAACAGATGAATCAACAGATGAATCAACAGATGGAGAAAACTAAATTGAAGACAAAAAATGCAAATAAGTGTGCAGCGGCCGGTATGTGCGGCGGCTGCACTTATATTAACGGAAGTTATGAGAAACAGCTTACAGAAAAAGAACAGTATGTGAGAACACAACTAAAAGGAATTTGTCCGGTAAATCCAATTATCGGAATGAAAAATCCATACCATTACCGCAATAAGGTGACAGCAACATTTTCCTATAAAAAAGGCGAAATTTTTTCTGGAATCTATGAGGAGAAAAGTCACAGTGTTGTGCCGGTAGATTCCTGTCTGTTAGAGGATCAGACCGCAGATCAGATTATATGTGATATAAGAGGACTGCTCAAATCATTTAAGATTACGATTTACAGTGAGCGCACACGTTATGGTCTGCTGCGCCATGTTATGATCAGACGAGGCTTTACAACAGGTGAAGTGCTAGTGATTCTTGTTGTTACTTCACCAGTGTTCCCATCAAAAAATAACTTTGTGAAAGCACTTTTAAAGATGCATCCAGAGATTACAAGTGTTGTATTAAATGTAAATGACCGGATGACAAGTATGGTGCTTGGCGATAGAAATATTGTACTGTACGGAAAGGGCTATATTGAAGATGTGCTTTGCAATAACCGTTTTCGTATCTCAGCGCAGTCCTTTTATCAGATTAATCCAGTGCAGACACAAAAGCTGTATGAAAAGGCTGTTGAGCTGGCAAATCTGACAGGTGAGGAAATTGCGATTGATGCTTACTGTGGAATTGGAACTATTGGAATGACTGCAGCATCAAAAGCAAAAACTGTACTTGGAATTGAATTAAATGCGCTCGCTGTAAAGGATGCAATTGCCAATGCGAGAGCAAATCATGTGACAAATATTCATTTTCTTCAGGGAGATGCAGGAGAACAGATGACACAGATGGCAGAGGAGGGAAGTCATGCCGATGTTGTATTCATGGACCCACCGAGAAGCGGAAGCAGTGAAGCATTTATGGATTCAGTTGCTGTTTTAAATCCAAAGCGCATTGTATATGTTTCTTGTAATCCGCAGACACTGGCAAGAGATCTTAAATATCTGGCAAAGAAAGGCTATCACACAAAGCAAGCAACACCAGTCGATATGTTCCCGTGGACAAAGGCTGAACATGTGGAAACAGTTTGTTTACTTGAGAAAGGAAAAAAGTAATGATTAAAAATATTGTATTAGATATTGGAAATGTACTGATTCCGTTTTCATGGCGGCAGCATCTGGATCATTTTGGATTTTCAGATGAAATAAAGAAACGTCTGGCAGATGCAGTCTTTTTAAATGATGACTGGAACGAGATTGACCGAGGTGTTCTGACAAAAGAAGAACTTTTGGCTCGCTTCATTGAGAACGATCCTGGTATTGAAAAAGAAATTTATATGGTAATGGAAAATATAAATGGTACAGTTGGTGAGTATCCGTACACAAGCACATGGGTGCCAAAGCTTAAGTCAATGGGATATCGTGTGTATCTATTGTCCAATTTCAGTGATCAGCAGCTGCATGACAGCAGAGAAAAGCTTCCATTTATTGATCAGGCAGATGGTGTGCTATTATCATTTCGCTACAAGATGATAAAACCAGATGATGCGATCTACCAGAAGTTATTTGAATTATTTTCATTAAAGCCAGAAGAATGTCTGCTTTTTGATGACAAACAGGAAAATATTGACGGTGCAGTGCGAAATAAAATGAATGGACATGTGTTTACCAGCTATGAAGATGCAATGAATACAATAAAAAATATGTAGGAGGAAAAAATGGCAGTATATCAATTAGAAAACGAACACATTTATCTGGAGGTTGCAAGTCACGGCGCAGAGCTTGTGCGTCTTGTTGGCAAGAAGACAAAAAAGGAATATTTATTTGATGGAGATCCAAAGTATTGGAAGCGTCATTCTCCAATTCTGTTTCCGTTTGTTGGCGGTGTGAAAAACAAAGAGTACCGCTATAATGGAAAGACTTATACAATGACACAGCATGGATTTGCGAGAGATATGGAATTTACACTGGACAGTCAGACACAGGATACGCTGTGGTTTTCAATTGTATCTAACGAGACGACAATGGAAAATTATCCATTCACATTCCGTCTTGAGGTTGGTTATCAGTTAAAGGGAACAGAAGTAACTGTACTTTGGAATGTAATCAACACAGATACAAAAGAAATGTATTTTTCAATTGGTGCACACCCGGCATTTTTCACCAGTATGACACTAGAGGCTGGTCCAGATACAGATCATCTTCACGTGGGCGATAATATTGAAGGAACATTTACCTGCTATCGTGTTACAGAAAATGCAATGGCACTTGAGGATGATACTCTTGTACTGCCGCGTGACCTGCCGCTTACAGCTGATCTGTTTTCAAGAGATGCTATTATTTCAAAGGATGATCAGGCATCACGTCTGGCACTGGCTTATCCGGATGGACAGGAGTATGTAGTTATGCAGTTTGATGAGCCAATCTTTGGATTGTGGTCACCAACTAGCGATGCACCATTTGTATGCTTAGAGCCATGGCATGGAAGATGCGATGCAGATGATTTCACAGGTACACTTCAGGAGCGCGCATATGAAAGAATGCTAGAGGTTGGCGGTGTATTTAATGGTGTTTATACAATTGGTCTGCCGCTAGAGTGATAGGAGCATAGAGAATGATTTATATTGGAAATCACGTTTCTTCGTCAAAGGGATATGAGGCGATGGGTAAACAGGAAGTAGCGCTTGG
>ENA-OQKO01001933-OQKO01001933.1-human-gut-metagenome-genome-assembly--contig:-NODE-1933-length-10325-cov-2.486468_pt1 | contig 10325 bp, 5 predicted proteins | sample MGYA00242777_ERZ504796 | MGnify/ENA primary metagenome ERZ504796 (study PRJEB26092, sample SAMD00036404) | human gut metagenome | host: Homo sapiens | study: EMG produced TPA metagenomics assembly of... | reverse complement strand
AGCGTTGGTGGGAAAAAAGCAGGGTATTTGCGACAATACTTTTAAGAAGCAAAAGGATGGTGAGCGCATTGTATAGGGTGGCAGTCTGTGAAGACGAAGCAATTCTATGTGCAAACCTGTGCGCACAGTGCGAATCTATTCTGGACAAGCTGAAGGTCGAACACAGAATCACATCATTTTCATCTGCCGAAAAACTGGAAAATGCGCTCTTGGCAGGAGAAGAATTTTCGCTGCTTTGTCTGGATATTCTGATGGGCGGAAAAAGCGGCATGAAACTGGCGCAGGAACTGCGGCAGCGCGACGACAAAACCAGCATCCTGTTTATCACAAGCTCTACGGAATTTCTCAAGGACGGCTACAGCGTCCGCCCTATCCAGTACCTGCTCAAGCCGGTTCAGGCGGCTGAGCTGGAACAGGCAATTACAACCGATCTGCGGTTGTACCACCGCCCTTCCACAGTGACCTTTCATGCGGGCGGCAAGACGCTTGTTATACCGACAGAGGATATTTACTATGCCGAGAGCCGGGAACACGGCACGGTTCTTCATATGACACATGGCGAGAAATTTTTGCCGCTGTCGCTGAGCCAAACGGAGGGAATTCTTCCTGGTTCACTTTTTTGCCGCTGCCACAACAGCTTTCTCGTAAATCTTTCCCACATTTGCGAAGAGGGCGGTCGGACTCTGTACCTGACGGATGGCAGCGACCTTGCCATTGGGCGGCGATATATGGAGCATTTTCAGAATCAATTTGTCCGATACCTCAACCAAAACTGAATACATTTGATTTTACCAGTGAAAAATGCGGCATCTCCCGTTTGGAAGATGCCGCATTTTCGCGCCTTATCGTTTACTGATTTTTCTTTTCCGGCAAGAGCTTCAGAGCTGTCATAACCGTAAATCGGTTTTCGTCATAGCTGATGTCCAGTACGCTGCCATACTTTTTAGCAATAGCACGCATTTTCATCAAGCCAAAGCCGTGGTCGGAAGCATCGTTCTTGGTCGTCAAGAGTTCTCCGTTTTCATCGGTGCGCAGGGTTCCGCTGTAGGTGTTTTCGCAGCGGATGGCAAGATACTGCCGGCGAATCTGCATCGAGCAGAGAATTTCTCCCTGCTCTGTCTGCGCGGCTGCCTCCAAAGCGTTGTCCAACATATTGAAAAGAAGGCTGCACAGGTCATCCTCTCTGATTTGCAGCATTTCCGGCAGAACCGCACTTACGCGGAAGGTGACATCCTTTTTCTTCGTCTGTGCCGCGAAACGCTGAAAAATCGTGTTGACTGTCGGGTTGGCAGTAAAATTCCGGGGCGAAAGCTGTTCCAACTCCCCGTCCAATCGGTCTAGATAGTTCCGAAGCTCCGTCTGATCCTGCCTCTGTGCCAACAGGTGCAGTGCGGCAATGTGGTTTTTCCATTCATGGCGAAACGACGCCGTCTGGCGAACCGATGCCTGCGCCTGCTCGTATTTCTCTTGTGCTGTCTGGCTGCTGATTTCCATCATCTGCATTTGCCGTTGACGAAGCAGCATACTGCGCACAAATTCAACGACTACCTGTACAGCGCACAGCAGGCCGGCAACATTGCACAGCAGCGCATAAAATGCGTGCGGATATCCGCCCAGCATGGATGTTACCGGGTTGCTGAACGGATAGAGTACTTCTACGCCGACATAACGGGTGACACCCCAAATCAAAAACAGAAAGGCCGCAACCGCACACAGGCACCAACTGATTCTGCGCTGCATTTCTTCGGGCGAGAACAGCATCAGAACAATCGCTACGACCAATAAAGAGAAACCGAGCCAGTCACCGACTTTTTCGGTGAGAAGCGGCACCGCCGCAAAACTCCGCAAGGCAGTAAGCAGAATATGCAGCAGGGCTGTGGCAGCCAAGCCCCAACGTTTTTTGCCCCGAAGTTCGGCTGCCAAGTAAATGTACAGAAAGTCCATGTGGATCAGGTAGACCCAGTTCAGCAGACCACTGTCGGCATTCAGCCCCGAAGCACTTTCCAGAAAGGTGTTGCAAACGCCTGACACTGCCGCCAATAAAAAGTATCCACTCAAGGGCAATAGCTTCCACAGCGGCTGTCCGGCCTGAGCACCAAGCACCAGCACCAAAAGCAGGCTTAGCGCCAACATAAGCCTTACCGTCACGGCGGTCATACACCAAACAACGCCGGTGGTCTGCACCACGGCATCGGAAAAACGGCTTGCCTGTGAGGGAAACACAGGTACGCGCAGCCCGTTTAGGGACGGTCCGTAGGTGACAATGCGAAGTGTTTTCCCCGCGCAGTCTAGCGGCAGCGGGATGCAAAGCCCGTCGTAGTTAATGCCGGCACAATCTGCATTCTGCAAAAATACATCGACGCGGTTTTCTTGCTGCGGAAAATCCGGGTAGAGAAGTATATCCTCCAAAAACACCTGCAGACCCGCATTGAAGCAGCTAAACTGCAAAAAGCACCGTTCGCCTGGTTCCTCCATGACGCGCTCCGCTACAACAGGACCGGCGCCTTCCGCCGGTACGCCATCGATGTAGCCACCAAAACCGAACACAGGTTCGGTTTGCCCGGCTTCGGGGTAAAATGTCCAGCCACCCCGATCTGATGCCGTGCAATTCAGAAAGATGGATTGTTGCGCTTTGTCCGGTTGCGACAGACGAAACAAAAATAGCACGACCATTGTTGCCGCTGCGGTCAGCAGCACTCCGGCAGCGCAGAGATTTCTTTTTTGGGTGTTCACCGTCCCACCTCCTTGTTGCCTTAATTGTAGCAAAAACACAGAACGCGCACAAGCAGAGAAGCGCGGCTTCCTGCTAAACGACACGATTTTGCCCCTAAACGACACAGAAAAAAGACGAATAATATAGTAAAATAGATTATAGTAGGTTGCCATTGCGGTCTATGAAAATGCAACGGGAGGATCACAAGATGGACAAAAGATCTATATTCGAGCGGGGGTTTGCCATACTGCTGTCGGTTATTTTGATGGCGGCTTGCTTTCCGCTGTCAATCTTTGCGGAGGACACGACGCAAGGCCCGGATTTTTCGGGTACAAATCTAATGAATCTGGAAAACGTACAGCCCAGCGGCTATACGACGACCACCAACCCCTATGGCTACGATGTGGGGATGCCGTTCCTCATGGTGGAGCAGAACGAGCTGATGTATCTGAATGTCTGGGGAAATAAGGTCCGCCAGGCCTCCTATTTTGACATGGGTACGGAATCCTCTTTGCCGACCTTCGCAAGAAAGAAAAGCGGTGCCAACGGCACGTTTTCCGTTGACACCTACGCCCTGATGGAGGCAGTGGCCTTTGACCCCACCGGCAGCGGACGGAAAGACCATGTGGCCTTTGTGGGGATTTCCAACAAGCGGGGCTATCTGTGGGTCATCGATACCAGGCAGGGGGCGGGCTCCGACCGCAGCGAGCCGGTGGACATCGGTGATTTTACATACATGTATGACGGAAATAGCTTTAAGGTGCCCACCTACGCCAACCGCAGCTTCCTGAACATCGTGGCCGGTGACTTTGACGGCGACGGCAAGGAAAGCATCGTGGTCTATACCCCGGAGTCCTCCAATGCCGGAGGCTGCCAGATCCAACAGTGGGACTATAACGGCGGAGGTCTTACCCGGCGGGGCAAGAGCAACAGCCTGCTGATGAGCTACTACAACGAGCACCCTTGGTATGATGTAGAGAACTCGGGAGGCAATCAGCGGCGCAAGCTGGGCGTTTCCATGGCCGTAGGCGACTTTAACGGGGACTGCGTAGACGATCTGGCGGTGCTGTCCTACTGCCACCGGCTGCCCAATGATCAAGCCAAAGTCGACTACTATCTGCCGGAGCTCCAAATCGTCTATGGCTCCAAGGACGGCGGTGCCATTGTCACCAAGTCCGCGGCGCAGAAGGAAATCTTCTGCGCCTACATGGGCATGAGTGGAGGCCGCGCTCGCTACGAGTTCCCCGTAGCTGCCAGCCTTACCTGCGGAGATCTGGACGGCGACGGTGACGTAGACCTGTTCCTGGCCGGTATGCTGGGAAAATTCGGCACCTGGAAAAAAGATGCCAGCATGGTCAACGAGACCATCACCATGTATGCCCCATATATGTATGTGGGAAAGATGACCAACGTCGGCGGCACCTTTGCCAAGTCTACAAACGGCACCATCCGATCCAACGGCTGGACCTACGGCGGCTACCATGATGCGGACAATGTCTGGCAGCGGCTTGCCGTAGAGGCGGTGGCCGTCAACGGCAGGGGCCGGGGGGCAAAGGAACTGGTTTTTGTAAACGGTACTCTCTATGATGTCAGCAACAATAAGCCTGTGGCGGTGTATACCGGAGGATACTTCGGCAGCTCCGATGACGGCGCGAGCAGCACCACCCGCATCTCCAACTGTGACATCCAGTCCATTGCCGTGGGCAACTTCGACGGCAACAAGGCCGGGCGGGAACAGGTGGTGTTTACAATTGCCCTCAAGCACAAAAATAACAACGAGTCCCACCTGCTGACGGGCTATATGCGGGGCATAAACTATAATGATAAAACGGTAAACGGCGAAATAAAGGAGTACGGAACAGCCGGCGGATATGACTGCCTTGTTCCTACGGACAGCTATGTGAACACCAATGCCCAGAATGCGGTCAGCTTTCTGGTTATCCCCGTGGACAAGAACAACGACGGTGTCCTTGCCAAATACCGGGGTGTAACCTACGCCTACACGGACCCGGATGTCAAGGCGGTCTTGCAGGCGGCGCCCTATTTTGATGAGGTAATGGATGCGGGCAATAACGAAACAGAGTATGTCCTGACGGAAAGCTATGAGCTGTCTGACTGGGACTCTGACAGCGTGTCCTTCAGTATAGGCTACAGCACCGAATTCAACTTCCTCGGCGGAAAGGCATCCATTGAAACAGGTTATGCACTGGACTGGACGAAGTCCTTCGAGCGTTCTCTGCACGAGGAGTGGAGTCAGAGCTTTTCCGCACAAGCCTACAACAGTGTTGTTGTCAGCCGTACACCGGTGTTCGTCTACGAATATGACATACAGAACGCGGACGGCACATGGAACGATAAAACTGTCATGCAGACTGCCATTCCGCAGGGACCTGTGTATGAGCAGCTTTCGGTGGATGCCTACAACAAGTTTGCCACAGAGTATGACAAGTACATGGCCGACCGCAAAAACAACCCGACCTGCTACCTGTTGGAGAAGATCGATCCCGCTGCCAACTGGATGGACGGCAACGAGGGCGACCCCTACCGCTATAACCATGATGGCTGGGGCGCTTTGAATCCGGATATTCAGGCTTCCGCCATCAGCAAATCGGAGTTTGCTTTGGGCTATAACGGAACGCTGGATAAGGTGGCATGGACGAAGGAAAACACCACCACAAAAAGCGTAGAAATGTCCCACGGGTTTTTCTTCAACAGCTCCATAAAATGGGGCAATGAGAATGTAGGAATGCACGGTGTCACCACAAGCCTTGAATATAGCGATGGCAAGGGAAATTCCACCTCCAAAGGCACTGCGGTGGGAGCGAGCTGCACCGTCACCAGTCTGGACAAGCAGAGCCTTGTGGCGGAAGGAATTCCCGCGCCTGTTGTAGACGCCTATCGATTCCATTGGACGCTGGGGCAGTGGCAGCGCCACCTGAGTGGTGCAGCGAACAACAAGACACCCTTTATCGGCTACAGTGTTACCAATCTTTCCTCTCCGCCGCGAGCCATCGACAATTTGAACAAGACAATAACCCGCGGCGAAGGCATCTTTGACCTGAAGCTTTCTTGGACAAAGCCGGACCGCGAAAACGGTCATCAGGAGATTACTGGCTACTATGTTTACAGCAAGGACGAAAGCGGTGCGTATACAAAAGTATCCGAAAAGCTGTCTGCCGAAGCAACGGAATATGAGATCAAAAACCTTGACCTGAATAGCAAGTACACCTATGTAGTGACGACCGTAGCAACGGTAGACAGCAAGGATTATGAGAGCGTTTGGTCCAACGAGGCGCATTATCGCGCGGACGAAGCGCCTTACATCGGTAGCAATGGCAACTGGTGGGTCGGGGGAACCGACACCGGCGTAAAAGCGGCCGGTGACGACGGAAAGCCGGGCAAGGACGGCGAAACTCCGTATATCGGTGAGAACGGCAACTGGTGGATCGGCTTTACGGATACGAAAGTTAAGGCGGCAGGCACCGACGGAACGGATGGTGCAGACGGCAAGGACGGTGCGGACGGTCTGACCCCCAGCATTGGCGAAAACGGCAACTGGTGGATCGGTGAAACCGACACAGGCGTAAAGGCTGCCGGAACGGATGGTGCAGACGGCAAGGACGGCGCAGACGGAACAAACGGTGTCGATGGTCGAACACCGCAGCTCAAAATCGGTGATGATAACCTCTGGTATGTTTCCTATGACAATGGTCAGAATTGGGAATGCCCTACGATGGGGAGGGGTCATAAATTTGGGGTCGGTCATGGTGGTATCCTCCTATTTTATATAAAAGTTGTGCTTCTTGATTTCTACGGCGAGCGACACCCCGCTTTTTGTTTGTGCAGAATCATGGTGTTAGCGCTCCCCGTGGTCGATGGGCTTGACTTTCAGTTTGTTGCCGTCACGCTGGAATTGTTCGTACTGTTCGGGGGTGCATTTCATCGGCAGCAGACCGTGCGGCGTGGGAAGAAAGACGATTGGGTGATGATACATTTTTTCATAGTGTCCAAACTGCTTATCGGTTAAGCTGACAAAATCCCCCCTGCGACTACCACAAACGAAAAAAGAACCTGCAAGAAAGTCTGTATGTCCATAAAGACGGTTAGGTGGTAACTTGTCAATCTTTCCAGAATCATTGCAGACAATGCAGACGCTATCTCTCCACGGGCAACAACATTCAATATTGCCGCCGACAAGTTTCTGTGATGCGCTTAACGTGTTAGGGATTATTCGCTCTTCCGGGTATTTACCGGGCTGCACATACAGCACACGGATTTCTTTCTCGCTCATAATTATCCCTCCATTTCACCGGGTTTGGTCGTGAGCAATTTGTAAGTCTTAGTATCCTTGGGCTGGGGGTTGTTGAAAGGGATAAGGCTGTTGCCCATTTTGATAATGCCCTCGCCGGGTTGTGCCAGCAGCAGATATTTCCGCTGCGGCTCGGACAGGCCGTACAGTTCTACCACACTGTCAATGTCCTTGGTTTGGCGCAGCATGACCACAAATTCGGAGTTTGCCAGCATGGCATAGGCGGTGTCATTGGTAAGGCAGTCCTGCACATTTTGCGTGATGCCGGTGGCGTAGGCGTTGTACTTTCTGAATCGCTTCCAACTTGTGTACAGGAAATTGGCGCTCAAAGAATCGCGCAGTAGCAGATAGAGTTCATCAAAGTACACCCATGTGGCGGCCTTGGGGTCGTTGCGTTCGTTGCTCATAACGGCGGTGTTGATGTACTCCAGCATAGAGAGCATGGCAACAGGTTTTAACTGCTCTCCCAAACTTTGGATATTGAAGCAGATAAGGCGGTTGCTCATGTCCACGTTGGTGGGCTGGGCGAACGCTTGCATACTGCCGGTGGCGAAAATCCGCAATGCAAGCGCGATTTCCTTTGACCGTTTATCGCGCTGATTGATCAGTGCCATCCACAAGTCCTTGATAGTCGGGCATGGCGCGGTATAGTGGGATGCCATCAAGGGTTTGTAGATGTTTTCAAGGGCATCATCAATCAGACTTTTATCACCGGCCAGAATATGCTCCTTGCCCATTATCTGCTCACACAGGCTCAATACAAATTCTGCCTTAGCAACATGGGGAGGTATTTTCGTTGCCTTATCGTATTTGAAGTCCAGCGGATTAAAGTGCGTAGCGCTGTCCACCGAGATATTCACAACCTCGCCGCCCAATTCCTGCACGGGGGGCGCGTACTCATTTTCGGGATCTACGACATAGAAACGTGCTTTTGTGAAGCGCAGATACAGCATCAAAATTTCCAACTTAACAAACATGGATTTACCGCCGCCGGAGGTGGCGACAACCATCGCATTGCCGTTCACAAGGCTAGTGCGCAGCCCGATGATGAGATTGCCTGTCACGGCGTTTCTGCCGTAACAAATGCCGCCCGGTATGAGAATTTCTTGCGTATTGAACGGTACAAGTGCTGTCAGCGATTTCGTCAGCATCGTGCGCACGCTCTCGATGCGGCGCAGACCGTAGGGCATGGCCGTGTCAAAGGCGCGTTCCTGCTGAAAGTACAACTCGGTGAATCGGCAGTTATAGTTTGCCGCCGTGGTTTTCAGTGCATCGGTTTCCAGCGCGAGATCTTCCAGTGTGTCAGCAAAGTAGGTGACGGTGAGCAGGCTCAAAAACATCTGCTGGTCATTTTCCGTCATTTCTTTGCGGATACTGGCAATGATGCGGTCCTGCTCCTGCGTCCGCTGCGGTACGGAGGAAGTAAAGTCGAGATTTTCCACGGATTTCTTATTGAAACGGACTTTCTCGGCATCGGTTTTCATCTGCGCATTGTCGATTTCTTTGAAAGCATCCTCGGTTTCCACCGGCTCAATGTCAATGGATAGAACAATATACGGCACTTGCTGGAGCAGAGCGGAGATAAACTTATCATCAAGCTGCTGCGGGTACTCGCTGATCGTCATGCACTTGGCATAAAAATCCTCGATTTCAATATGCTTTTTGCAAAAGCGGATGCAGTCCGGGGCGATAGAATCGCGGAAGTCCTGCCCCAGTTTGGCGCAATTATCAAAGTCGAAGTTAAAACGACCCTCCTCGGAAATGCGGAAAAACTTGTGCAGTACCTCCAGCCGTGCGCGGTTGTCCAGCGGCGTGACGGCACATTCCAAGGCGGAAAATGCAGACAGCAAATGCCCCTGCACCTGTACAAAGCGTTCGCGGGCCTCTTTTACGCCGGGTTTGTTCGTGGACACGATGATGTACTTATGCTGCACCACATTTCCATTTTCGCGGGCGTTGGCCTTGATTTGGCGGTTGCGTTCGGCGCGGAGGGCATCAAAGCCGTCGTTCTCGCGGTGGTACAGCACATCACGGGCAAAGGCTTTTTCATCCATGCGCTGGCTGACGATGCAGACTTGCATCCAGCAGTCAGCGGGGATGCCCGCGTAGACCGTGCCAAGCTGCATTAGAATATTCTGCTTGGCCGCGTCACTCTGCATGGCGTAGTTGATGTCGCTGATTTGCCACATCAAACTGAACACATTTTCCGATTGCCAAACACCGTCTGCATAGATTCTGTCGATGGGGATGCTCTGCTGCACCGAACGCGGCATTTTATGGCTGCCGCGCGTTTTTCGCGTAGATGCGTACTCACTTAGTCTCAATGCTTATCACCTTTTTTCTTTTTGCAATATTTGTTTTCGGTTTTCCATAACCGCCAATCGTTTCTGATAACTGTGCTGTCTATTACAACAAGCAGGAATTTTTCAAAGGTCAGACAATCATAAGTAAAAAATCCTGCTGCTGCAATCGGCGCAGCGGCCACAATGCAGACCCAGCCCGCCGTTTCATGACCCAGCAGCGGGGTCAGCCCCAAATAGACCGCAACTGCCACGGCAATGGCCGCGCCGGAGCAAATCATCTGCCGCAGATTCAGCCCCAAAAAGATTTCCTCTTGGTAATGGCGGATTTCTTTGTTGATTGGTATTTGCATGATTTATAACCCCATCATTTCATGGATAATTCGGTCAGAGCCTTTTATCAGCCCCACAAGTACGAGCATATTGAACACGGTTTCGGCAAGGAAGCTCCACACAATAGTGGTCGCTTCACCGCTGGTTACTGTCGGCGTACTGACAAACGCCGAGTAAATCACACAGGCCAGCACAATGACCGCACCCTCTAAGCACACTCCGACATAACTTTTCAAAAATGATATGCCCACGGATTGTGTGCTTTCCCCAGCAAAAGCCGCCAGCGGCAGCGGAGCCAGCGCTGTGTACATATACAAACGGAAGAAGCGGCCATACACGGTAAGGATCAGTACAAATGAAAGCACCGTAATAAACAAGCTGCCGAGAATCGTTACGAGCCATAGCGGTATGCTGGCGAGAAATCCAACATTTTCGATAGCCGTTTGCATTTCTGCGGGCAGCGACACCATAGCTTCTGAGATACCGCCCATGCTGTCGGCCATATCTGTGACGATGCCGTTACAGATGGAAAACACATTCAGCATAATGTCCATGCCATAGCCTACAAGTGCTTTTGCCGCCACAAAGCGGATCAAGTAATGGATCGCAGCTTCGGGGCGTTTTAACTCGTGAAAATTCATTGTGTTTTTGCATAGCGATATAGCAAAGA
>ENA-OQKO01001929-OQKO01001929.1-human-gut-metagenome-genome-assembly--contig:-NODE-1929-length-10366-cov-11.181756_pt1 | contig 10366 bp, 6 predicted proteins | sample MGYA00242777_ERZ504796 | MGnify/ENA primary metagenome ERZ504796 (study PRJEB26092, sample SAMD00036404) | human gut metagenome | host: Homo sapiens | study: EMG produced TPA metagenomics assembly of... | reverse complement strand
GAGTGGGGAATCGTCCGGCGGCGGGCTTGCACCGCACCATTGGCATTTCAGCCACCCCGTCTTCGTTATGACCGGGCTGCGAGTTACAGAAGTACCTTTTGTGAAGTACCGGACGATTGAACTATTCACTTGTCAAGGAACATATGGAAGATTTCTGGACTTTGACGGACGAAAAACATCCTTCTACTTGGTAGCCGATGAAAAAGGCCATTTCGTAGCATTGCAAGCAATTTTGTAAACAAAACGTCATAATAGTCCGAGAATGGTCTTGAAAAAGATGCCCTACACTTGGTAGGCATCGAGAACGCCTGTTTCGTAGCATTGGTGAGAAACTTGTAATTGAATTGTAATTCTTGAGACCAAATCTCCGCTTTTGAAAAAATCCTCTCAATAGGTAGGCAACGAAAACAGCCCAAAGACAACCATCTTTTTGAGAATTAACAAAAAGGTCACAAATGACCGGCTTTCAAAGAGGCGCTTCTACTATTAACAGAAAAAGTGGCCTAAAATGGGGGGTGTTGGAGAAAATTTCTGCCTTAAAAGTACGCCTCTACTCACTAGCCAGCGAGAATAGCCAAAAGCCAGCAAAAAACAAATGAATTATGTACTTCTGCCACTGATTGCAACGGCATATCGGTGACAGAAAGATCGTTTAGAGCGATTCTTCGCGGTTTGGGGTGGTAGAAATCGTTTTGTAGTTGGACTTTTTCTGCTGAAGCTGCTCCAGCTGTTTCAGCACCGATTCCTTCTCCGGGGGCTTGCCGCCCGGTGTGGAAAGCTGCTGCTTATTCAGCACCATGTCGATATACTTGCGGATATTTTTCAGGGCAGAGACATCCGGCTGCAAGGTTTCCAGTTTGGTACGCAGTTCTGCGCTGCCGGATTGCAGCGCAGAAAATTCGGCATCCAATGCCGAAAAATCTACCGCTGTGCTGCCGTTCAGTTTCATCAGAGTGCGGACAGCTTTATTAAAGGTGTCCAGCTCCTCTTTGTGCTGGGCGGCATAAGCGTCCTTGGTCAACTTGAAGTTCTTCTTGATAAAGGTGTCGTGGATGGGCTTCAGCTTGGCATGGGCGGCGGCAGCATCCTTAATCTGGGCAATCGAGCGCATACGGTTCTCGTTCTGCTTCAACTGCCTGCGGAGAGGGGCGGCGGTCTGGTTCAAGTCTTTAATTGCAGCGTTCAAGTCCTCGATGGTGTTCAGAGAATGAGCCTTCAGGTAGTCCACCGCCTGCCGAATCTCCTCAAAGTCCCGGACAGTGCATTTCAGTTTTGCCTTGCCAGACCAATCGCTGCGCTGCTCGTTGCGGAGATTGAAGTAGTCCACCAGCAGGTCGGACAGCGTGGGCTCCTTCGCCTTTTCCAGTGCGTCCAGAAGAAGCTGCTTCTGGACGCTAAGGTCTGCGATCCAGCGTTGCAGCCCACGAATTGCGCTGCGGATGGACTGCATCAGGCTGTTGGCTGCACGGATGTCCCGGTTGAGATTTCCGAGAAAAGTTTCTATCCCACGCTTCTCCATCTGATGTGCGGCGGGGCCGAGATGGACGGTCGGTATCTGCTGGATGCCCTGCCGCTCAAAGGAGCGCAGGTCAACACGCTCCGGCCTGCCAGCCGCTTCCAGATAGCGGTTGGTGATGGTCTCCCAGCCATGCCGCCAGACCTCGGCATACTTCTGGTCGTTCCAGTCCACCGTGTTTTCTTTGTGGCACCTCCAGTTGCCGGAAGGAAGCTGAATGCGCTCACCGTTTTCATCGAGGTCGTAGACCTTTCGGGCTTTTGGAAGCCACTTGCCGTGCGCGTCCATTGCCCGGAGCGTCAGCAGAATGTGGGCGTGTGGGTTTCCATCTCCCTTGTCGTGGATGGCAAAGTCAGCAATCATCCCTTTGGAAACAAACTGCTCCTGACAAAATTCCCGAATCATTTTCAAATACTGTTCTTTCGGCACCTCCACCGGGAACGCCAGCACGATGCGCCGGGCAAGCTGGGAGTTCCACTGGTTCTCTACGGCTTCTACGGCGTTCCAGAGCGTTGCCCGGTCTGCATATCCGGGCGGCGCATGGGACGGCAGCATAATCTCGGCGTGGACAAGTTCTTTCTTCTTGTTGTAGAATTTCGTTTTCTGGTCGTACTCGCTGAACAGCCGTTCGCCGCTCTGGTAAGCGGCCCCGGCAACAGCAGACTGCCCTTGGCTGCGCTTGACGATGGTAATTTTGAAATGCGGACACGGAATAGGCATCACCACCAAACAAAAAGACCGCCCAGCAAGATTGCTCTTGATGAACGGTCTGGAATCGTATTCGGTTATGCTCGCCGCCTTGGACCGGAGTGCCATGCGCTTCGGTCTTAGGCGGGAGCCGCAAAAGGATAGCTGCAAAGCAGCGCAAGGAAAATGCAGTTTTCCTTGGGATGGAATCGGGCTGGCGCACAAACGCCAGCTTCGATTTCATCGAGCCGTCTGCAAGACCGCAATTTCACCGGAACGGTGTATAATTGCGCCCTTTATTCTAAAGGGTTTTGGACGTTGCTGCGTTCGTGAACATCATGCACCATCTTTGCAAGTGCCAGCACGACTTCAGGCTGGCGGAACGAGATTTTCAGCAGTTCCATCACCTGATCATCGGTCAGTTCTCCCGGACAGACCAGAAAGCTTTCCAGCATTCCGGCACGGGTACAAAGACGATGCACACGCTCTCTCCGGTTCAGCTCTGACATCTGACGTTCAAGGAACTTTTCCCGGTGCTGGAAAGAGCGCAGCTTCTGCTCTGCTTTGGATTTTTCGCTACGGAGGTAGGCAAGGTCGGTTTTCGGTTGGGTCACGGCATCAAACTCCTTTTTCAGTGATATTTATTTCGTAGGTTGTCATCATTACTTCGATCAATTCAGTAAGCTTTTTTTCCGAAACCTTATATGTATACTTACGTACTCCATCTCTTTCATTCAAATTACGATCCCGAATCCATGCGCTAAGTTTTTTTAAGTTGCACATAGTTTTGGAAATATCTGCCGTGCCAGGCTTCCGGAGCAGCTCTGTTAAATAGACCTTTAAACTATCAACAAGGTACAATCTTTTGTAATTGTCATTACCTTTGAACTTTTCCACAAACAAACTATATAATTCATCATCAAATACTGCCAAACGATGCACATAGTGATTTTCAAATTGGATTCGTGGACTTTCAAGATAAGCAATGTATTCTTTTCGAGAACGCAAATCGCTTACCTTATATTGTAACATCTCCAATTCATCATATACTCTTTTGGCCTCCGGAGAAAGTTCCTCTGGATTTTCTATAAATTTCCAACGTTCTGGCTCAACAATTTCACCAGATTCTATTTTTTCTCCACGCATGGAGAGTCCATCATATATTCTGTCGTAGTCAATGTGAGATGAAATAGTTACACCCATCTTTTTCAAATCCTTTATTCTTTGAATGAGGTTTATCAATTCATCTCCTGATAGATCTCCTTTATACGCCAATTCAAGTGTCAGTGGGAGAAATCTATTTATTTTGTCCTGCGTCATCGACCAAAAGTCTGACTGAACAAAATAGTATTCATCTTTAATCGGAATTTTTCTGTACGGTGCGCAAAGATTGATTTTTACAGTCTCCTCATCCCATTCGCCCGATACTATCCATTTTTCTAGTATTGCAAAACTTCTATATCTTGAAAGTCGTTTATATTTATCCGATGTGCGTTCAGGTTGAATATCAACACCCTTATACGCACGTTCATTCGATTTGAATTCAACCAGTCCATACCGGTCAAGTTCACACTTTGCCAATTTATATTCAAACATTACTGCTCCGAAATTATAAAAGACCTGATCAATATCCTTTAACGGAAGATCTAACTCTATCCATAATTTGTAAACTCGTTCGAAATCTGTAAGCCAAATTTTAAGTGTTCTTAGATTATCCGACTTACTCTCGCCAAATATTTCTTTAATAGTATCCTGATGCTTTTCAAGAAAGGTACAATATCCAACGACAGTCTCTTTATAATCTCGAACAATACATTGAATAATCTCCGAATAATTTGCTGCTATTTTTATGGTATGTGAAATTACTTTTTCTTTAAATTCTTTATAAGCTTCTTCGTCAATGTGATTTTCATCCGCGATTAAAATTGTTTTTATTTTTTTGTTTTCACAATAATTATTAATTGTGCCTAGCAATATTGTCTTATCCTGCTTTGAACGCTCAAAATCATCAAAAACTAGGACAAGTGTTTTTGAAACCATTGTCTTTCCGTTTTTAGAGAAGCACAGTAGTTCTGATTTTATATCAAAAAAGTCATATAGATTAATTGAAAGAGCCGCATTGATTCCCCTAAATCCCTGCCAAACATCGCTTAGCTCACTCGATAGTTTCTTTGCGTTTTTTATCAAAGCCGACACCTTACTAGAAGAATCATTTTCTGATTTATTTATGGTTCTAACGTATAGGATAGCTTCTTTTACTTTTTTATCAAGTTCTTCAATGCTCTGCACTCCAAACAATGAAACAATCGCTACAGCATATTGGTCTTCTCCATTTAGACTATCCGCCAGTTGATGCATAATATATGATTTGCCGCATCCCCATTTTCCGGTTAAAAGAAGTGCTCCACATGTCTCTTTTAATTCAATATAGCTTTTTATTTCTGATGTTACATTCATAACACAACCTCACCTGCTAGTTATATAAGTATTCCTTCATCTGTAACTCTTGCATTTCCGTCTATAACCAACATAGGCCGAACAAACGGTGACTTGTGATTTTTCATAACGGATCTAGTGTTACTAACGAGTTTGTCATAATTGCTTTGAGATTCATAGAGTTCTCTCATAGGAAAGCGCAGTGGTATATATCGTGGAATCAACAGCTTTAAGAAATTTTCAATAGGAATTGCGTAGGCAATATCTCTAATATTGCCAATTTGAAGTTTTACAGGTGTTAGATCTTCAACGATTTCCTTTGAGGTATCAGAATTGATACCCATTGCAAATTTGTTTTCTCTTAATTCACAAAATGCCACTCGAAGCTCATTCTGATATGAATATTTTTCATGTTTTTCAAACAGCGGATTCGTTTCTCTGGTTTCTCTAAAATTGTAAAATTTGACGCGATCCATCATTGAAACTACAGAATCGTATTTCTTAAATAATGCCTTTCCAAAACGTTCGATAAATTCGTTATAGTCAGCTATGATGACAGCTGTATCTCCGAATTCGCACATCTTAGGATTTGGCTTTAGAAAAAAATTTGTAGACGGATCATATTCCATACAATACAAACTAAAAATCTTAAAATATTTTATATCAGTATCATCGATATACCAAATCTGCTTTATATATTTCTTTACGTTTTCATCGAAGCTATCATAAATTGGACACTCTTCCACTTCGTCAAAGATGCCAGACATTCCCTCACAGAGATCTCCACGAAAGCTATTATTCAATTGTTTGTCCTCTTTTTTTAAATTCCATGCGCCAAATTCATACAGTGGCCGCATAAACACTTCTCCATCTAAAAGTTTTTCGGCCCACTCTCGGTCTGTTACCTTTACCGGGATGAATTTCTTTTCTGCCATCTTAGCACCCTCTTTTATGTATTTTCTTAATTATAGTCGAACATTATCGATTTATCAATAAAAAAGCCTCGGTCTATCATTTTTACAGACCGAGGCTTCACTTATGCACTTATCTGGTTTTAGATTAACATCAAATACCCCTGCACGATCGCCGCAGGCAGCAGGAATTTCTTTTCTACGCTGCCAAAGCGTACCGTGACCATATCGGGCTGGATGGCTGCTACCGTGCCAACGCCAAACGCCTTATGCTTGACCTTGACACCAACCTTGATTTTGGAAACATCCACCTTGGCAGGCGGTTTTGGCTGAGCGGCTGGCTGGCTGTTCAAACCAAAGCTCGGCTTTACAGCTCCAATGCTGCCACTCGAACTCACCGGGCGGGGTGTAAAGTTGCCGGGGGTACCGGAAACCGGGCGAGGTGTATAGCTGTTGCTCGGTTTGTGGATTTTGCTGCCGGAAGCCTGCGTGTTTTGCGCCGTGTTGGTTTTGGGCGTAAAACCGCCATAGCTGATGATGGGCTTTGCGGGCTGTGGCGCAGGCTTCTTTGCAGGAGCCGGTTTCGGCTCGTCCTCGTCCGGGGTGAAATAGGGCTTTGCGGGCAGGTCATCCGGAGCGGGCGCAGGGGCTTCCATAGATGCCTGCTGCAAGGTAAACATCTTGTTGTAGTCGGCATCCGAGAGCACCGTATCCCAGCCGCCACGATCCTCGCCATCGTGACGATTAATGCCGGTGTAGCTCAAACTGGCATCTTCGTACCGCTTGAATTTGTACACAGCATCGTTCATCAGGGAATCGTTGAATACACCCAGCGATACCAGCAACTCAAAGTCCTTCACCGACAGACCGGTGACCTTCTTGAACAAGCCCGGCTCCAACTGGGTGATCACATCCTTCAGGCAGCGCTCCCGGTAGTCCGTCAGATACATGAACACCGGAATGCGGGTGGCGAACTTGATGAGTTTTTCCTGAATCTGCTTGCGCTTGGACTTGTACTCTTTTTCCTCGTCCGAAAGCTCCTTCTTCTGCTTCGGGGTAAGGTCTTTGGTGCCTTCCTTCTTCGCCTTTTTCACCTTTTCGGACTTTGCGATGATGGTTTCGATGTCCGAGTTCAGGCTGCGGAAGCCTTCGATCTTCATCAGAGCATCCATGGCCTCCTTGTTGGCAATGAGGCGGGAGAGGGTCTCATTGTCCACGTTCACCAGAAGTACGCTTTCCCAGCGCTTTGCCAGCAGGGTGGCAGAGGTGCCAGCCATAGCAATGTCGAGAATATCCCCGGCGTTGATCTGCCGCATGGAACTGCCATCATAGGCAATGACCGGCAGGAAGTTGATAAATTCCGCTACCTTCTTTTCCGGGTTGCCCTCGTGGATGTTCAGACGGCAGCTATAATCGGAGATCTGCCGCAGAGCACGGTTGAGCGCAAAGTCGAACACATAGCACTCTTTCTTGATGATCTCCTTCTGTCCCTTGTCCGTGGTCACTTCCCAAGGGCTTTGCACACGAAATGCGGCCTGAAAATAGGTTTCCGGGCTGGAGAGGTTCCGCAGCATAAAGATGCCTGTCCACGGCTTCACCGTTACGCCGGTGGTTAGCTTGCCGCAGGAAAGGGTAATGGTTTTGGTCTCTAGCGGGTCGCCCATGGAACGCTGTACTGGTTCCAATGCGGCAGCACCAATGCCAGCCTCCGTACCGGCGCAGACATTGATCTGGTAGTCGTGATAAAAGGTGTTTTTCCTGTCTGCCAGCAGGTTTGCCATAGCGTAACAGGAGGCCACATTAGGCAAAAACCACAGGGTATGTTGAAGCACATTCAGCAGACGGGAATCCGCAAAGGGCAGGGCGGGCTTCTTGGCACCCAGCTTCAGCTCGTCCACGGTGGTTTCCAGATAGGAACCTCGAATCAGGTCCAGCCACTTCTGCACATAATCCTCGTAGACAAAACGACAGTCCCGGCCTTTGCCCTTGGCGGAAAAGAACACGTTCAGGTCAAATTCATCGTATTCGCCCTGCTTGGCGATTTGCTGGATGCTTTCCGGAATCTTGTAGGTCATCATGACCATCCGGGGCAGAGCAGCGTAGGGGTTGTGCGCTCCCTGCCAGTTTTCCTTGGCACGCTGTTCATCGGAATAGGTCCAGTTGTAGATTTGCTCCTCGATGAACTCGCCGGAGTTGAGGGCACGGAAGGGCGTGCCGGACAGATACAGGTAATGGTCGGTGGTGATAGGCAGCCATGTTTCATCGCAGGCGTCGGCACGGCTGTACTGCTCCATATTCTCGGAATCGTAGTCGTCCTCATCGTCCTGCTCAAACAGCTTCTTGGCGTTCTCTTTCCATGCGCCAAAGTGATACTCATCGAAAATGACCAGATCCCAGTTGATGGTATGTACCCACTCATTGCGGCCCTTGATGGTGCCGGTGGTCTTGTCTACACCGAGATAGTCTTGGAACGAGCCAAAGCAGACGATGGGGCGGCTCTGGTCGGCGGTCTCGTAGGTCAATTCTGTGGTGCGGGAGATGAACTGCCAGCCCTCAAAATCCTTGTGGGTGTTCAGGTCCTCCTGCCACGCACTGACCACGGCGGGCTTGAAGGTAAGCACCAGCACCCGCTTAAAATCCATCCGTTTTGCCAACTGGTAGGCGGCAAAGGTCTTGCCGAATCGCATTTTACAGTTCCACAAAAACTTCGGGTAGCCCTCGGCGGCTGCGGAGCGGAAATAGGCTTCGGTCTTATCCACCGCCTCTTTCTGCTCCGGGCGCATGGCAAAATCATTGGTGCGGTTCTCCACGTTCTCGGTGCGGTTACGCACAGCATATACGGCGGCTCTCACGTCATTGAGGGTACAGCGGAACCACTCATTCCGGTCTTCGCCCTCGTTCAGTTGCCGTAGTCCTTTCCGGCGCAGCACGGCATGGAGATCTTTATCCGTAAAGCAACTGCCATCGCTGCGCATGGCGGGCCATGTTTCCAGCACCCGGTAGGGTACGGCTACGGTGTGGGTCTGCTCCCGGATGCGGGTGTCCACATCCCGCTCGGTGTAGCCGACCTTGATGTAGCCCTTATGGGATGCCACCCCAATCAGCTCGTAAGCATAAATTTTAGGGCTTACCGGTGGACGCTGCGGGAAAAAGTCCATTGTGGGCATCAATCGTCACCACCTAACTCCATCGGTTTTATCATGGATTCGATAAAGGCGATTTCTTCTTCGGTCAGGTTGTATTTGGCGTACAGCTCGGCATCTGTCCACGGTTTGGAGAAGTCCTGAACTGGAACAAAACTATAAGATGCTTTTGACATATTCATAGATGCAAGCATCTGGGCAATCAAGAATCGAGCAAATTTTGTTTTCAGATAAGTTATCATATTGTTCGCCGTTTCTTCGTCTTCAAATATGCCTGCAACAAGATATGTTTCAGTGCAGACGGCATTCGGCGGAAGAGTTTGCACAACGGATAAAACACGCATTTTTCCATCTTTATCTGGAACTCCTGCGTGTTCATAGGATACTTTTGATACGATGACTTTCCATTTTTCAATCATTTCAAGCCCGGACAAGATTTTTTTTCGTGCAATGGAGCCGTTGCCATTGCTGCTTTTCAAAAGCAACTCGCCCGAATCGTCTGACTTTGTGTTTGACTCCAATCCAAACGGCTTTCTGCTGGACACCTGCGTATTGAGGGTAGTTTCTTTCTTCAGCAAAACCCTCTTCACAATTCCAACAGCTTCATTATTTCTAATGAATGTAGCAAATTCATTCAGGGGGCGAACTGATTGAGTTGTTGCGCCGCCTTTTAGAATGTTTGAAATTGTGCAGTCACCATGGTATGCACGTTCCCAAAGAAAATAGCAGATACCACCCGGAATATCCACACCGCCCGGAAAACAATCCTTTGAATCGGCATAATCTGTTATATGTGAAATTCGGTCATCATTAAGCATAGATGTACGAAATTCATCTAGGCCCTTTCCACCAGAAAACCATCTGGACGGAATTATCATTGTCAGGTATTTCGGATTGAGTTTTTTAGACTGCTCAACAAATCTCTGATATAAGGGCGCTGCACTTTTACCAGCACCACCGCCACCATCGCTCAACTGATACGGTGGGTTTCCAATAATCACATCGAATTTCATCTTAAAAATATCCTCCGGTCGAATGGTATGAATAAACTCATAGGCGTGCGTTTCCAAATCATCAGAGCGTTTGTATTCGCTCTCAGAGGCTCCACAAAAACGGGACACCCCACCCCTGCCGCTTATGGCAGATACAACAATGTGATACTGACCGATACAGAGCTTTCCGGGCTGAAAACAGAGCTGCCCGACAAGTGGGAGTATTATATTGACCGGCTTTCCTGCCATATCGCTTCCACCGGGAAGCAGTACCACAGCCATGCAGCCACCATTTACAAGTGGGCGCAGGAGGACGCTGCCAAAGGCAAGGCTGCCCCGAAACAGGGCATACCCGATTATTCATGCAAGGAGGGCGAGAGCTTATGAAAAACGAGATTGAAGCTATGATTACGGACATTACAGCCACTACCGCCGAAGCGGAGGACTACACAGGCGAGGACGGGCTTTTATACTGCGGCAAGTGCCATACGCCCAAAGAAGCCTACTTTGCAGAGGGAAAGACCTGTTTCGGGCGTGACCGCCACCCAACAGACTGCGACTGCCAGCGGGCAGCCCGTGAAAAGCAGCAAGCCGCCGAAAGCCGACAGAAGCACCTTGAAAAAGTGGAGGACTTGAAACGCCGGGGCTTTACCGACCCTGCTATGCGGAACTGGACATTTG
>ENA-OQKO01001926-OQKO01001926.1-human-gut-metagenome-genome-assembly--contig:-NODE-1926-length-10390-cov-2.627594_pt1 | contig 10390 bp, 7 predicted proteins | sample MGYA00242777_ERZ504796 | MGnify/ENA primary metagenome ERZ504796 (study PRJEB26092, sample SAMD00036404) | human gut metagenome | host: Homo sapiens | study: EMG produced TPA metagenomics assembly of... | reverse complement strand
GGCGGAACCCATCACCCTGGCCGAGAGCAAATCGGCCACCGAAAAGGTCACCCGTACTTCCCGCAACTCTTATTTTGACGACGCTTTGTTTGCGGATGTCACCCAGGCAATCATGGAGCAGGAAAGCTGCACCCGTGCCGAAGCACAGGATAAGATCTTCTCCGATGGCCTGCGCATCTACTCTACCATGGACCAGAAAGCACAGTCTGCCGTCGAGCAGGTCATGCTGAACGAGGACACCGGCGACGGTGAGCTCTTCCCGGCCCTGTGGCACGAGGAAGAGGTTTCTTCCGGTATCCCGGCGGACAGCGAGATTACCTATGACGAGAGCGGCCTGCCGCTGAACCCGGACGGCTCTTCTGTGTTCACGGACGATGATGTGCCGGTCTATGCCGATAAGGAAAACACCACCCTGAAAACCAGCCAGGATGACAACGGCAACCTGATCTTCTATGAAAGCGTGCGCACCCAGGCGGCTATGGCGTCCATCAGCATGGAGGATGGCCACCGCGGCGAGATCGTTGCCCTGGTTGGCGGCCTGGGCGAAAAGAAAGTAGACCGCGGCACCAACCGCGCCACGCTGCCCCACCAGACCGGTTCCACAATGAAACCCATTGCTGCTTATTGCCTGGCCGTGGACAGCAAGCACATCAACTATTCTTCGCCCATGGCGGATACGCCGTATTACCTCAAGAGCGACCATCAGGTGCTGGATACCGACCGCTGCCTGAAGCTTGGCCTTTCTACTGACAAGTATAATGCAGTCAACCAGTCCCGCGATGATGTGTGGCGCGACTGGCCCACCAACTACGGCGGTGCAGGCGGCGATGGTGCCACCATGCTGGTGTATGATGCACTGCGCCGCTCTTACAACACCATTGCGGTCTGGATCGGTTCCTATGTCGGTGCGGAAGAGATGTTCAGCTTTGCGCATGATACCCTCAACTGCACCTATCTGGATCCCGAACATGACGTTGACCTGGCGCCTCTGGTGCTGGGCTCCCAGAGTCAGGGCCTGACGGTTGTGGAGCTGGCTGGCGCTTACTCCATTTTCAATGACGGCAAGTTTACCACCCCGCACTGCTGGACCGAGATCTATGACTCGGACGGCAACCTGTACCTGGATAACAGCAAGCGCGTTACCACCGTGCAGGCCATTGACCCTGCAGCCGCTACCATCATGAACCGTCTGCTGAGCAACGTGTGGAAAACGCCCGGTACGGCAAACGGCATGAAGCCGGAAACCGAGGGCATTGATACCATCGGCAAGACAGGTACGACCAGCGACTTTAAGGACTATACTTTCGCCGGTGTTTCCCCATACTATTCCACCGCTGTGTGGTGGGGCTATGATAAGCCTTACAGCATGTGGGGTGTGGATGGCACCCTGGGCAACAACGGTAAACCGACCCAGCGCGCCTTTAAGCGGTATATGGAAGCTGCCCAGGCCGATAAGTCTGCCAAGGACTTCTATTATGATGACTCCGTTGTGCAGAAGCAGTTCAGCACCTCCACCGGTGCGATCGTATCCGGCGGCGGTGAGACCGGCTACTATACTGAGGACAACCTGCCGGATGACAGCTATTCCACCCTGACCGACCCCAGCGTGAACACGCTGGACCCGGCGGCAGGCTGATCGCGTAAAGTTCCAATAGTCTGAAAATTCAATAAGCCAGATCGGGCACAGCAGTTTACAAAGCTGCTGTGCCCGTTTGTTGTATTGGAATGCCTACAAATAAAATGTCAAGTGCTAATTGAATAATCCCGATAGCTGCATAGTTGAGTAAAAGAGCATGACAAAAAGGCCACCGTCATCAACGCTGGCCTATGGTGTGGCTCGGAAGAGTTATTGTGTGGTGTCTAAAGATTTCAAGTATTCTGTAACGCGACCGTAGTAAACCCGCAGAAACTTGTTGGCTCCAGCAGTCATGTAGACAAAGTATGGTTTGCCTTCAGCACGTTTCTTGTCCATGAAAAGATATACGGGATCGTCCATCGGTTGTTTCTTAATTAAGCAATCCATAACGTTGAATAGTGCTTTGCGCAAAGCAGGAGAACCACATTTTGAAGAACGTACGCTCTTCAATTCCATGTTTCCGGATTGGTTTGCGCCAGGATCAACGCCCGCAAATGCTGACAGCGATCCCTTGTGAGCAAAGCGAGTTACATCACCGATCTCTGCTATGAGTTGAGGCCCAAGCCGTTCTCCGACACCATACATCGACATGACGACAGGATATTCCGGTAGTTGGGATGCCAGATGATTCATCTCGATGCGGAGCATTTCGACGCTCTTCGAACAGGCATTCAGTTGCTCCACTGCTTGTTGGATGAGGAATTTCGACGTGGGATTTTTGGGCACTGTAACCAAGATTTTCTTAGCCCCTTCATAAATCGCTGTTGCCGTTTTGTTGCTGAAGTTATAACCGTGGCGCTTGCACCACTTCTGATACCTTTCTGTAAAAGCGATTAAGCTGATGCTGCATACGCAGTCTACATGCCAAAAGGATGCAACAAAGTCCACCCATTTCTGGCTTCCATCGTCACGGACTGGACTGTCAAAAAGAGCGTTTGCGCCGGGATAGGTTTGGTCAAGCAGTGATATGAGATTGTTTTTTAATGTAGTCCTATTTTTTGAAAACAAACCATATTGCCGATTCATAGTCTTTAACTGATAACGAATGGTGTCCATAGAAGAATACGGGCGTAAGTCGGCCCAGTTGTCAAGCCCGTAGCGAGCAATCTTTCTGGAATCCGCTTTGTCCGTTTTGACCTTACGAAGGGAGTTGTTTCCGTAGTCTTTAATCAATTTGGGATTGACGGCACAGACATAAATCCCTGCATCGTGGAGTGCTTGCGCAATCGGTTCATAGTATCGCCCAGTGTGCTCCATAACTACTCTTGTTTCACCCTCCAGGCTTTTCAGATAGTTTGCCAGCTCTCTGAGTTCACTGGGGGTGTGCTGTACAGTGAAAGGCAGAGCCACTACTTCGCCAAAAGGGCGAAGAACAGAAACCATGCTTTTTCCCTTGGAAACATCAATGCCGGCTAAGTTGTTCATGCAATCACTCCTTGTTATGGGTTAGCAATGTGGCGGGGCCACCTTTCCTCATTGCCGATTCTATCAGTCTGATAACACGAACGCTTCGGTTCTACCTACACAAATCGAACGCTGGGAATGAGAGGCGGCTGACTGACATTTCAACGGACGCTAAGTCCTTGGAGGACACCGTCAGGCCATTGCGCTCTCATTTTACCAGCTTAGGCAATAAGATGGAAAAGACGTGGCTGGCTGCCACGCCTCTAACCAAATATATAGTAACTGGAGGACATGCTATAATGGCAGCAGCGAGAACCATGCGGGTGAGGAGAAAATGCGCGGCCTTTTTGCGGCCTTAATAAGGCGGGCAGAAGCGTATCAAATGTACGTGCACGAATGAAAGACATACTTCCACCGCGTAAAAACAGATAAAAGCACGGGAAGATTCCACCGCACCAACAGGCCAGTTGTGCATCATGCTCAAATACACAACATTTTTTCTAAAATGCTTGCAAGCCGCGCACACTTGTGGTATGATTATCCCCGTTGTGAATACACATGTACATAGGAGGGAAACAACATGGGCGAGCGCCGTTTTTTGTTGGTAGATAGCTCCGCTTTGCCGGATGTGTTCCTTAAGGTACTGCAGGCCAAGGAGCTTTTGGCTTCCGGCAGCGTGAGCAATATTTCCACGGCAGCGCGTCAGGCGGGCATTTCCCGCAGTGCGTTCTATAAGTACAAGGACTATGTGTTTGACGCCGAAACCGGCCGCGAGGCCATTACCGTGATCGCCACCCTGCTGGACAAAACCGGCGCTTTGCAAAGCCTGCTTTCCGGTATTTCGGCAGCGGGTGCATCGGTTGTTACCATCACCCAGTCCCGGCCGGAAAATGGTACCGCGCAGGTGGAAGTTACCGTGCGCACCGGAACCATGCAGATGACCGTTGAGGAAATGCTGACCCGGCTGGCCCGTCAGTCGTTTGTGGTGGAAGTGCACCGCGGAACCTGAAAGTGAACACACGCCGCCAAGGCGCACAGAGCGGAATACCGGATGCGGGCAGCCGCATAAGGAACAAGGGGAGTATAGTATGGCTAAAATTGCAATCATGGGAGTCGGCACGGGTGGCAGCGGTGTGCTGGAAGTCTGCCGCCGCAACGCCGCATCCATTGCCCGCCGCGCGGGTGAGCCGGTGGAGGTCAAGTACATCCTGGATGTGCGTGATTTTTCTGATTCTCCGGACGCAGCGCTGTTTGTGAAAGATATCAATGTGATCCTGAATGATCCGGAAGTCAAGGTCGTTGTGGAAACCATCGGCGGCACCCGCTTTGCTTATCCGTATGTGCGCCAGTGCCTGGAAAGCGGCCGCAGCGTGTGCACCTCCAACAAGGAGATGGTTGCCACCTATGGCGCAGAGCTGCTGGCTCTTGCACGGGAGCATAAAGCAGCGTTCCTGTTTGAAGCCAGCGTGGGTGGCGGTACCCCCATCATTACTCCCATGCACCAGTGCCTTGCCGCAAACCAGATCAGCCAGATCCAGGGCATTGTGAACGGAACCACCAACTTTATGCTGACCAAGATGAAGCGCGAAAACATGGGCTTTGATGCCGCGCTGAAAATAGCCCAGCAGCTGGGCTATGCCGAAACCAAGGATCCCGGCGACGATGTGGATGGCCGTGATGCCTGCCGCAAAATCGCCATCCTGAGCAGCCTGGCCTGCGGGCATCATGTTTACCCGGATAACATCCCCGCCCGCGGCATCCGCGATGTGGCCGTTGAGGATGTAAAAGCTGCCGAGCAGCTGGACTGCGCCATCAAGCTGATCGCCTGGTACCATGAAAACCCTGAAGGCGCAGCCGATGCGTTCAGCGCCGGCGTGGAGCCGATGCTGGTGCCGGAGTCCAACCAGCTGGCGGGCGTGAACGATGTGTTTAACGCTGTGCTGATGCAGGGTGATATGCTGGGCGATGTTGTGTTCTATGGCAAGGGCGCCGGCAAGCTGCCCACCGCCAGCGCCGTTGTGGCCGATGTGATCGATGCCCTGAAGGACGGCAGCAAGATCCATGACAGTCTGTTCTGGAAGCCCGCCGAAAAGCTGGATCACCAGCTGATGGATACCGCCAAGTATTCTTATTACATCCGCACCGCGGGCGTGCCCGCCGCCGCGCTGCCCAATGTGGCCGGTCCCGGCAAGCTGGTGTTTGACTATGGCGATTCTGCCGCGTACCTGATCGAAGCTGCCACGGCTGCGGACTTGGAGGCTGTGGCAGCCAAGCTGGAAGTTCTGGGCGGCCGCCTGGCGCTTGTGCTGAAAAAGCTGCCGGAATAAGCCCCGGCAGGGAAGGGAGCACATAACATGATTACCGTAACTGTACCGGCAACCAGCGCCAATGTCGGCGCCGGGTTTGACAGTCTTGGCCTTGCGCTTTCCATGCACAACGTGTTTACCTTTGAGGAATGTGACCGCATCCGCATTTCTTCGGTGGATGGCACCCATGTGCCGACCGGGGCAAACAACCTGGTCTACCGCAGCGCCCGCGCCGTGTATGACCAGCTGGGCATTCCGCTGCGCGGCCTGCGCATTACCCAGCGCAATGATCTTCCCATGGCGCGCGGCCTGGGTTCCAGCTCTGCCTGCATTGTGGCGGGCATTTTGGGTGCCAACGCTTTGCTGGGCAACAAGCTGACCAGCCGCCAGATGCTGACCCTTGCCACCGCCATTGAGGGCCACCCCGATAACGTGGCCCCCGCCATGCTGGGCGGCTTTGTTACCAGTGTGTATGACGAAGGCCAAGTTTACAGCGTAAAAAAGAACATCGATGAACAGCTGGCATTTGCCGCTTTTGTACCGGATTTCCGCCTGCTGACCTCCAAGGCGCGCGCCGCGCTGCCGGATATGGTCAGCCATAAGGACGCCGTGTATAATCTGTCCCGCGCCGCGCTGGCTACCGCCGCGTTCTGCGATGGCGATTACAGCCTGCTTGGCGTGGCAACCAAGGATTCCCTGCACCAGAAATACCGCCTGCCCCTGATCGACGGCGGGGACGAAATGTTTGAACTGGCGCAGGACCTGGGCGCGCTGGCTGTTTATATTTCTGGCGCGGGTCCCACCATTATGGCGGTTGTCCCGCGTGACGATCAGGAATTCTTTGCCCGCGCGCAGGAAGCTCTGCCGCAGAGCGAAAAGCTAAAGCATTTTACCGTTTACCGCCTGCTGCCCGATAACACAGGCGCAACGGTGGAATAAGGGAACAGGGAGGAAGAGGTCTTTATGGGTCTTATCGTACAAAAGTTCGGCGGTACCTCGGTCAAGGATCGTGACCGCATCTTTAATGTTGCGCGCATTGTGGCCAACACCCGCAACCAGGGCAACGATGTTGTTGTTGTTGTTTCTGCCCAGGGGGATACCACCGATGACTTGATTACCAAAGCGGCCGAGATCACCAGTGATCCGTCCCACCGCGAAATGGATATGCTGCTGGCCACCGGCGAGCAGATTTCCATCTCGCTGCTGGCCATGGCGCTGCAGGAAATCGGCGTTCCGTCCGTCAGCCTGACCGGCTGGCAGGCCGGCTTCAACACCGACCGCGCTTACACCAAAGCCCGCATTAAGCGCCTGAACACCGAGCGTGTGGAAAGTGAGCTGGCCCGCAACCGCGTGGTAGTTGTAGCTGGTTTCCAGGGACTGAACCGTTCGGATGATATCACCACCCTGGGCCGCGGCGGCAGCGATACTTCCGCCGTTGCCTTGGCAGCCGCTCTGCATGCAGACCGCTGCCAGATCTATACCGATGTGGAAGGTGTGTATACTGCCGACCCGCGCAAGATTCCCAAGGCCACCCGCCTGAAGGAGATCACCTTTGACGAGATGCTGGAACTGGCATCCCTGGGTGCACAGGTGCTCAACAACCGCAGTGTAGAACTTGCCAAAAAGTATGGCGTCGAGCTGGAAGTTCTGTCCAGCATCAATCCGGTGCCCGGCACCGTTGTTAAGGAGGAGACCAAAGTGGAAGGTATGCTGATCAAAGGCGTTGCAAAAGATGAGGACGTCGCTGTTGTTTCGATCCTGGAAGTTCCCGATGTGCCGGGTATGTCCTTCAAGGTGTTCAGCCTGCTGGCACAGAAAAACATCAACGTGGATATCATTCTGCAGTCTTCCGGCAGCGCTGGCTGCAAGGATGTGATCTTTACCTGCTCCAAGGGCGAAGCTGAAACCGCTCGTGCAGTGCTGGAATCCAACAAGACCCGCTTTGGCACTGATAAGATCACCGTCAACAATGACTGCGCCAAGGTCAGCATTGTCGGTGCCGGTATGCAGAGCCACCCTGGCACGGCTTCTACCATGTTTGAAGCTCTCTACAGCCAGAACATCAACATCCATATGATCTCTACCAGCGAGATCAAGATCAGCGTGATCATTGATAAAGCCGATGCTGACCGTGCTGTTGCCGCCATCCATGATGCTTTCATCCAGTAAGCGGTAATATCCATCTGGTGTAAAAAAGTTTACAAGTTTCAGCCCCTGCCGCCCGGCGGGGGCTGTTGCCATATCCGGTACGGAATGGTATAATCAAACGCACAGCCGGGTGGGAATCATTCCCGCAAGCCCGGTTGTGCCCAATGTATTCTGCTGCAAAGGAGGTAACATATGGAATATATGGACGAAACCACCCTTGCCCACAAACACACCAGCCCGTGGCTGATTGCGTTCCGGATCATTTTTACCATTGCGCTGGTCTGGTGCATTCTGTTTATCTTTCATAACTCGCTGGAAACCAGCTCCATCTCGTCGGCCCGCAGCCATGAGGTCATGCAAAAAATCAATGCCATCCTGGCACATCTCAATATCGGCCCGCTGAGCGAACATGTTGTGCGCAAGCTGGCGCATTTTTCAGAGTTCACGCTGGAAGGCTTCCTGCTTATGCTCTGCCGGCGGGTTTATACCCGCCGTTTTGTGCGCCATGTCAGCTGGCCCATGCTGGGCGGCATGGCAACCGCGCTGCTGGATGAAACCATCCAGCTGTATGTACCGGGCCGCACTTCGTCCGTGCGGGATGTGTGGATCGACTTCGGCGGTGTGATTGCCGGTTTGTTCGTGGCCCTGCTGTTGCTGCTCATCGTGCGCGGGCTGACTTCTTTCCATGCCATGAAAAAAGAAAACCGCCGCCTGCGTGCCGAACGGGCCGAGCTGCTGCGCCAGCAGCGCGCCGACCGGATCAACACAGCGGATGACCGTCCCGAAAGCCCAGATAGGAGAGAATATTTATGACAGAACAACAGGCGATTGAAGCCCTGCATGCCCTGCCGCGCCTGCCCCGCAGCGGCGCATCCCTGGAGCGTATGCAGGCACTGCTGGACCACCTTGGAAACCCGGAAAAGCAGTTTAAGTGCATCCATATTGCGGGCACCAACGGCAAGGGGACCCTTGCCGCTATGACATCTTCTATCCTGACCCATGCGGGCTACAAAACGGGCCTTACCATCAGTCCGTATGTTCTCAATTTTCGGGAGCGTTTTCAGATCAATGGACAGATGATGTCCCCACGCACCCTGGCCAGCCTGACCCGGAAAGTGCTGGATGCTGCCGATGCCATCATCGCTGAGGGCGGGGAAGGCCCGGTGGAGTTTGAAGCCGTTACCGCCATTGCCTTCCTCTGGTTTGCCCGCCAGAAGTGTGATTTTGCCGTGGTGGAAGCCGGCCTTGGCGGCCGCTATGACGCCACCAATGTCATCCCCGCGCCGCTGGTTGCGGCCATTACCCGCATCGGCATGGATCATACCGAAATTTTGGGCGATACCCTTGCCGAGATCGCTGCCGAAAAAGCCGGTATCATCAAAGAGGGTAGCGTGGTTGTCTGCTACCCCGAGCAGCCGGAGGAGGCCATGGGCCCGCTGCTGACCGCCGCGGCCAACGCGCATACCTCGCTGGTGGTGCCGGATACCGCCGATTTGCAGCAGCTCAAGTGCCGCCCGCTGGAAAACTATGTTGATTACGGCGGCTATCGTGCTCTGCTGCAATTCCCTGGCAGGCATCAGGCCAACCATGCCGCTATGGCGGTGGAAATTGCCCTGGCCCTCTGGCGGGAATACCATTACGAGATCCCCGATGAAGCGATTGAAACCGGTCTGCGGGATGCCAAAATGCCCGCACGGATCGAGGTCATGCGCCGCCACCCGTTGCTGCTGCTGGATGGCTGCCACAATGCCGATGGTACCGCAGCCCTTGCTGCAACTCTGAAAGAAGCCGGATATGACGGCAACCTTGTGGCGGTCCTTGGCCTGCTGAAAGATAAGGATCACAGCAAAATGCTGGAAAACCTGGCTCCCTGCTTTGAGAAGGTCTTTACCGTCACGCCGGATAGCCCCCGCGCCATGACGGCAGAAGAACTGGAGGAGGAAGCCAAGTACCATATGGATGCCGAAGCCGCCCCCAGCGTGGCAAAGGCCATCCGCCTTGCGGTGGATTACGCCGATGAAAACAACCTGGCTGGTGTGGTAGTGTGCGGCAGCCTTTACCTTGCTGCTCAGGCCCGTCCACTGCTGCTCAAAGAAGCGGAAAAGTAACCCCAATTCCAACAAAATATGCGCACAGCGCCCTGTATACTGGGAACATACCCCAGCAGCAGGGCGCTTTTTGCTGCTATTACCAAAAATGAAAGAGGTGGACAACCCCCTTGGCGAAAGTTTGTTTTGTTCCGGCGCAGGGAACATTGGCGGCTTACCTGACCGGTGAGATCGACCACCATGCCGCGCAGGCCCTACGGCGTGAAATTGATGCGCAGATCGATGCCCGCATGCCGGAATTGCTGACGATGGATTTTTCCGGCGTTACTTTTATGGATTCCTCCGGTGTGGGGCTGATTCTGGGCCGCGGGCGCCAGATGTCCGGCCTGGGTGGGCGGCTTGTTGTGCAAAACGCACCGGATACCGTGCGCCGCATGCTGGACCTGGCGCATATCCATTACGTTTGATCGTGGGGGAGGTCACATCATGAAAATGCTGAATCAGGTCAAAATGACCTTTGCCAGCCGCAGCGTCAACGAAAGTTTTTCCCGTGCGGCACTTGCGGCGTTTCTGGCCCAGGCGGACCCGACCGTGCCGCAGCTGGCGGATATCAAAACGGCCGTGTCAGAAGCTGTCACCAACTGCATCGTCCATGCCTATCCGGATACCGTCGGCCCCATTACGATGACGGCTGTTTTGTATGAGGGCGGCAATGTGCGCATTACCATATCGGATAAAGGCGTTGGTATCCCGGACGTTGCCAAGGCAATGGAGCCAATGTATACCACCGGCAACCCGGACGAGCGCGCGGGCCTGGGTTTTGCGGTAATGCAGAGCTTTATGGATCG
>ENA-OQKO01001920-OQKO01001920.1-human-gut-metagenome-genome-assembly--contig:-NODE-1920-length-10411-cov-2.723065_pt1 | contig 10411 bp, 10 predicted proteins | sample MGYA00242777_ERZ504796 | MGnify/ENA primary metagenome ERZ504796 (study PRJEB26092, sample SAMD00036404) | human gut metagenome | host: Homo sapiens | study: EMG produced TPA metagenomics assembly of... | reverse complement strand
TGAGACCGTTGCAGACATTTTAGAGCTAGCAGCCGATCTGGTGGGCGTCAATATACAGGAATCGGCGATCCGTGTGTACAATGAAAGCCTCTACTTTGCGCCGATCATTGGATATACGGGAAAAGTAACGAGCGAACGTCTGGAGGAGTTAAAGGCGGTCAACGATGACTATGAGTTAAATGATGTAGTAGGCCGTACCGGCATCGAATCCTCGATGGAACTGGAATTAAAGGGTAAGAAAGGTTCCCAGACGGCATATGTAGATAACGTCGGAAGAATCCTAAGCGTGACCGGGGAAGTCGCACCAGTGGCAGGCAACGATATCTGGCTGACCCTCGATCTGAACCTTCAGAAGGGTATTTACCACATTCTGGAGAAGCAGCTGGCGGGCGTCTTGTTAAAGACGATTGTCAACCAGGATGAGAAAGATATCGCTTATATCGATTCTTCCAGTATTAAGATACCGATCAAGAAGGCATACTTCCAGCTGATCAACAACAACGTCCTCTCGATTGACAATTTTGCTTCCGAAGAGGCATCCGATGTGGAACAGCAGATTTATCAGAAGTACGAGAGCTCACGCGTGCGGATTGAACAGGAACTGCGGGGCGAACTGCAGTCTGAAAATGCAACGCCGATGAACGCGCTGTCAGAGGAAATGCAGGCATATATGCAGTATATCTATTCGTATCTTTCTTCCAGCAACAAGGCGATTGTCCAGCGTGATGCGATTGATACGTCCAGTGACATGTATCAGGCGTGGAAGAACGGTACGATCAGTCTGCGGGAATACTTATATTATGGAATTGCCAACAACTGGATCGATACGACGAAGCTGGACATCCAGAGCCGGTATTCGAATGCGGACGATGTCTTCACGGCACTGCTGGACGACTGTTTCCGCGATCTGGAACAGGATCCGGCATTCGAGAAACTGATTTATCAGTATTTAATCAATAACAATGTTGTGACTGGGCGCGAGCTCTGTATGGCGCTCTATTCCCAGAATGTGCTTGCATACGATGAGAATGAGGTCAACCTGCTGCGTGTCAGCGGGGAAGAATATGCGTACCAGTTCCTGATGAATAAGATCCGCAATATTGAGATCACACCGGCGCAGCTGGCACTTGACCCGTGTACGGCGAGCTGTGTCGTGACGAGCGCGAAGACTGGCGAGGTGCTGGCACTGGTATCCTATCCAAGCTATGACAACAACCGGATTTCGGACAGCACCTATTTTGCCCAGCTAAATGCCGATCAGTCGCTGCCGCTGCGAAACAATGCGACGCAGACACTGAAAGCACCAGGCTCCACCTTCAAGCCGATCACGGCGATTGCAGGTCTGGAAGAGGGGGCAATCACGCTTTCTGATATGATTAACTGTACCGGTATTTATGAGGAAGTCAGCAATCCGATCCGATGCTGGAAATATCCGGGCTTCCACGGACCGTTAAATGTCGTGGGAGGCATCGAAAATTCCTGTAACTATTTCTTCTCGGAGGTGGCGCACCGCCTGTCCACAGAGGCAGATGGAAGCTACAAACCGGAGAAAGGTCTGGAGACGCTGAAAAAATACGCGACCATGTTCGGTTTGGACCGGACTTCGGGCATTGAAATCTCGGAGGCGACGCCGTCTATCAGTGATACCGATCCGGAGCGTTCCAGTATGGGACAGGGTACGCACCAGTTTGCGAGCGTGCAGCTTGCCCGCTATGTGACGGCGCTTGCCAACCGCGGCACGGTCTATGATCTGAGCTTGATTGATAAGGAGACGGATTCCCAGGGTAATCTGGTCAAGGATTATTCGCCGGCTGTGGCGTCAACCCTTGATTTCCAGACAAGCACCTGGGATGCAGTCCAACAAGGTATGCGCCAGGTAGTTACCAACAGTTCGACCAAGCGTGTGTTTGATGGTCTGGACGTACACGTGGCCGGTAAGACCGGTACGGCGCAGGAGTCCCAGAAACGGGGCAACCACGCGTTCTTTATTTCGTTTGCACCGTATGAGAATCCGGAAATTTCGGTGACGGTCAGTATCCCGAATGGATATTCTTCTTCGAATGCGGCGATGGTGGCAAAACACGTATATCGTTACTTCTATGGCTATGCGAGTCTGGATGATATCCTGAATTCAGGAGCATTGGATGCGTCCAATGAACGAATCAATGGAGATTAAGAGGTGATGGAACTATGAAAAGTTCCGTAGTAATAAAGGGATGTAAGTCCGGTATGACGGTAATTCTGAATCCGGACACCCCCTTTGAACAGTTACTGGAGGATGTAGGGAAAAAGTTTAAAGAAAGTGAAAAATTCTGGGGATCCGCCCAGATGACGCTGACCCTGGAGGGGAGAGAACTGACCCCAATCGAGGAACTGCAGGTGACGGATGCGATTACCGCCAATTCCCAGATAGAGATTCTCTGTCTGCTGGATACTGACGCTAACCGCATCGCCCGCTGTGAAAAGGCGCTGACCGAGCGGCTGATGGAGCTGACTGCCCGGACGGGACAATTCTATAAGGGTAATTTATCCCGGGGCGATCTGCTGGAATCCGATGCGAGCATCGTGATCATCGGGGATGTGGAGCGCGGCGCGCGTGTCAGCGCACGGGGCAATATCGTCGTCCTCGGCACGCTGGCGGGTTCCGCCCATGCTGGGGCGGCGGGAAGTGAGGACGCGGTGATCACCGCGCTGGAGATGTCGCCGATGCACCTTCGGATTGCTGATCTGACAGCCAAAACGCGCAGCCAGGGTAAAAAGATGGGGCGCGGACCGATGATTGCATCGGTATCCGGTGGAAACATTGACGTAGAATCGGTCAAAAAAAGTTTTTTAGATTATTTTCATTTTATTTAGCGTATTTAATGGATTTAAGACTGGAATTATTCTACTTTTTAGAGTAGAATAAAATGGTAAAACAGAATACAGGAGGATGTTCCTATGAGCGAAGTTATCGTTATTACTTCCGGAAAAGGAGGCGTCGGCAAAACGACAACCTCAGCGAACGTCGGCACCGGGCTTGCCATGCTTGGCAAACGGGTGGTTCTCATCGACACCGATATCGGTCTGAGAAACCTGGATGTCGTCATGGGACTGGAAAACCGGATTATCTACAATCTGGTCGATGTGATCGAGGGAAACTGCCGGATGAAGCAGGCGCTGATTCGAGACAAAAGATATCCTGACCTGTTCTTATTACCTTCCGCCCAGACGCGGGACAAGTCGTCCGTGAGTCCGGGGCAGATGATAAAATTAGTAGAAGACTTAAGAGAAGAGTTTGATTACATACTGCTTGACTGTCCCGCCGGGATTGAGCAGGGCTTTCGCAATGCGATCGCCGGGGCGGACCGGGCGCTGATTGTCACGACACCGGAGGTATCCGCGATAAGGGATGCTGACCGGATCATCGGACTTTTAGAAGCATCCGGGGTCGGGCGTATGGACCTGATCATCAACCGGATCCGGAGCGATATGGTGCGCCGGGGCGATATGATGTCGGTGGATGATGTGATGGATATTCTGTCTGTCCCTGTGATTGGCACAGTCCCGGACGATGAGGATATCGTTATATCCACGAATCAGGGCGAACCGCTGGTCGGCATGAATGGATATGCCGGGCAGGCATATTTAAACATATGCAAACGAATACTTGGAGAATCGGTACCATTTATACAGCTTGATGCGTCTCCGGGCTTCTGGTCCCGGATATCCGGCTTCCTCAAACGTGCATAGGAGGGGACGCTATGATTCTGATTGCAGAACTGTTTACGAAAAAGAATTCCGGCGAGATAGCCAGAAAGCGTTTAAAACACCTTCTGACTGCCGATCGGGCGGGCTGTTCGCCGGAACTTCTGGATCTGATTCGCGCAGATTTCCTGAGGAGCGTGTCACGTTATCTGGAGATTGATCCGGGGGATGTGACACTCCGGATTCTGAGGACATCCTCAGAACAGCCGGCGGAGGTATTCCCGGCGGTCTGTGCGTCGGTGCCGGTTCTTACTTTAAGGAGCCATTTACAGCATGATATTCGATTACCAATTTAGAAATTACAACTTTCGAGCCCTCATTTATATGATTCTGCTGAGTGTTCTCGGCATTTTGGTTGTCGGGAGCGCCAGCAATCAGGACCGTTCCTCTGTGATAAAACAGATTATCGGAGTGGTTGTATCCCTGATTATCTGTCTGGTTCTGTCTTTGATTGATTACCATCAGTATTTCCGATTTACCACGCTTATCTATGTGGTCTGTGCCGGAATGCTGGCGGCAGTTCTTTTGTTTGGACGTACCACCAAGGGCGCGACCCGCTGGCTGCGGATCGGCGGGATTCAGATCCAGCCGTCCGAGTTTGTAAAGATCGGTCTGATCCTCATCCTGGCGAATTTTCTTTCCAGAAACCGGGATAAAATCAATGAGCCAAAGACATTGGGGATGACGGCGCTTATCTGTGTCCTTCCGGTCGGCATGGTATATTTACAGCCGAACCTTTCCACCACCATCGTCATCTGCTTCATGATTCTGTGCATGGTTTATGTAGCCGGTATCAGTTACAAATGGATTGCCGGTGCGGTGGCGGTCGGGGTACCTGGATTTGCGGCGCTTATCTATCTGTCGCTGCAGGGATTCATCCCGTTTCTCCAGAAATACCAGGCACAGCGTATCATGGGAAAGATTTTCCACAGCAGCAGTGAATTTACGGATCTGAACCGTCAGCAGGATAACTCCATGATGGCGATCGGCTCCGGGCAGCTGCGCGGCAAGGGGCTTTTTAACAACACATTAAGCTCCGTCAAGAATGGAAATTTCCTCTCGGAGGAACAGACGGACTTTATCTTCGCTGTTATCGGAGTGTGGCTTGGGTTTGTCGGCGGCGTGGCGGTCATTGCCCTCTATGCGCTGCTTGTGTATGAGTGCCTCTGGATTGCGGCGCGCGCAAAAGACACAGCTGGACGTCTGATTGCATCGGGCATGGCGGCGCTTCTGGCGTTCCAGAGTTTTGCCAACATTGCGGTAGCCACGGGAATCTTCCCGAACACGGGTCTTCCGCTTCCTTTCATAAGCTCCGGACTTAGTTCGCTGCTCAGTATGTTTATCGGAATGGTAGTTGTTCTCAATGTGGGATTGCAACGAAATAACGTAACCGTTCAGTAAGTACATGCATGGACTGTGAAGCTGCATGGAAATTGAATTTTATGGTTATGAAAAATAGGAATCATTAAGGAGGCAGGTATAGATGTATATCGGGTTAATCGCACATGATGCGAAGAAAAAACTGATGCAGAACTTCTGTATCGCATATCGCGGCATCCTGAGCAAGCATGAACTCTATGCGACAGGAACGACAGGCCGCCTGATTGAGGAGGTTACGAATCTGACCCTCCATAAATATCTGCCGGGTCATCTGGGAGGTTCCCAGCAGCTCGGCGCACAGATCGAACACAATCAGATCGATCTGCTGATTTTCCTGCGCGATCCGTTGGCGCCGAAGCCGCATGAGCCAGATGTTAATGATGTTGTCCGCCTCTGTGATATTCACAATATCCCGATGGCGACAAACCTGGCGACGGCAGAGCTTCTCGTCAAGGCGCTTGACCGCGGCGATATGGAATGGCGGGAGATGTACAAATGAGAAAACAGACAATCGGACTTGCGGGCGCACTGATGCTTTGCGGTATTAGCATGCTGACCGGCTGTGGTGCCCGCGGTCTGGAACAGGCATATTCATTTCAAGAACGGGAAGCGCAGATGACGCCAGCGGCAGGTGCCGGGCTGGCGCCCTTTTTTGCCTCTTCTCTCTGCGTACCGGAATCTGCAGACGGCGATATTGCTCCAGATGATGCGGTGACGGCGCAGGCGGGCGCATTGTTTGATGTTACCGACTCCAGCGTTATATATGGTAAGAACATCTATGACCAGATGTACCCGGCGAGCATCACGAAGGTAATGACGGCGATCATCGCGATCGAGGAAGGCAATCTTTCCGATGCGGTGACGGCAAATGACGATGTCGTGATCCACGAGGCAGGCGCTTCGATGGCAGGCATCAAGCCGGGCGATACCTTTACGCTGGAGCAGCTCTTATACGGACTGATGATTCCGTCCGGCAACGATGCAGCCAATGCGATTGCGGATCATATCGCCGGAAGCACGGATGCGTTTGTGGAGAAGATGAATGCGAAAGCGAAGGAACTCGGTGCGACCCACACGCATTTTGTCAATGCAAATGGTCTGCACAGCACCGACCACTATACAACGGCATATGATCTTTATCTGATTTTCAACGAGGCGCTTAAACTGCCGCTGTTTTGTGAGATCATTAACGCGCAGTCTTATACAGCTGATTATACCGATGCAAATGGAGCCGCAAAACAGCAGGTCTGGAAGGTTGGCAACTGGTATCTGAAGGGAGACCGCGAGGCACCGGAGGGAGTGACTGTCTTAGGCGGCAAAACCGGTACCACACAGGCGGCTGGCTACTGCCTGATTATGGCGAGCGATGGGGACGATGGCAAGGAATATATATCGGTTGTGCTAAAATCTGCAAATCGTCCGTCACTTTATGACAATATGACGGAAATTTTGACTAAAATTTCAAATAAGTGATTGCAATATTTATAAATTTATACTATAATTATTTATACAATAAAAGATTTTACATACAACTTAAATAAACTCAAGGAGGAGATTGTTATGGTTCAGATCATCGCAGGAGCAAAGGGAAAAGGAAAAACTAAATATTTACTCGATATGGCGAACACGGCTGTCAAAGAAGCCAAGGGTTCCGTTGTCTATCTGGATAAGAGTTCCAAACATATGTATGAGTTGAATAACCAGATTCGCCTTATCAATGTACAGGAATATCCGATTGATACCAGCGATGGATTTATCGGATTTATTTGTGGTATTATCTGCCAGGATCATGATCTGGAGCAGATGTATCTTGACAGCTTCCTGAAACTTGCCTGCCTCGAGGGAGCGGATATTGAAGAGACCTACAAGACGCTGGAGACCATCAGTGAGAAATATCATGTAAAATTCGTTTTAAGCATATCCATGAATGCAGCCGATCTTCCAGAGTGCGCGAAAGAAAGTGTTGTAGTATCTTTATAAGAGATTCAAAATGAACGAAACCGCAGCTGTCAGCGCAGGGCGGAGACAGGAGACTGTCCGATTCATCTGAAAAAGGAGAATTGGATGGTCTCTTTTTTTCTAATTTTCTAGTTTGGGCTCAAAACCATCTTTCCACATTTTCATTGAAATGCTTCTTTTGCAGGTACCACCTTTGGGAAAAAATAGATATGCTTTTACATTCTTTTCAAAATTGAAAGGATTTCCTATCATATATATGAAATTTTGCATTAAATGAAAAAATTACAAAATATACTGAAAAATAATTGTAAAATTTTGATTTATACGGTATAATGACACATGTCGGGAGACAAAAGATTACGATACATCTATTTGTGAGATAGATACAAAAGTATACGGAAATCATTTAAAAGACAGGAAGGAAAATACTATGAATGCAGAATTTTACCAAGGGAACCGACAGCGGCTGTATGACAGCCTTCCGGATCACACCCTGCTTCTCCTGTTTTCCGGTTCTTCCATCCGAAAAACAGCCGATGAAAATTATCCGTTTTATGCCGATCGGAGTTTTCTCTATCTGACCGGCATAGGGCAGGAACACACAGTCCTGATGGCAGAGAAGGACGGAGAAGAGGTACAGGAAACACTTTACATACTTCCGCCGGATATGCTGGCCGAGCGGTGGACCGGGAAACGGTTCACACCGGAGGAGGCCAGGGCGCGATCCGGGGCCGCGCAGATCGCATCGAGCGGCGAGTGGGAAAACCGTCTGAAACTTCTGATGCGGAGCGGACGGTTTGAGCGGATTGCGATGGATCTGTATCGGCACGATCCGGAGGATGCAGATACCGAGAGTATCCGGATGGCACGGAAACTTAGAAAGTGGTACCCGGCAGCCACACTCACGGATATTTCCCGTCAGATACGCCGCCAGCGCACCATCAAGCAGCCGTGTGAGATCGAGGCGATGCGGGAGGCAGTCAAGATTACAAGGGACGGCATTCTGGCGATGATGAAGGCATCAAAGCCGGGAATGTACGAATACCAGTATAAAGCCGAATTCGACTACGCACTGGCGCAGCACGGATGCCTTGAACCGGCATTTCCGAGTATCATTTCCGCGGGAGCCAATAATTTCTGTATTCACTATTATGAGTACACAGGGCAGGCGAAGGACGGCGATATGATTCTCAACGACGTAGGCGCCCAGTACGACCACCTCTTCAATGATGTATCGCGCGGTTGGCCGTGCAACGGAAAGTTTTCCGAACGGCAGCGACTTCTTTACACATGTGCATACCGGACTTCGCAGCACATGTTCTCTATCATCCGGCCGGGAATGAAGATGGCAGACGTGGACCGGCTGGCGAGGGAATACAATTTCGAACAGCTCAAAGCGATCGGCTTATGTGACCGGTATGAGGATGTCGGCAGATATATCTGGCACGGCGGCGCCCACCATGTTGGCTGGGACACACATGATCTGGTCGATGTCGATATCGTAGAGCCGGGTATGGTTTTCTGCGTGGATATCGGCATCTACTGCGAGAAATGGGGCATCGGCTTCCGCCTCGAGGATAACTGCCTGGTAACGGAGGATAGCTGTGAGAATCTGACAGCATCCATCCCCAGAACGATAGAGGAAATAGAATCAGTGATGGGAGGAGAGTAAGCATGGAACAGTTACTTGCGTATATGCAGAAAGAGCACCTGGATGGCATGTTCATCAGCCGCCCGGTCAATGTAAAGTATGTCAGCCATTATACCGGCGAAGATTCCTGGCTTTTTATCACGGAGCAGGAAAAATTCTTTCTGACAGATCCGCGCTACACGGAGCAGGTTTCCTATGAGTGCCCGGATTACACAATTTTGAACTGGAGAGACAACTACGGTTCCATCGGAAAGGCACTTGCCTACGCGGCGGAAAAGGTTGGGGCAAAGACGATCGGCGTTGAAGCAGCCCACCTGACCGTTGAACAGTACCAGAACCTCCAGTCGGAGGTAAAAGCAGAGCTGGTACCGGCGGACGGCATCATCGAGGAGTTCCGCTCCATCAAGAGGCCGGAAGAGATTGAGTGCCTGCGTATCTCCTGTGATATTGCTTCAAGGGCATATGAAAAGATCCAGAAGGATATCCGGGTCGGCATTACCGAGAAAGAGCTGGCGGCGCGTTTAAGCCTCTATATGGTTCTGGAGGGCGCGGATACACAGCCATACGGCAATATCCTCATCTCCGGTGCGAGAACATCCCTGCTTCATGGAATTCCGTCCCAGAAGGCGATTGAATACGGCGATCTGGTCCTGATGGATTATGGATGCCAGTATCATGGTTATTTATCTGATATGACGCGTACCCTGGTAGTCGGACGCGCAACGCCGAAGCAGAAGGAAGTATACAAGATTGAGCAGCAGATGGTCGCTGCGGTGGAAGGATTCTTAAAAGATGGGGTTTCGGCATCGGATGCATATTATGAATCCACGAAGATCATCGAGGGGACCGAGTATTTTCCATATCACTACACAGGAATCGGACACGGCGTCGGCATGTTTGTCCATGAGATTCCATTTATGAGCCCTGTTTCTAAAAATATCGTGCATGCCAATAATGTCATGACCGTGGAACCGGGTATCTATATTCCAGGATGGGGCGGTATCCGCATTGAAGATCAGCTTCTCATCACGGAGACAGGCAATGAAAACCTGATCAGCGCCACAAAGGAACTGATTGAGCTTTAATAAAAAAGGACAAGGAGGAATATTATGAGAAAAAACAAACTACTTGCACTGGGATTAGCTGCACTGATGGCAGCGAGTGTAGCGGGCTGTTCCACTCCGAGCGCTTCGGTGGATGATACGAAGGCAGCTGAATCGGGAAGTGACAGTTCCCAGAGCGCAGCAGCGGGCGAAAAGATTTTCCGTTATTCCAACACGGCGGATATCGCGACGATTGACCCTGATAAGACAAACTCGGTAGCAGACGCGACCGTCTCCTATCATATCTATGATGGTCTGTACCGCAACGTACAGGGCGAGCTTCAGCCGGCAACCGCTGAGAGCTATGAAGTCAGCGATGATGGTCTCGTATATACTTTCAAACTCCGTCAGGATACAAAGTGGAGTGATGGACAGACTGTTACGGCTAAGGATTATGAGTACGGTATGAAGCGTCTCTGCGATCCGGCAGCAGCCTGCCCTGCCAGCTATCTGGGTGCTGTTTTAAAGAACGGTGCCAAGGTCAGTGAGGGTGAACTTCCGGTGGATGAACTGGGAGTCAATGCACTGGATGACTTTACCCTGTAGATTACGCTTGAGAATCCGGCTGATT
>ENA-OQKO01001916-OQKO01001916.1-human-gut-metagenome-genome-assembly--contig:-NODE-1916-length-10434-cov-2.583875_pt1 | contig 10434 bp, 10 predicted proteins | sample MGYA00242777_ERZ504796 | MGnify/ENA primary metagenome ERZ504796 (study PRJEB26092, sample SAMD00036404) | human gut metagenome | host: Homo sapiens | study: EMG produced TPA metagenomics assembly of... | reverse complement strand
ATACATCTGGGAATACTAAGGTATACACAGATTTCCTTTACGCTACAGAAAAAGCTACGTTTAATACTGCTTGTTGTCCGTTTACAGAAGATAGTATACATACAGCAATCAAAACAAAAGTAAAATACTACAGAGAAGAAGTTGGAAGAAAAGTTCAGTTTGTTGTGCCTGACTTTGCTGCTGACTATGAAGGTATTATTAATGTAACTAATGCTGTAACTGTCGACGGCAAGGAATTAAGTAATGCTCAGGCTTGTGCTTATGTAGCTGGTTTAACAGCTTCAGCTGATTCGGTAACAAGCAATACATATGTTGCATATGAAGGAGCAACAGATATTGTAGGAGAGAAAACTCACGAGGAAGCTGTTGCGGCGATTAACAATGGAGAGTTTTTCTTCTCTAAAAATAGTTCAGGAGATATTGTTGTAGAATATGACATTAACTCTTTAGTTACTTTTAAAAACGGCAAAGATAAGACTTATAGAAAGAATAGAGTAATAAGAGTTTTTGATGCTATTAACGAAAGTATTCAGCTCAACTTTCCACCAAACAAGTTTGATAATGATGAATATGGTTGGGACATAATGGAAGGCTTAGGCAAAGACATATTACAGAGATATGCTAATGCAGGGGCTATAACAAATGTTGATTTTGACAATGACTTTTTAGTAGACAGAAGTAAATCACAAGGCGATGAAACATACTTTAATATTGGTATACAGCCAGTAGATAGTGCTGAAAAGTTATTCTTTACTATAAAAACTAGATAAAGGAGGTTTTAGGCTATGGCAGACAGAGCAAATAGAAGTAGAATTTTGCTTAACAAAGGAAAAATGTATTGGAATGGCAATATTATTGTGGACGGTATTAAGTGCGAGGTTGTTGTTACGCCGACGGTAACAACATCTAAGTCTATCAACGAAGTTGTTCCTAGTTCACGCTGGGCAGGAATTGATTCAATAAAAGTTACATTAAGCGAATATCGTTCTACAGCAAGAGCTAAAGATATGGTTAAACAGTTTCTTGAAACTGGCGTAACTCCAGAAGTTACAATTCAAGGTATACAGGACGATAAAAATAGCGATTATTACGATGCTGTTGGAAAAGAAATTGTTACAGTTATTGGTTGTGTACCTACTGGTGACATTAAACTCTTAAGCGTAGACGCAGATTCTAATGACCATTTACAAGATGAATTTACATTTAATGGTAAAGATATTAAGTTTTAATATTTAAGGGCTGTTGATAAATATTCAACAGTCCTTTTTTTGAAAGGAGAAAATAAGAAATGAGCAACTACAATTTAAAAAAATTTATGATTTCAGGTTTAAAAAAGAATGATACTTTAACATTTAAGGGTATAGATACATTCAAAGACGAAAATGGTGTGCCAATTCCTTTGAAGTTTAAGCAGATTTCACGTACCGAAGTAGAAGATATTAGAAAAAAGTTTGTTCATAAGACACCAGCCGTCGATAAAGAAGGAAATTATATAATCAGAAATGGAAGAATTATCAATGATATTGATGTAGACTATGACAGCTTTACAGATGAATTGATTGTAGAAACTATGGTTCAGCCTGATTTAAGGGATAAAGAATTGCTTGATTTTTATGGTGTATACGCTGGAACAGAATTACTTCATATCCTTTTCAAGGGCGATGATTATCGCTATATTGACGGTTGTGCTGCACAGGCGGCAGACATAGCACCTATCAAGGAAGAAAACTTGATTAAAGAATTAAAAAACTAATGAAAGGTGCCGATAATACATGGCATTGGGCTCACATTCTTTGGCAGGCAAAAGGACTAAGAATGGAAGAGTTTGCAAAAATGGAGAGGCAAGTTCAACTTGCATATATTGCTAGTTATAAACTAGAAGAAGAAATGCCAGTAAATTGGCTCCATAAAATATTAAATATTGTAAAGATTATTTTTAAAGTAAAGGGGGCGTAAAAAATGCCCGGAGGAAATAAAACACTTTCTGCTACATTTAAGGCAGTTGATAATTTTACGCCCGTTGTAAATAATATTGCAAAAGCCGGAAAATCTGCAACAAAGGAGATTAAACAGTTTCAGGAAACACTTAATAAAGGTGTTTCGGCATCTGCAATGGAAAATACAGCAGGTACTATTGAAAACGCTTTTGAAAATGCAGAAAGCGAAAGTGTTAGACATATCAGAGCTATTGAAAATGCTGTAGAAAATAGCTCTGCATCTTCTAGTGAATCAGTCGCTAAAATGGCTCAAAAATATGAAGAGCTTCAGAGGGACTTACAAGAAGCACATACTAGAATAAGTGGTCTTGAAGCAGAGCTTGAAAGACTTGGAAATGAAACAGAAGATAATTCTGAAAAATTTGAAACGTTAGGAGATTCAGCATCGAAAATGGGAGATATGCTGAAAACAGCTATATCGGGAGCAGTAGCTTTTTTTGGGGTAAGCAAAGTTACAGAAGCTATAGATAGTGAACTTAAAGCTGTAAATCAATTTCAAGCACGCGTTGGAGCAAGCTCGAAGGAAATGAAAGAGTATAGAAGTGAGATAAAAGACTTATATAACGATGGTATGGGTGAAAGTCTTGAAGATGTATCAAATTCACTTGCAACAATCAAGACAGGTACGAATCTTGTTGGTAAGGAATTAGTAGATACAACTCATAACGCTTTATTACTTAGAGATACATTTGACTTTGATGTAAGTGAAAGTACGAGGGCAGTAAAAATGATGATGGACCAGTTCAGTTTATCTTCTGAAACTGCATATAACTTGATTACACAAGGGGCTCAAAAAGGATTAAACAAGAACGACGACTTGTTAGATACTATTAATGAATATTCTGTACATTTTAAACAACTTGGTTTTAGTGCAGACGAAATGTTTAATATGTTAGAAAATGGCGCTAAAAGTGGTACATTTAGTGTAGACAAGTTAGGCGATACAATAAAAGAATTTGGCATCCGAGCTATTGATGGCTCAGATACTACCGTAACGGCATTTAAAATGGCTGGATTAAATGCTGATTCTATGGCAAAAAAGTTTTCAAAAGGTGGCAGTGATGCAAAAGAGGCTTTTACAGAAACAATAAAAGCTTTAAAAGATATGAAAGACCCCATTGAGCAGAATACAGCAGGTGTAAACTTGTTCGGCACGATGTGGGAAGACTTAGGTGCTAAAGGCGTATTTGCAATTAGTAACCTAAACGGAGAGATTAGCTCAACTTCTGACGCTTTAGAAAAGATGAATGAAGTTAAATATGAAGATTTAGGTAGCACATTTACGGTGTTTGGAAGAAACATAATGTCATCATTTACAGAAGGCATAACAAGTGATTCAGGTGACTTAATAGAAAGCATAAGGGATTTACAAGAAAAAATTATGCCAGATATAAAAGAGGCTGGTGAAGTTGTCGGAAATATAGTTGAAAAAGGCATAGATGGAATTGACTATATTACAAAACATACCGAATTATTTAAAGTATCCCTATCTGGAGTAATTGGCTTACTATCTGCAAAGAAAGCTATCAATGGGATTACAGGACTTGCATCAGGTTTGGGAACAACTATCGGAGCATCTACAAAGGTTGGTGGAGCTTTAACAACTGTGGCGAGTAAATTGGGTAGTATAGCTTTGCCTGCTACTCTTGCTGTTGGTGGAATTACTGCTGTTACAGCTGGCTTTCAAGCGTATACCAACTGGGCTAAACAAAAAGACCTTGAAAAACATTTTGGAAGCGTTTCGTTGTCGATGCAAGAAGTGGAAGATATTGCTGATAAAATTGTAGCCAACGGCAATATGAGCAAAATTAGAAGTTCACTTGAAGAATTCTCAAAAGTCGATACTATTAAAAAAAATATCGACGAGGCTAAAAGTTCTATTGATAAGTTCGATTGGAAAATAGACATGGGCTTTAAATTATCAGCTGAAGACAATAACGACTACAAAAAAAGTATAGAAAGTTATATTTCAGAAGTTCAGAGTTATGTTGAACAAAGGCATTACTCAATGAATATTTCTGCTCAAATGATTTTTGGAGATTCTAAAGAAGGTAAAGAAATAACAAAAACACTCAATACATTTTATTCTTCTCAAGAAACTGAGTTGAAAAAATGCGGTGAAGATCTTCAAAGTGTAATTAATAAAGCCTTTGAAGATGGTTTGTTAGATTTTGACGAACAGAAAAAAATAGAAGAATTAACTGCAAAAATGACTAAAATAAAAAAAGCTATTGAAGATAATAAGTTTGACGCAAATCTTGAAATAATAGGGTCAGATTATTCTGATAAGAAATTATCGGCAGATAGCTTTAAGGATATGCAAGGAGAAGTTAATGAAAATATTGAAACTGTTAGACAAGCAAATAAAGAGTCTCACCAAAATTTAATTATTGATATTAAAAATGCATATGCCAATAATCCTGAACAAATGAAATATCGATTAGCAGAAGCAGACAAAGCTTATAAAATTGCTGATGCTAGTTATGTTGGCAAAGGTGTTGAAATTGAAGCTAATACAATTCATAATTCATATAAACAAGATATTGACAAGGGATATGAAGTTTATAATAGAGGATTTAATGCAAGAAACTATGGAAAACAAATCGCGGAGGCTATAGATTCTTCTGGAAGTGATGTAAAGAAATCCTACGAGAACTTAGATAATTTAATAGAGATGGAAGCACAAAATATGGAAACTGCATGGGCTTCTATGTCATCATCTACACAAAAAAATATAAGTGAAATGTATAATTCGCTTAAGCCTGAACAATCTCAACTTACAGAAACAGCAACTGCTTGCATTGATGCAGGAAAGAATATTCCTGAAAGCATTGCACAAGGAATATTAGATTCAGCTGCAGTAGGTGCTGTTGTAGGGAATACAGATTCTATATATATAAGAACAGCTTATAATATGACACAGCAAAATCCAGCTTATGCCGAAGCAATGTTAGCAGCAAAGGAAAGTGGTATTGAAGTTCCTAACAGTATAATGCTTGGTATTGAATTGGCTAAGCCAGGAGCAATATCTAAAGCAACTGAAGCTGGTACAGAAACAGGAGCAGCAGCTAAAAACGGAATGGCAAATACAAAAGCAGGAGTTAAAGCGTCTACAGAAAATGCTATAGGCAATGGCATGTGTGAAGGAATAGATAATGCAAGAAGTAAAATTGCAACAAAGATACAGCAACTTAAGTCTTATGTAGAAACAGCTTTAAACATAGGAGGTACAGCTACTGTAACAGGTCCTGACGGAACAAAAACATCTACAACTTTCGAGATGAAGGCAAAAGGCATAGCTACAAATGCAGAAGGTGGTATATATGATAGTCCTCTTTTAACTTGGGTTGCAGAAGCAGGAGATGCTGAAGCGATAATTCCATTAAACAATTCACAGCGAGCATACGATTTATGGCAAGAAGCAGGTATGCGACTAGGAACTATTAGAGGTTTTGATGATTCACAGCCTTTAAATATAACTGCCAATACAAGTGATATTGTTAATGATAAGGATGTAATGGGTGTTTATAGCAGTGCTGTAAACAAAACTATAGTACTGAAGTTAGAAGGCGGAGGAGAAATAAAAATCCCTTCAACTATGGATAAAAATGAAGTTCTAAACTTGTTGACTAGTAATTTAAAACCTGTTTTGCTTGGAATCATAAATCAAGAACTGTTTGAAGAAGGAGATGGAGCATATGTCACTTAATACAAATTACTATTTTTTTATAAGCTGTAACGCAGAAACGGATTGCTTCTTATTTCCTGTTTTGCCGGAAAAAGTTACATATAGTGATGGGATAAAAAACACATCATTGACAATAAGTAATTTGGGAGAAACAACAGTAATTGAAAATCCGAGTGCCGATACAATATCTTTTTCAAGCCGATTCCCAGCGTATTTAGACCAGTCTGTTGTTGTTGATAAATTATACGAACCAACATATTATAGAAATAAGTTAGAAAAGTGGAGAGGCTACAAAAAGCCTGTCCACTTTATTTTTTCTGCAAGTTTTTTCTGTAATGACTATTATACAATAGAAGAATTATCTTACACAGACGAAGGAGGCCCAGTAGGAGAAATACAGTACAATATTAAACTAAAAAAATATACTGAAGCTACAATAAGGAAAATAGACTTAAGTCCTAAAGATTCTACAAAGGCAGAAGTCACAGATGAAAAGAAAAAAGTAGATAATACAGTACAGCCTACGACATATAAGGTTGTAAAAGGAGATAGTCTTTATAAAATAGCAAAAGCTAAACTGGGTAACGGAAACAGATGGAAAGAAATCTATAATCTCAATAAAAATATAATTAAGAACCCAAACAAATTGCAAGTTGGCTGGGTGTTAAAATTGCCAAAGAAGTAGGTGGTTAGTTGAGTAAAATTTCATTAGTTGTTATGCAAAACGGACAGCAATTTGATTTATCTGACATTGTTATAAGTGTGAAATGGAGTGGCAGAAAAGGAACATGTACGCGTTCCATAAATGCTGAAATAGTAGAAGATGTCGTTTTATGGAAACAAATAGGCTTAGAATTTGAAGCTATAAAAGGTCTTAAATGTGTTTTTTCATATGATGATGTTACACTTTTCAAAGGACTAGTAACAGATACTTCACAAAGTAATAATGCAACAATGTCATTTACTGCTTACGATTATGGTATATACCTTGCTAATTCTGGAAATACATTTACATACACAAAGAAAACTTTAAAAGAGATAGTTATAGATTGCTGTAAGCGAGCAGGTGTTGGATATGACTTTATAGCTGATACAAATTATAAGATTCCTGACATAACGAAACCAACGGCGAAATATTGGGATGTAATACAATCTGCTATGCAGGCAACAACAAGACACACGGGAAAGAATTATTTCGTTCAATTCTCAGATAATGAATGTCATTTGTTTGAACGAAAAGAAAAGATGATTCAATGGGTAGTGTCTACACAAGAAAATATTATTAATTGGAATTATACAAGCAGTATTCAGCAAACAAAAACAAGAGTTAAGTTGATTGACAGCAAGCAAAAAACAGTTGCTACCAAGATAGATGAAGGGCTCGAAAAGTTAATTGGTTGCTTTCAGGATATACAACAGCCTGATGATGACAATACAAAAACTGAGTTAGAGAAATGTGCAGAAAGATTACTTAATGCACAAAAAATTCCTCAACGCAGTTTATCATTAACAAGCAAAGGCATTACAGAAGCTATAAGTGGTTACTGCATATATGTGATGATTGATAGACTTGATTGGGGACGCAGTTTTTTTATTGATGAAGATACTCATACATTCAAAGGCGATGATTATCAGATGACACTTAAGATTAATGTATGTGGTGAAAATATAAATAATGATGTATCTAGTATTTTAGAAGATTATAAAAAGACGACTTCAAGCAGTAGCAGTAATAGCAACAGTAGTAAAGCAGAAAAACTTTTTGCGGTGTGCAAAAGTTTAGTTGGAACTAAATACAAAATGGGTGGAAATAGTCCGGGTAAATATATGGATTGTTCTCACTACGTTGCTTATTGCTTTCAAAAATGTGGGATAAGTAACAAAGTTAAAAGTTATGGAACTGCTGCAGAACTCTATGCACTTAGCACAAAAATTAATAAGAGTCAGTTGCAAGAAGGAGATATTATATTTTTTAAAAATAAAGGTAGCAATCACATTGGAATTTATGCAGGTAATAATAAAATGTGGAATTGTTATAGTGGACATGGTGTTGGACTTACTCCTTTAAGTTATGGAGGAACAATCGCTGGATATGGTAGTTTGTGGTAGGAGGTACTAAAATGCAAGAAAGTATTATAGGAACATTAAGGGGTACTATTAAAGATTCGGTATCTATTTTGGAAGCAAAGGTTATTAGTACAAAACCTTTACAATTACAATCAGTAATGGATAGTGCACTGATAATACAAGAGAGTAATATGTACCCGATTGATGAACAATTTCAAGACATAGAAAAAGAAGCTATTGTTGAATACAAGAGTGAAGTTACTGGACAACCAGCTAGTCAAAATATAAAAATAACAATCAATAACGCTATTAAAACGGGAGAAATATTTGTTGTATTGCAAATAGACAATGGGGAAACATGCAAGTACTTATTATTGTCGAGGGAGGGATAAGTATGCTATCTCTGAACGACATTTCTATTGTAAAAGCAAGTGATAAGCCAACAAAAACTTATAAAATAGATTTTAAAAACGGCAAAATAAGTGGATACATAGATGAATTAGAAGCTGTACAACAATATATTCACAAGACACTTATAACCCCTAGATTTAAGTGTTTAATATACGGTAATCAATACGGAAGTGAAATTGAGAGTATGATGGCGACAAATCATTTTGATAGAGATAGTATTAAAAAGTTATTACCGTCGCTTGTAGAAAATGCATTAACAGATACAAGAGTTATAAGCGTAAGTAATTTTGAATTTACTGATTTTGATGCAGATAGTTTGTTAGTTACATTTGATGTAGATACTATATATGGCTCAACGAAAGTAAAGGAGGTACCTATAAATGTTTGAAAATTTTACTTATGAAAATATCTTATCTGATGTACTTGCTAGGGCTCATGACGATATTGATACAAGAGAAGGCAGTATATTTTATGATGCTGTTTCGGCAGTTACAATAAAGATAGCAGAACTATATACACAACTAGAAATGTTGTACGCAAATGTAAACTTATCTACAGCAGAAGGAGAAGCTTTAGATTTAAAAGGGAACGAGAGGCTTGTAAAACGAAAAGAAGCTACTTGTGCTGAGTACGGAGTTAAATACACAGGGTCTTTACCTTACACAGGGTCTGTTTTCTATACAGAAAATGGCTTGTATTTTACATTAATGCAATATGATGATGGTGTTTATTACTTGCGAAGTAATGATACAGGAACTGTCCTAAATGGTCTTGAAAATGAAAAAATTATACCAGTTGAAACATTTATGGATTTAAATTCTATAAATTTAGGAAAGTTATATGTCCCAGCGACAGATTTAGAAAGTGACGATGAATATCGACAACGAATATATGATAGTATGAGCCCTGGAGAAAACGGGAATAAACAACACTATATAATGTGGTGCAATAGTGTAGCAGGAGTAGGATATACAAGAATATTGCCATTAAAAGAGGGGGCTAACACAGTTGTTGGTATTATAATTGCGAGCGATGGAACGGCAGCTTCAGAAGAACTTTTAAAAAAAGTTCAGGATTATGTTGACCCAGATACAGACAGAGATGGGATAGGTGATGGTCTTGGAGAAGGTGTAGCAAATATAGGAGCACATTTTATAGCAAAGGCTCCAATAATCGAGCCTATAGATGTATATATAAATCTTGTTACATATGCAGGTGGCTACACAAAAGATACAGCATTACCATTAGTAAAAGAAACGGTAGCTGATTATTTTAGGGAAGCTATAGTTTCAGGAGCAAGTAGTGATAGTATTGTTCTCAATTCATCTGCAATAGCTTCTAAGATACAACAGCTAGGTTGTATTGAAAACTTTGGTCCTTTGAGCTTTGACGAAGATGAATACAGACGAGTTTTTACAGATGATGTTATACCTAGTTTAAGGGACGTGATTTTACAGTGAAAGCTATTGAAAAAAATGTATATGGAACTTTTGAAGAATTGCTAAGAATGTATCCTGAGTTCTATCGTGAAATTACAGATATGTGCTATGTTGTCTTTACAGAAGCAAGTATGGTTGATAATGTGATTGATACAGCACAAACAATACTGGATGATAGTAATATCACAACAGCTAGAGAAACTATAATAACTTTTTATGAAAATATTATAAATGTTAGAGAAGCAAACAAAACTATAGACGAAAGAAGAAATTTAATTTTACTATTGTTTAACATGATAGGTAAATTATCTGCATCGAAAATTATTAATGTTATAAAAATATACACAGGGCAAGATGTAGAAGTTCTATTTAATAGAAAAGACGAAAAAAATAATTATATTTTAGAGATTTTAACTCAAAAAGATAATATTGATTCAGCATTTCTGAGTGATATGCAGTTTATTATGAATAGAATTTTACCTGCACATTTGATAAAAAAACATCAAATTTTAAGTAGATATACTATAAAAGTAGGTGTGCAATTAAAACCATTACTTACAAATTACATACCTTGTGGAACTATCAAATGCGGAACATATCCAATACGTGATACATTAGGAGCTTCTTGGAAAAGTAATTTAAAAATAGAAACTAATAAAAATGTAACATTAAATAGTTATGATTACTGTGGAAGTATTCCGAACCAAGCAAAATTAGGAATGATTGTAACAAGTAGTTCAAACATGTCTTATGTAAACAGATTTAATTTAAGTGCTTATAAATATTGTGGCACAGTAGTTTGTGGAACGGAGGACACATAATGGCTTTTTTT
>ENA-OQKO01001915-OQKO01001915.1-human-gut-metagenome-genome-assembly--contig:-NODE-1915-length-10441-cov-4.090072_pt1 | contig 10441 bp, 9 predicted proteins | sample MGYA00242777_ERZ504796 | MGnify/ENA primary metagenome ERZ504796 (study PRJEB26092, sample SAMD00036404) | human gut metagenome | host: Homo sapiens | study: EMG produced TPA metagenomics assembly of... | reverse complement strand
AGAAAAGCATAAGATTAAATACTACGGTTACGGACAAAAATTAGCCCCTAAAATCGCTCGAATTATTAAGAAACAAAGGCCCGACATTATCATTTGTTTCCAAATACGCGCCGCATTGATTATAAAAAACATACTCAAATGCGATATACCTACTATTTTATCTTGCCACAGACCACCTATAGAAATTATTGAAGATAATAAGGGCCTTAATGTTTTAGAAAACTGTGAAGCAATACACGCATTATCCCCCTGCCAGGCAAGCGCTATTTCAAAAGAAATACAATGTCAATATATTTTCCCTATAGGAAATATCGTTCCGCAATACGATAACTCAGATTTCCCAAATTATACCAGCAAAAAGATCATAAATGTCGCTAAATTTTCCACTGATAAGAACCAGTTGCTTCTCATTGAAGCATTTAATCAACTTGCAAAAGAAAACCCTGAATGGACCATGGACATCTGGGGCAGTTCCACAGTTCAACCGGTTTATTACAAAAAATGTCTTAACTTAATAAAAAAACATGGCCTAACTAACAGAATATTTTTTTGTGGAACAACCAACCATATTCTTCCCCGATTAAAATCAGCTTCTATTTTTGCATTCCCCAGTATTTCTGAAGCCTTACCAATCGCATTACTGGAAGCAATGAGCATAGGCTTACCCTCGATCGGATTAAAAGATTGTGTTGGTGTAAATGAATTGTTGCAAAATGATATAAACGGTTATCTATGCGACAACACCGTCAAAAGTTTTGCTAATCAACTATCTATTCTTATGCAAAACCAGAATCTGCGAGAAAAGTTGGGGATAAATGCAAAAAAATATGTAAAACAATACTCACATGAAAAAATTTGGCAGGAATGGGACTCTGTATTAAAACAACTAATGCAAAGGAGAACGCATGAATAAAATTGCACTGCTTATTGCTACACATAAAAAATATTGGCTTCCTTCCAATCCTCTTTATTTTCCAATCCATGTCGGGGCAGAAGGAAAAGACCCATTGGGGCTTGTCGGCGATAATACCGGTAATAATATAAGTAAAAAAAACCCAGACTACTGTGAATTAACCGGTTTATACTGGGCTTGGAAAAATATAAAGACAGACTACATAGGGCTCTGCCACTACCGAAGATATTTCGATTTTTTAAGATCGGATGACTTCTTTTTAGAGCACGAAGAGCTAAACCCAAACAACACACAAGAAATCGAAAAACACATACAAATTTCTTCAGAAAATCTAATTAAATATTTTACCGATGGATATGACATCATACTTCCAAAGGCATCTTATCTCCGAATAAGCTTTAGCGGACAATATAAAAGAGATCATGAACTTGCCGATTTGCACCTAGCTGCTCAAACTGTAAATGACTTATTTCCTGATTATAAAAAAAGTATAGATATCATCTTAAAAGGACACAAGATTTTTTTCAAAAATATGTTTATTTGCAATTGGGTACTCTTTGATAACTATATGTCTTGGTTATTTCCTATTTTGGATGAAATCGAGACAAGAAAAACAAAACTGCAGCTTCCGTATTATCCAAGGCTCTACGGCTTCTTATCAGAGCGCCTTTTTACACTCTATATTTACCACCAACATTTAAAAGTAAAAGAAATTCCCCTGCTTACTCTCAATGAATCCATTAAAAATCCTTACAAAAAGATCCTCAGCCCCCGAGCCATATTAGCAAGATGGGGCCTTCTAAATTGGTATTAACATCTAAAAAGATTTCCTGCAATGAGAGATGAATATATGATTGAGCCATAAAAAATTGTCTATTCCAACATAAATTCCACCATATTTATATTTTCTGGCCTTTTAAATATACATTATTTGTCTGATGCAGTTCCTGATAGATCATGCTTCCACACAAAAGTAAAAACGTATTTCTATCTAGCCGCATCATACTATCATCTATCATTCCATGCGCTGCACATAAAGCCATGATCGTCAGAAAAAGGTAGTCTCTTCTTTTCCATCCTGCATAAGCAGCAAAAGTAAGAAATGCAAAGAATAAAGTCGCCACAATAAAACCATTATCAACATAATTCCTGATATACAAATTATCTATCCAATTATATTTTCCCGGCAATGGTTCCCCTTTTAGGGCAAATCCGCCGCCAATCCATTCTATTTTCTGATAAAATGGCTGAATTCCATAAATTTGCAATCCTTCATATCCTAAACGGAGACGTTCCAACAATAATGAATTTAGAAAGATTACCCACTGACTTTTTCCCCCATATGACAAAGTCACCGCAAAAGAGACTCCCAGCCCAATCGGAAAACTTAATATGCTTAAAGAAAACCATTTATGCAGACGGGAAATATTTTTCTCCAAAGACTTTAAAATAGGTTCGCATACCAGAAAACAAGAGGCACATGCAAAGGATATTCTTCCATCACATTTAATATACACCAACATGTTAAGCACGAATAACAATAATCTGCCACTATGCTTCATATCTTTACGATATAAGTACACAGCAAGCATTGTAATATTCATCAAATAGGCCGGCAAAAATAGTGGGTACCCAAATCCCATTGCCGTCCGAACCCTGCCGGTAAAAGAGTAATTCGGCAAGAATCCCATGTATGCGCAAAATACAATAAATAATACTACTGCCCCAGTAAAAAAAAGTGTAAATTTTCCTATCCGTTCAAAATTTATTTTTCTTGCTGTATAGATAAATAACATACATAAAAACATATTTTTACTAATTATCGGTACCTTTAGCCAAATCAAGGAAAATACTCCTGCAGTAAAAAATGCCGTTATAATAAATGACTTTCTACTTCCTGTCAAATATTCATAAACCAGCAGAAGAACCGTAGACGTAAAAGTATATCGAAATGGATTATGAGAAGCAGCGCTGACATCCCATATTTCACTAAGCAACATAAAAGCGTAAGCAAACAAATAAATGCCATCTTTACTTTCTTTAAAGTATTTTTCATATTTCATTTTCAAATATGTTTTTATTTTTAAGTACATGCATTCTCCCAAATCTATTTCATCATAAAACAGCAGATATCTTTATCCCCTTATTCCGCCTTTCAAGCGTTTCAGCACATTGCCGCCGATTTCCATATTCAGGTACGCATAGCAGTATGCATTTAAAATGAAGACAATTCCAAGCATCACCATGCCTGATGTGGTAAACATCGCTTTACCCGGATCCGGATCAAATCCGAAGACCGATGACAAAGGTGTCCATATCCAGCGAAGAAATGTGGTGAAGCGGTCAATCGCACCAGTAAGGGCATCGGCAATGCCGAGAACATAAATGGAAAACATGATTTTATAAGACATCTCAAGTATATATGCGAGAATCGTGAGGCAAAGCGTTTTCCCGTAGGACATTTTATGAAGAAATCCATAGCCCATGGCCATGCCGAGGGCACCCGCATAAAAGGCTGTCGTCAGTCCGATTTCAGGCCCTCCGATCATGGTAACGAGAATAACCACGCCCGCCGATGTGCCGAAGCCCCACTTCATCCCGTGGAAATCGCAAATGACGGCAATCGGGATAGGGGACGCGGTCATAGTGACGAACACGAGAAACGGCGCTAAAAGTTTCAGCAGCACCAGGAGTGACGCAATGGCCGCCGCTGCCGCTGCTTCTGTCAGATATTTTGTTTTTCTCACTGATTCGTTCAATCTGTATCCTTTCCAAAAGAAGCCGCCAATGCTTCTTTCTCCTGTTTTGTTTTCCGTTTCAAATAGAATTCACAGGACCGGGCATCATGACCGTTGTTCCATTCCCTGTACCACACAAGACGGACAGGCAGCCGGCCTTTCGTATACTTCGCGCCCTTCCCTGCGTTATGGACAGCCACCCGTTTTTCCGGATCATCCACGGTAAATCCCGTATAGAGTGTGCCGTCTTGGCAGCGCACCATGTAAGTAAAATATTTCTTTTCCATCTCTTTCTCTTAGCCGCAGGCGGCAAAAGGGCACCGAACTGTTTACATTTAGGTGTATGGTCTCCGCATGGTCACGCATGCCGCCGTCCCCGTCTCCAGACTGCTGATTTATTTTCTCCTCTATTGTATACAAATAATAAAAGAAATGCCAGCTGCATTGATAGCAGCGCAGAAAGCATTTCTTCTTTTATTTCCACGTTTTTTCATGTCATTCCGATAACAGATTATTCACTGACATGGTGAGGAAATTGGTAGACTCTCACCAGCGTAATAGATTCTTCACTCCGTGTCACTGTTCCGTTTTCCGTCTTTCCCACAAGGTATTCTTGCCCCCGTTCAGAATAACCGGGGATGGTAAGGCGTCATAGTGAGGGAAACGGTAAGAAGATAAAAGCTATCAGCTATCAGCTATCAGCTGTTAGCCGTTAGCTAAAAGTGCTGAATGACGGCGGATGACAAGACGTCATTCTGAGCGCCAGCGAAGAATCTGTTACTGTGGTGAGGAATGCGGTAAGATGTCATGAGAGTCATAGATTCTTCACTTTGTGTCCTATTGCTGCTTCCCTTTAATAAAAAGTGCAGCAAGGGAAATGTTGCATTTCTCTTTGCTGCACTTATATGGTACTAATACACAAACCAGTATCAGACAGGTGAAAAACCGACGGCCGGAGGCTCAGTACCATTCATTGATCCAGTTTTTTTCAGAGGGAAGCATGTTTTCCGCCGTTTCAAGAACTTTTTCACGCTCCGCACCTTCCAGCCATTCGATGCGCCCCAGATCCGACAACTCTCTCAAAGACAGCGCTCCAAAGAAAAGCTGGGCGAGGGCGCCTGCGGTCATGGTGAAATCCGGTTCGGGAATTTTATTTCCCAATTTCACGCCGGAAATATCTTCGATATGGAGCTTCAGCGTGTAAAACACATCATATTTCACAGCGTAAATTCTTCCTTTCTTGGCGGAAAAAACGTAGATGCCGCTGTTTTCGGGAAGGAACTCGTCCGCCAGCTGGAAAGACAGAAAGCCTTTCATCTCTTTGCAGGGAAGTCCGTCAAATGCCATGACCGGATCCGTGACGCGTCCCATCATGGTTGGGAAAGAGGCATTATGTATATAGGTATGCTCCGCGCCGTTCTGCCAGTAGAAAAATGCCCTGTCATCAAAAGGTTCATACCACACGCATTCATCCACGGAACCGCGGTGTCCAGCCATGTAAGCATAGAGCCCTTTCCGTCCCGCATCGGAGGCGTACGCCATTTCCGACACGATGAGTTTCCTTCCGTCCAGATGGTAGAAAATATATCCGGCCGCACCGTCCAGGTCATTGACGACAGCGATGTAACCGCCGTCACAGAACTGGGCGCCGATGTGCTTCTTCCATGACGCCTCATCACGAAAAGCCCAGCCGTTCCGCCCCTTCACATACCTGTCATAGACAGAGGCAAGAGTTTTCCATTCATCTATCGAGGCAATACTCCCTGCGGACTGCGCCCGCTTACCCAAGAAACTTAAATGCTCAGGCGCGGCACTTCGTTTCCACTGGTGCGCATAAAATGAAAATCCCATAGGATAATAATACGATGCCGCCGAGGGCATAAGAATGACAGCGCCTTTATTTTCCATCCGCGCCATATGGAACGCGCCGCGGATCAGTTCAGTCGCAAGCCCTTTCCCTCTTGCGGCAGGATGGGTGGCTACCCCGACAAGGTAATCCACCGGCATCTTTGCGCCGCGGACACATATTTCATAAGGGCGGCGGTGAAGACTGCACGCTATTTTCTCTGCTTCTTCTCCCGCCAGTACATCTTCCGGGCGGTAGAGCTCCCTGAAATACCAGCGGAACCACGGGTCGTCCTCTCTTTCAAAACAGTACGACCAAAGCGCGCGTATATCCTTTTCATCCGTCCGACTGCATTTACGTATTTTCATAACCGCCTCAGAAACAACCGCCGTCTTTTACGACGACATCATACTTTTCCGCGAAATGATCAGGATTGTATTCCATTTTTGCCTGACGCAGGCCAGGCAGCCCCATGTCTTCTTCACGGTTTACAAATTCTGTTTCCGCAAATTCATGCATCAGGAAATCGCGGTTAATCGCCTGATACAGCCCGCGGATATTCGGATTTGCCTTTTCAAAGAAAATATGCGCCACCCGGGGGTTGACCAAATCTCCGTTCGTAAAGGCCTCTACCTTTCCATAAATGCGGATAATAGCGCCTTTTAATTTCAAAGCATCCCAATTGACAAAACACCGCTGCAGCGCTTCTTTTTCTTCCGCAATGTCTCCATGCCGTTCAAACCAGTCTTCAATCCCCTGCCATGCGTCTTCCCTGTTTTCCGACGTGATGGACTCATATGTATAATCACCGTACTGGCGGAGAAAAGCGTTCAGATGATTTTTCTTCATCCGGAGTTTCTTTCCCGATAAATTGATCATGTCTGCCGTACGGTATACATATTCCCAATTATCCCGATCCGCAGTGAATTCATACCGGTTCGGGCAATGGGCTTTGATCTGTTCCAGCACCCAGGGTGAAGCAGCTTTAATGATAAACGGTTTTCCCTCGCGCTCCAGACATTCATGGATAATCTCCATGCCGCGGCTAAAAGACGCCCCTTCACCGGCAAAGGGGGGCATAAAGAACGTATTCTCCCCTTCCCCCGCACGGACGAATAAGATATTCTCCTCTACCGTCCACTGCGTATGGTACGCTTCCTGCCATAAAAAAAGTGTATTGAATGAACAGTCGATCCCCTCATAATGATGGACATGAAAAAAGCTGTCGATATACTCTCTTTTTTCAATTGTAAACGGTTTGAAGTCTATGATGAACATCTCCTTAAAAAATAACAGCTATATTGTAAATATTCTATCCTTTTTTATGCCTTTTGGCAAAAGCCGGAACGGACCTTCTAAGCCACAACATGGCCTGCTGGTGAAATCAAAAGACAGATAAACACCGGCTCCGTCAATTTTCCGGTGCAGGAAAATAAATCTGCCGCAAAAGCAGTAAACAAAATTTTTTACAAAAATAAAGAAATTCTTTCCTCCTCTCATTTAAGCCTCTTTCTTGATAATGAGAAAACCGATATTATCAGAAACAGCAGATCTGGCTTTTTCCAATTTCCCATAAAATCAAGTTTCACCGCGGCGAACATGATTTCCCCGAAACTTCATTCGCTGCGTTTTTCTTTCGATAAAAATTACACTTATTCACATTATTCACAAACTTATTCACAACTATTCACATCATGTGGATAAAAACAATCTGTTTTTTCTCTTTTCGCGATAAATCAAAGCTTTTTTCCGCCTGTCCATCCCAGACAGACACACGAACTGTGCATAACTGTGCATAACCGTTTTGCCATTCTGTAAATGAGAATGGAAAACATTCCGTATTTATCGTATATCTTTCTCACTTTCACTCTCACAGGATACCCCCGATATGCATGTGAATAACTTTCTCTCCATCTGTCCCCCTTTCTTCCAATCATCCATTTTTCTTCCCCTCTTGACAACGAATACGTGCAAAATAGAAAGAAAAAAAGCGAATAAAAGAATTCATTCCCAATCACCCCTGTATTTGTCCGCCTGCTGTGTACACTAAGAAATAAAAACTTTCTAAAAGAAAAAATGATTCCCTTCCGTTCCGACATCGGCAGAAATGAAAATCATTTTCCCGTTTTGTCTCTTTCATTCCATTTTATTTGCAAACTCCCATTTCTGCCTTTTTTGTGCTAAAATATGACATGTACACGCGTCCATAGCTCAGCTGGATAGAGCAGCGGTTTCCTAAACCGTGTGTCGGGGGTTCAAATCCCTTTGGGCGCACCAGAAATGCACAGCTGCCAAAAGGCGGCTTTTTTTATTTGCCTTCAAAATGTATTTCCTATCGGGGTAAAATCCTCTTTTTCGACCCATGTCGCCGCCGGTGGAGTCTTTCAGAGAAAAAATGATATAATATATAATATATATGGTAAATACTTTATAAATACTTTTTTACAGGGAGACAAACCATGGATACGGTACATATCAATTTAGGGAATGATTCTTATGATGTGATAATCGACTCAGGCATCATCGGCCGCCTGGGAAAAGAAACCGCCCCCCTGTCGGGTCACGGGCGCGCAGTCATTATCACGGAAGAAGGCATTGACGAACTGTATGGCCAGGATTTGAAACGCCAGCTGGAAAAAGAGAACCTGAACGTACAGCAGATCGTTCTTTCTTCGAGCGAAAAGAGCCGAAGCCTTTCTGTCGTGAGCCGTGTATGCGAGGCGCTGGCAGACTTCGGGTTCTGTGCAGGAGATCTGCTCATCGGCCTTGGCGGACGTGTCGTCGGCGATGTGACAGGCTTTGTTGCAGCAACTTACCGGAGAGGGACTCCCTACGTGCAGGTGCCCACTTCTCTCCTGGCACAGATCGGCAGCGCCATCGGAGGGAAAATCTCCATCGATATCAATGGAAGAAAAAATCTCATCGGTACATTCTACCAGCCCAAAGCCGTGTATGTAGATCCTGCCATGGTCCGCACGCTGCCTGCCCGTTTCTTCCATAACGGCCTCGGCGAAGCGATTAAAATCGGCTGCGTGGCAGACAAGGACCTCTTTGAAATATTTGAAAAAGCCGCCTCTGACCAAGATATCCTTCGTGTTCTTCCGGAAATCATCCGCCGCTGCATTACCATCAAGGCACACTATGTGGAAATCGATCCCGAAGACAAAGGTGAGCGCCGTATCCTTGATTTCGGGCATACACTGGGCGGCGCGGCAGAGAGATACTACCGTTTCAATGATCTCCGCCTGACCCACGGGGAAGCAACGGCGGCCGGCATGTACATGATCACGAGCGCTTCTGAAATTCTGGGACTCACCAAGCGGGGTACAGCGGAACGGATCAAGTACGTCCTCCAGTCTATCGGTCTTCCCATCAATCTTGACGTCCCCCGTGATATTCTTGTCTCCCTTCTGGAACATGGAAAAAATGTAAAAGATGAAAAAATAGAAACACCCCTCGTTCTGGAAATCGGAAAAGGATATATTTATACGGGAGAAATTGAAACCTTAAAGAAATATATACAAATGGAATAATTGCAAACCTTCGAAAGAAATACCGGGAGTAAAAACAAACTTCCGGTATTTTTTTCGCCCTGTTTCTCATGACCTGTAAAACCTGTTCTCCATGGGACGCTATGCTATAATGCAGATAATAAAACGATCTGCCTGAAAGGTATACTATTTCAAACCGGAAACAGGAGCATAAAAATGGATTTCAGCAAAATAACAGCGGCCGTTATTGGCCTGGGTCTGATGGGCGGTTCCTTTGCCATGAGACTGAAGGAACTCGGAGCGGCAGTAATCGGCATCAATCGGACATTATCGACGGCAGAGGCCGCCCTTCGGCAGGGCATAGTGGATTCCATCGATATCAGTGACCTGAAACACGCGGACATTGTTATATTCTGCACACCTGCCAAAGCGACACTCGCCTTTGTGAAAAATCACCTGCCGGACTTCCGCTCCGACGCGATCATGACCGATATCGCCGGCGTAAAAGGAAACCTCGCCGATGATATCCGGCAAATACTGCCGCCCGGCATGGATTTCATTTCATCCCACCCTATGTGCGGACATGAAGGTGAAGGACTTTCCCGGGCGGATCCGGACATTTTCCGCGGAGCAAATTATATCCTTCTTCCCGATAAAACGAACCGCCCAGAGAATGTGGAACTGCTCCGAAACATGGCGCTGGCTCTCGGCTGCCGCCACGTGCCGTCAATCACACCGGAAGAACACGACCGCCACATCGCCTACACCAGCGACCTGACCCACGTCCTTGCGGCGGCGCTGATAAACAGCACTTCCCTGAAAGAAGACACAAAGTACTTTACAGGCGGATCATTCCGTGATGAAACAAGAGTAGCGGATATCAACAGCCCCCTTTGGACAGATTTATTCCTTGCCAACCGTGAAAACCTGCTTCTTGAAATCGACCGTTTTACAGAAAGCCTTTCTGCAATAAAAACAGCACTGGACAGGGCAGATAAAAATACCCTTCATGAACTTCTTGAAAAAGCAGGAAAAAGAAAACGGAACCTGACAGCCGCCGATAAAATATGATCGGACGTAAGCTGCCGGCTCCTGAAAACCGACAATTGTGAATCAGCTGCCCGCACCAGTAATGGAGGATACTCGCATGCCGTAGTGACTCAAACCGTAAAAGAATATTTAGCTTGCAGCTGACAGCTCACAGCTGATAGCTTTTATCTTCTTACCGTCTTCCTCACCACAGCAACAGATCCTTCACATTCGTTCAGGATGACGCTTAACGTTTCCCTCATTATGACGCCCTTTCCTCCAATCCTCCTTATGAACGGACGCAAGACTGCCGACTGCGTAAAACAGACAACTAGACCGCGACACGTACTCAAGAACCGCATCCCTTCCCGCCCACTTCCCGGCTCCCCCCCCACGGTGCGCAATCCTTCCCCTTCCGTCAGTC
>ENA-OQKO01001914-OQKO01001914.1-human-gut-metagenome-genome-assembly--contig:-NODE-1914-length-10441-cov-4.153287_pt1 | contig 10441 bp, 8 predicted proteins | sample MGYA00242777_ERZ504796 | MGnify/ENA primary metagenome ERZ504796 (study PRJEB26092, sample SAMD00036404) | human gut metagenome | host: Homo sapiens | study: EMG produced TPA metagenomics assembly of... | reverse complement strand
GTATGTCACTCTGAGCTGGTGTGGGTACTTCCTGTGGCATAAACTCTGAACTTTTCGCTGGTTGCTCCGTTTGCGCATTTTCTTTCTCGGTTGCAGCCGCTCCCACATCATCTTCTTTCTGCGTACTGTCCTCCTGTATCACAACCGTCTGTGCCTTATCAGAACTACCTGCTTTCGCAGATTCTTCTGCCTGCACAGATGCCCCGGTCAGTGAAAAAAAAAGCAGCAACGCCAGTAAAAATGTGAGAGGTCTTTTGCATTTTTTTCGCATTTCACCATCTCCATTCCCGAAATAAAGCCGGATCCCCTGTAACCCAAAGTTCCACTTTTATTTCTAGGTAATTTATATGCAGAAAGGCAAAAAAATATGACAGGAAATTTGAAAAATTTTCCTGCCATACAATATTTTATTCATTTATAATCTACGCATAGACTCGTTTTTAAATGCATCCCGCTCCCTGCTTTTCTGAATTTTTTCCAACATCGCCGGAATGTCCCGGTTCAGATTGCCTGCCAGGGAAATATAATTCGAAGCGTGATTGGAACGAAATACAGTTCCTTCCGAATCCACATGTGTTAAAAACAGCTCCATCTCTTCCAGCACCTGTGCCGGTGTCAGAAGCTGCATCATTCCTGCTTTTACTTCCTGCAGCATCGGTGCTCCCGGCTCCAGAAGCAACGTCAGAAATCCCAGATAGTCCGGTTTCATGGCTGTAATTAATTTTGCCGAGGCAACCGCATGTTCTTCCAACATTTTCTGCCCGCCAAGACCGGAGATCAGTGTCACACTGAGGCAGATCCCGGTTCCGCGCAGACGCTCCGCTGCCCGCACATATTCCTCCACCGTCACACCTTTGTGGATATGTTCCAGAATCTCCGGGCTTCCGGATTCTGCCCCAAGATAGATCATATCCAGACCAAGTTCATGTAACTCCTGAAGTTCCTCTTTTGATTTTCGCAAAATATCCTGTGCGGTTCCATAAGAAGTAATGCGCTCTGTCTTCGGAAAATACTGTCTGCACAGACGTAAGATCGTACACAGTTTTTCCTGTGACAGCACAAGTGCATCACCGTCTGCCAAAAAGATCCGCAGACTGCGGTTTCCGTAATAGCTTCGTGCTTCTTTTAAATCCTCTTCCACTTCACGCAAAGGCTTTACATGAAAGCTTTTTTCTTTGTACATTGTACAAAATGTGCAATGATTATGTGCACATCCCACCGTCACCTGCAAGATCAGGCTGTACGCCTCACTTGGCGGACGGTAAATCATTCCATCGTAATTCATATGTCTCTTCTTTCCTTCTGCGGCACCAGGAATATAAATATCAGTGAACTAAACAGCAGCAGAATCGGATAAAACAGCTTCGGCATGATCTGAAATGCCGACAGATCGTATCCCAGTTCATGCGCCGCTGAAATCGCCACCAACATCTGTGCACCATACGGAATAATCCCCTGGGAAACAGCAGAAAATGTATCCAGGATCGACGCTGTCTTTCGCGGTGTAATCCCATACTCTTCCGCCATCTCTTTTGCAATCGGATTTGCCATAACGATGGCCACGGTATTATTTGCGGTCGCCACATCCATGGCTCCAACCAGCAGTCCCATTCCAAGCTGACCGCCTTTTTTTCCCTTAAACACTTTATGGATGCCCGCCAGTAATGCATCAAATCCGCCATATTCCCGGATCAATGCACAAAGTGCTGCCACAAGGATCGCCACCATACTGGTCTCGAACATCCCGGAAGCACCGTTTCCGACATTTGCCAACAGATCTGCCGGACTGATATGGCCCGCCGCCAGCATAATGATCGCACCAGACACAATTCCGATCAGTAACACGACAAACACATTGACACCGATGATTCCACCCACCAGTACCAGAATATACGGCACGATCTGAAGCAGATGATAACTCTCTGTCACGGCTCCGGAAATGTTCGTCCGGAAAGACAGAATTAAAATCAGAAGTAATGTCGCAACCGCTGCCGGAAGTGCAATCCAGAAATTTTCCCGGAACTTGTCCTTCATCGCACATCCCTGGCCGTTACAGGCTGCAATCGTCGTATCCGAAATAAAAGACAGATTATCGCCAAACATGGAGCCACCAATGACCGACGCCACACAAAGCGGAAGGCCAAAGCCGGAAGCAGCTGATACCGCTACCGCAATTGGTGTCAGCAAGGTGATCGTTCCTACTGATGTTCCCATGGCAAGTGAAACAAAACATGCCACACCAAATAAAACGGCCACAGAAAACCTCGTCGGAATGATCGACAACATAAAATATGCGACACTTTCCGCACTACTGCGACCAACCACGCCGACAAACACGCCTGCAGTCAGAAAGATCAGCAGCATCGTAATAATATTTTTGTCTGCCAGTCCCTGCGCCATAATGCCAAGCTTTTCTTCAAAACTGACTTTTTGATTCTGCAGACATGCCACCAGAATTGCCACTAAAAAAGCAAACACAATCGGTACATTATAAAATCCCATTGGAATCTTCATAATATATTCAAATAAAATACCCAGTCCCAAATACAGAACTAAAAACACCGCAATTGGCAATAACGCAATTGCTCTCCCTTTTTTCACTTATATATTCCCTTCCTCTCTTTATTTTTCATGAAAAAACTCAATTTCTTCGCCAACCGGTCCTCAGCAGAACGCAATATGTGCCGGGAACGGAATCTCAGATGCGATTTCGATATCCTTCGGCTTTACAAATAGAATGCTACCGCATAAATTTCATGCGATAGCATTCTTCTCATCTTTTACAAAAATGAATTTTTTTAAATATTCAACAGATCACTGTACACTTTCAGTGCTCCGTCAGTCTCATGTGCAAGTACACGTTTTGCCAGCACTTTACCAAGCTGTACACCTTCCTGATCAAAACTGTTTACATTCCATACAAATCCCTGGAACATTACTTTATTCTCGAAGTGCGCCAGTAATGCACCCAGTGTCTTCGGTGTCAACTGCTCACCGATGATGATGCTGGAAGGACGTCCGCCCTCGAAGTTTTTATTGCGATTTTCATCTTCTTTACCGCAGGCAAATGCAACGATCTGAGCAGCCACATTTGCACACAGTTTCTGCTGGCTTGTGCTGTCCTGAATTACGACATCTGTACCAATCTGGTTGTTTTTGAATCCGATAAACTGAAGCGGTACGATGTCTGTTCCCTGATGCAGTAACTGATAGAAGGAATGCTGTCCGTTTGTTCCTGGCTCACCAAAGATCACCGGTCCGGTTACATAATCAACCGGCTCTCCGAAACGGTTGACAGATTTTCCGTTGGACTCCATATCAAGCTGCTGTAAATGTGCCGGGAAACGGCTCAGTGCCTGAGAATACGGAAGAACTGCTGTGGACGGATAACCAAGTACGTTACGCTCGTATACACCGATCAGTGCATCCAGCATTTCCGGATTCTTTAACAAATCTTTGTTTGTAGCTGCTTTATCTACTTCTGCTGCACCAGCCAGAAACTCTGCGAATACATCCGGTCCGAACGCCAGAGATAATACAGCACCGCCAACTGCGGATGTAGAAGAATAACGACCGCCGATGTAATCATCCATAAAGAATGCTGCCAGATAATCATCGCTCTTAGCCAGCGGAGATGTCTCACTTGTTACAGCGATCATATGCTTGGAAGCATCCAGACCTGCTTTTGCAAGGGCATCTTTTACGAAGGACTCGTTTGTCAGTGTCTCTAACGTTGTACCTGATTTTGAAACCAGAATGAAGATAGAATGTGCCACATCGATGGAATTTAATACGGCTGCTGCATCATCCGGATCCACATTGCTGATGAATTTTGCTTCCATTTTGAATTTGTTATTTACTTTTGCCCAGTTCTCTAATGCAAGATACATGGCACGCGGACCTAAATCACTTCCGCCGATACCGATCTGAACAACGGTTGTAAATTTCTCGCCTGCTGCATTTGTGATCTCGCCTGCATGTACTTTGTTTGCAAAATCAGCGATTTTCTGCTGCTGTGCTACATAAAACTCACGTTTGTTTACGCCTTCAGCCACTACGTCATCGCCTAACTGGCCACGGGTAAGCTGGTGAAGTACCAGACGGTTCTCTCCTGTATTGATCACTGCTCCGTTGTACAGAGACTCATATTTTTCAATCAACTGTGCTTCCCCGGCAAGTTTTGCCAGCGCTGCAAGCACTTTATCATCAACTGCTTTTGCTGCATAATTATAAGTAAGACCATCCATCATCGGAATGCTGTAATTTTTTACACGTTCTGCGCCGTTTTCTCCGGACATTGCCTCTGCCACATTGACAGGCTCTACTTTTTTCAGCTCCTCGTAGGAAGCAAGGGTATCTAAATTTTTCCAGTTAAGCATCATAGATTCCTCCTCATATCTGTTTTCCAGTTTCTTTGTTATAATTCTAACAATCTACAGAAATTATACTATTAAATTCGCTGAAATTCAACTAAGCAAAGGTATTTTTTTACGCAAAATCGCCTGAAATTTTATTATTACAGTTCACTCAGCATATTTCTCCATATATCGATCATGCTGACATACAGTAACACCAAAACTTCAGGCGATAAATTTTCTATTTTTATCTGGATACAATCTTATAATATGCTCTGGATGTAATCCGGAAAACCAGATAGTAAATCACGGTAAACACCAGAATTGTAATAAGCAGGCAGGTCACAAACAATGGCACATTCGTCAGGTTCAGCATTGCCAGCAGCCGTCGGATCATCGGAAACGCTGCTGCCACATGCACAGCTGCCATCACCAGCGGCAGGAAAAATACGATTCGGATCTGTGACTGGATTGATGCTTTTACTTCTGCATTGCTCATACCTACTTTTTCCATAATAATATAACGCTCTCTGTCATCATACCCTTCGGAAATCTGTTTGTAAAAAATAATCATAACCGTAACCATCAGAAACATAATGCCAAGGAACAGCCCTAAGAAAAAGAGTCCTCCATATAAAACATAAAAACTTTTTTCATTTTCTGTTCTGCTGCACAGATAACCGGAATCATCCAGACCATAAGCGGAAATCGCCTTACTGACGGCATCTTCACACGCCAGTTTTTCTTCTTTTGTTCCATCATATTCAAAATTCATTTCTGTCCGATAAAGCGAATACATACCGGAACCATCTGCATTTGCTCCTGCCGCTATTTGCAATTCATACATCCGGCTCAGGGTAGCTTCATCCGCAACCACATAAAAACTATTCTTCACCGAAAGATAAGCATCCGCTTCTGATTCATATCTGAAACTGTGATTTATTGCAAAATCCTGTCCGAGATAGCAAAATACACTTTCATCGTACCCGTTTTTACTATAAATGTCGATTTTGCCAGCTTCCGGTTCCGGAACATCTGCTGGTTTCAGGGAACTGTCATAGGCAAGCAGATTTTCTCTCGTCAAAAAAGTGATTTCCGACAAATCCGCAAAGTCCGTATCATGATCAATGAACTCAAACATGGAACCCTCTCTCTTCATAAATAACTGAAAGTAACTAAACATCGAAGAATCCGTCATTTCCCTGCCCTGCTTTGCGATTGTATCTGCAATCGTCTGATAAATCTTCTGACAGTCTGGATTTTTCTCTATTTTGTCTGCATCTACGCTATAGGATAACTCATACGGATACCGCTCTTTCAGCTCATCATCCACACCAGCAAACATACTGACCGTCATGGAGATCATCACCAGCACCATGGTAGACAACACACAGATGCTTGCCAATCCGGCCGCATTCTGTTTCATACGATATAACATACCGGATACCGCCGTAAAATGCTTTTTATTATAGTAAAGCTTTTTGTTTTTACGCAGCATTTTCAAAATGGCAATACTTCCTGCGGTAAACAGAAAATAAGTTCCAACAATTACTAGAACAACTGCAAGGAAAAATTTCATCAGCACTTCCATTGGATTCTCTGTGGTAATTGCAATATAGTAAGCCACAGCCAGACATGCGGCTCCTGCAACTGCCATCACACCTTTGGTCTTTGGCTCTTTTTCTCCCACATTTCCTCCGTGCAGTAATTCGATCGGATTTGCCAGACGGATCTGCAGCAGATTGTAGAGCAACGTAAGCATATATAATACACCAAAAACGATGACTGCCACGCAATTCCTGCTTTGGAAATATAAAATGATACACTCTCCTGAAATCCCAGCATACGGTAAAGCAGCATCAGGATCAGTTTGGAAAATATAATACCTGATAAAATACCACCTGCGATGACAAGCATTGCCACAAAAACAGTTTCCAACCCAAGAACTCTCGCAATGTGTCGTTTTTCCATACCCAGGATATTGTACACACCAATCTCTTTTTTCCGGCGTTTGCTAATGAAACTATTGGTATAAAAAATGAAAATATAAGCAAAAATAGTAATAATACCAACACCAAGCGCCATAATTGTTTTCAGGTTTACAGATCCCGGAATACTTTTCAATCCCGGATTATTGTTGATAAACATCATCAGGTAAAACATCATCACCGTAACGATGCCTGAAATAATGTATGGCAGATACAGCTGCCGGTTATTCTGAATATTTGTCTTTGCCAGACGTACATAAATATTATTCATGCTCTTCACCACCTGTCGTCAATACGGTCAGCGCATCGGAAATCTTCACATATAACTGCTCATTTGTCGCGTTTCCCCGATAAATCTGATGGAACACTTCACCGTCTTTTATAAATAGAATGCGGTTTGCGTGGCTTGCCGCCTTTGTACTGTGAGTTACCATTACAACGGTCTGTCCTTCTGCATTGATCTGTGAAAAAAGCTTCAGCAGTCCGTCCGTTGCCCTGGAATCCAGCGCGCCCGTCGGTTCATCCGCAAGAACCAGTTCCGGGTTGGTGATCAGTGCACGGGCTACTGCTGCACGCTGTTTCTGCCCGCCGGACACTTCATAGGGATATTTTTCCAGAAGTTCGGTAATCCCAAGCTTCTGCGCAATCGGACGGATGCGTTTTTCCATCTCCTTGTAATCCACACCGGAAAGTACCAGTGGGAGAAAGATATTATCCTTTAGGGAAAAATTATCCAAAAGATTAAAATCCTGAAATACAAATCCCAGATGATCCCGGCGAAACGCAGAAATCTCTTTTTCCTTTACAGATACCAGATTTTTCCCGTTCAGCAGAACCTCTCCTGAGGTCGGTTTATCCAGCGCTGCCAGAATGTTCAGCAAGGTTGTTTTTCCGGAACCGGATTCACCCATGATTGCCACATACTCTCCTTTTTCTACGGAAAAGTTGATGTTACTCAACGCCTGCACCTGATTGCCGCCAAATCATGTCGTATATATTTTTTTCACATTATTTACTTCCAAAATTGCCATGATGGTCACTCCTTTGCTGTGTTCTGTCCGACATTTCATAATTTTCATAATTTCATGATGCCAGGGTCAAAAGCCTGAAACCACGATGTGCTTGCACAGGAGTGGTTTTATGGCTTAATGACCCGCCCCGATATGAGCATAAAAGTGGAGCGTCAGCTTCACGATATGCGAATATTGGGTAGAATTGTGGGAGTACGAAGTACGGAACAATTCGTAAGGCATCTTTTGACCCTAACATCAATTTCATGTTTTCCAGAATATTTTTCTTTGTTGTTTCAGCATGCTTGTTTCTTTGTTGACACTATCATAACAAAAGGCAGAAATGCAATCCATCGATTCGACTTACAGAATCCTTACATTTTTGTAAGATACGAGTTAAAATCAGTAAGATACGGAAAAATTCGATGTGTCCAAACGGCATGTTAATGAAAAGAGAGTCGGATAGTTTGCCCCGGCGGCCAACAATCGCCTGCCAGGGAAAACTATCCGGCTCTCTTCATCTACGTTCTTTATCTTCGCAATCTGAATTTAACCAATATCATTTTGCGTTCTTATATGAAAGTAAAATATGGTTTGGTGCTTATCCCTCATATATCGGTTCAAAATCGCTGGCATCATGCCCACAAAGCGGGCATGTATAATCTGCCGGCAACTCACTGCCTTCATATACATAATTGCAGATTTTGCATCTCCAGCCAATAATCTTCTTGTCTTTGGATACCTCTTTTTTCTTCGGTTTTACACGATTCTGATAATCTGCATAAGTAAGTGGTTCATTAGCATTCAACATTTTCGCATCTGTAACTTCTGCAATAAATAAGGTATGTGTCCCCAGATCATGCTGTTCCACAACTTTGCCGCTGATTACAGAACATGCATGCCACCCCATATACGGTACCTTATTATGATCCGTTGGCATAGGAAGTTTTTCAAATTTGTCAACATCTCTTCCCGACTGAAAACCAAAATGACTGATTGTTTCAAAGGAACACTGCTCGTCCAATAAACTCAGCGCAAAAATACCGCTCTCTTTGATCAACTCACAGGTGTAATTACTGTTCAGTACAGAAATGGCAATTCTAATCGGATCATTTGCCACTTGCATGCAGGTATTGGTAATGCAGCCATTCGCCTTTTCTCCTGAACGTGTTGATAACATAAAAACCCCATACGATAAATTATAAAGTACCTTCTTCTCCATAGAATAAATCTCCTCTCTTTTTTATTTTAGTAATAATTACTATTATTTCATTCAAATATCATATCAATATTTGTCTCAAATACTTCCGCAATTCCTACAATACATTCTTCGCTTCTTTCCACTTACCATCTCTGAGCAGTGCATGGATCCGCACTTCCTTTTCCACACGGATGCGCTCTGCCTCAAAAATATCGCTCTCAAAATATTTTTTATAAATACTCTTGCGATATGCTCTGCCACTCTGTTCACGGACCGTGCCATTCTCAAGTAATAAAATGCGGTCTGCACAGTTTGCAACGGTATAGAAATCATGTGTTACCATAAGTACCGTTCCCTGATACTCTTTGATCGCTTTTTCAAGGGCAATCTGCGCATAGGTATCCAGATGGCTGGACGGTTCATCCAGGAACAGTATTTCCGCATCTGACTCGCACAATGCTCTGAGCTGTTTGATATTCCGCTCGCCACCGGAAAGCTGCTCCGGATCGTCGTCAAAAATCTGAGTGTAATATCCGATGCGGTCAGAATCTGACTTCATGCTCTCATAAATATCCTTCAGCATACTGGATTTTCCGGTTCCGTTTGCACCAACGATGGCCACTTTCTCACCAGCCTTAATATCAAAGGAAACATTTTTCAGTAATTCCCGGTCAAAGGAAAGTGCATAATCTTTCACGGAGATCACAACCGGCGCATGATCCGGCTCAAAATCCTCCGGCAGTTCCACCTCCGGGAAAGTAAAATCATATCCATGATTTTCAATAAACGGATTCTTACACTGTCTTGCCTGAAGCCGCTCCAGATAAGATACACGGGCTTTGAGCTGTCTTCCTTTCGCCGGATTATCAATATAAGTTGCTTCTGAACGGATCTTCTCGATCAGCTTCTCCTGCACGGCGATCCACTCAGCATCTTTTGTAGCCTGCTCTGCCATCTGCACTTTTGTCTCAAGCATTGCCTGATTATATTCTGTAAAAGTGCCCGGGAACTCCTGCAGTTCCTTGTTTTCCAGATGCAGAATCTTATCAAAGCACTGGCTTAACAGCAGTCGGTTATGTGAAATCGCAATGATGGTTCCCTCATAATTGTTGATCAGTTTGGAAAGACCGATGATATTTTCAAAATCAAGAAATACATCCGGCTCATCCATGATCAGAAGCTGCGGTTTCAAAAGCATACTCCGGATGATAGATAAAAGCTTGAACTCTCCACCGGAAATTTTTGTGACACAAGTGTCTTCTAGTGCTGTCATCCCTGCAATTGCAAGTTCTTTTCGGATATTGGAATCATAATTGTATGCGTCAATGGCATCCATCTCATCCAATACGTTCTGATAACGGCCATAAACTTCGTCCATATCTTCTGAAGTCTCCATCTCCGCACAGATTGCCTCTGATTTTTTCTGCAGTTCCACAAATGGTTTTGCCAGAAAATCAAAAGCGGAAATTTCTTCTGCTTCATGCTTTACAAACTGCGGAATATAACCGATCCGTGCGGCTTCATCCTTCTCAATTTTTCCGTCGTATAAATAGTCATCCGTGTGGATGATCATGTCGATCAGTGTACTCTTGCCGGTGCCGTTGCTGCCGATGAGTGCTGCGTGATCGCCCTCCACGATTTCAAAACAAATCTCATTATATAAATCCTTCCGTGGAAATCCAAAAGAAACATCTGTAAATTTAATCATTCTATTCTATCCCTCTTATTTTTCGTGAACTACCCATTGTCTAAAGCCAATAGGCTTCCTGCTTCGCAGACCTCGTAACCTACTATCTCCACAGGCGTTAATTCGGGCAGTCCCTGCCCTATATTGTTATTTTTATGCTATTTGTCTTAATCCTTCTTCCAGTATATTTTTTGCTGCGT
>ENA-OQKO01001913-OQKO01001913.1-human-gut-metagenome-genome-assembly--contig:-NODE-1913-length-10449-cov-7.831525_pt1 | contig 10449 bp, 8 predicted proteins | sample MGYA00242777_ERZ504796 | MGnify/ENA primary metagenome ERZ504796 (study PRJEB26092, sample SAMD00036404) | human gut metagenome | host: Homo sapiens | study: EMG produced TPA metagenomics assembly of... | reverse complement strand
CGCGAGTATGACCAGTGCTGGGTGGTATTTGACAAGGATGACTTTCCCGATCGGGATTTCAACCGGGCTATCGGTATGGCGGAAGCCGGTGGCATGAGGGTGGCATACAGCAACCAGGCTTTCGAGTGTCTTTGATTCCATCGATGGTTTCTCCCGAATCTATTTCGTTGCCGCTTGTAAGCAGATAGGAAGCCACGTTGTAGGCATGGTTCACTATCCAGTTCGGATCAAGTCCGCGGAAGTGGTACTGCAGGTCAGGCAGGAACAGCGTGTTCATCCCGAGTGTATCGACCAGCATGTCGTCGGAACCCTGAATCGTGAAGAAACGGACGTTTACGGCATAGCGGATGAACCGGTCAGGACCTTCTATCTGATTGCCGCGGATTTCCTCCGCCTCGAACAGTTTCCCGCTGCCGCTGAAGAAGAACGCTTCGCAGGACGGGAACAGTTCGGCGAGCGCTTCAAGGTAGTCCATTTCCAGATTGGCACGTTCCAGAGAAGACAGGCCGCGGGCAAGGAAGTCCGTAGCGAGCATACTGTACCGGCATTCCTCAAGGATACGGTCACGGCTTTCCTGGCAGTCCCACATCTGGCTCCGGGTGAAGTCGTCCACGGTCTTTCCGTCAAAGTCCATGCACGAAGTCATCAGGAACTGCACGGGTGCTTTCCCGTCCTCAAACTCCACCATGTGGTCCAAAGCTGTGATGAAGACAGACTTGTCATCACCTTCGCGGCATTCTACATTGCCGAAATGCTTCCGGCATACATCAGCCACCCTCTGCGTATCCGGCAATTCAACCGGTTCCTTGAACAGAAGGTTTATAAGTAAAGGTCCTCCGGGCTGCAGTTCCTTTGTATTTAGGTCTTGTTGAAATACTTGATTCATATTGAAATGCTTTTGAATGTGAAAGAATCGGTTAATCCCACCAGAAATACCATATTCTGGATTGACGCAACGTGTCGGCAAGACTGCCTATGCCGTCACAGCTCTGGTCCATATCCGGACAGAAAGCATATTGCTGTATTGCGGCTTCCATTGCTCTGTCTTCCGGAACGGGAGCTGGAAGTTCATACTCCAGCTGGTCGCTGGTAAAGGTTCCCGGAACAGCACCGTATTCCTCGTACCAATACTTTGAGATGGCCATCAGTTCGGGGTTTGCAGGACAGTCGTTCCAGTTGCCGAATGGCAGGTACGCGAATATTTTCCACGGCTCCGTGACCGGAATACGGGCAAGGATCAGCGGATGCGTCATGTTCGTATCGGTATTCCAGTAGCTCGAATAACGGTTGTTGTCGAATCCGCCTTCAGGCTCTTCATCAATATCATCGTTGTCCTGCCCGGTCAGCTTGTCAAGGATGGATTTCCCGTCCATGACAGGAGCCTCAAGCAGCCTTCTGCGGAATTCATTGACTTTTTCCCGGTTGAATGTGTAATCATCCGAGCTTTCGCTGTCAGGATCCGAGTTCCCGATTATGTTTTCCCACAAACCTTCATCGACATTGACCAGAACGGGGATGAAGCCTTCCCGCACGCCGAGCCGTTGGGCATAGGTATAGGCTGACATGATAGGGTCATCGTCACTCATGGATGGGAAATAGGTGCATTCACAATCAAGATAATCCATGAAGGCACGGGCCAGTTCGTCTGGCTCAACGGTATCTTTGTCTATATGCAGCCCCTGCCAGTTGGCGAAGCGTCTGTCTATGCGTTGTGACATTGCCTGGTAATAATCCTCGTCATACGGGACAAACAGGTATGCTTCCTCTTTGAACTCATCGGAATGATACCTTTCCGGACCGAAATAATCCAGGGCGTGGTTGTCAATGTCTCCGGGATAAAATGGAGTTTCGTTGGCGCCATAGTAACTGCCATAATAGTAGTCGGCAAATGCACGGCCCTGTTTATTGAACAGGAATCTTGTAAGCTGCCCGTTCAGGTTGTCCTTTATGAACACCCTCAGGTCATCATCGGCCGAGCCGCTTTTGATCTGGGACACAAGGTCTCCGAACTGTTCAAGAAAATCATCCCTCATAAGGTCATTTACCATGCACCAGCGTAGATATATTGCCAGATGATTGTAGGCCGTAATTGTATCTAACGGCAGATCCTTCTCTTTGAACTTCTCCAGATGGCCTTCCGCATCGTCCATCACTTCATCCGTGTCATCCGGGAAATCGGGACCGCCATCGGCATCGTCTTCGCTGCCGTATGAGATTTTCAGAGTCACTTTGTCCGGAAGGGCAACACCCTGTCCACGTGTTATCCTATGTTTATCGACAGCAGAGAAGCCTATGGTTTCTCCGTCGTTGAGAACTGCATCGTATTCCAGAACATATCCTGCCATGCTGGCCAGGAAGTCTCTCACCTTTGACGGGTCGGCATCCACGTCAAGGACCTCCATTTCGTCCTTGCCGAAACACTCCATTCCATAGGTGTAGCCGCTGATTCCCTTTTCGGTACGGTAAAGCCCGAACCATATCCAGTTGTATATAGGCAGCGAATCCTCCTTCATCATTCCGGAAAAGCCTTCATAGAAACGGGGCTGGAAAACGACACCGCTGGTATAGATACCGGTTATATTCTTCTGGTGGCAGCAGACAGACAACAGCTTCACGTACAGTTTACCTCTTTCGATCAGGGACTCCTCTTTGCCGATAACGGCAACCATGATGTGAGCCTTATGCTCTTTGGCTGTTTTTTCGGCCTCCGACCACATGTAATTGTTCTTCGCGCATTCTTCGGCTTCGCCATTAGGTACGGGGGCAGGCATCAGGCTTACCGCCGCCATCATGTCACCCACGTCGAAGACCAGTGACTCGGGGTTCCGTTCCTCGTCAGATTTCTCTTCAGCGGTGATGTCCCACTGTTCTTTCAGATCTCTGATGTATTTTTCCTTGTCCCAGCTGTTGTCGGAGAGCAAGGCGAATCCCACGAATGTGCCGGCCTTTTTCTCACGTTCCTCGGCCTGCTTTGCCTGTTCCATCCAGTAGGAACGCACCATCTCGACAAGGGCCGTAGCATCCTTGACAGCCGTCTTTTCGTCATAGGGTTCCATCTCACTGAAGGTATGGTCGCAGTCTGACAAGCTGTCTCCTTCGTATCCACCATTCACGCCCAGCAGCCATTCACTGTCCTTGGTATCCTTGTATTTGAAAATGTAGTAGGTCATATCGTGCAGTACGAATGTTCCCGTACACTCGATCTCCGCTGGCTTATGTCCCAACTCCTGCGAGTGCGAGAGCCAGGCTATCATTGCAGCCAGAGCTGCTTCTTTCTGTCTGTTGTCCATATTCTTATCCCTTAGTTCGATATTTTCAGTCTCTCTTGTTTCAATATGCGTGTTGCTTGTGGCGCATGGCTCCACTGTATCGGATTCCTTCACGTTTGAACTGTTCTCCCGCTTCGAAATCTCCTCCATACACTCTTCGATGACTTCCTTGGCACTGCTGTCCTCCGGATCAAGTTCCGCCCAGCGTTTGGCATATTCTATCGCCTTTTCTTCCTGTTCTACAAGATATTGATATGCGTATGCCATGCGCTTGTTCCATCCTGCCTGACTTTCTCCGGCTTCACGGATCGATTCCAGCAGTTCAAGTGCTTTATTCAACGCCCTTTCCTTTTCGTCATCTTCCGGTTCTTCGCCATTATCTCCCAGAATCGCATAATTCTCATATGCCCGCACCTGCAACATGACCATGTCGTAGTCCTGTTCAGCTTCGGGAATGTCCTCAAGTGCTTTGATACACTTGGAAAACTTTTCCATGTCATTCCATTTCTCTATCTGGGCAAGAAACTCTTCTTTATTTTCCTTTGTGTATGGTATAGCCTCGCTGGCCGCTTCTGTCAGTTGGTGTATCCGTCCATTACGGATGAAGTCTGAAATGTAGAAAGAGTATTCGGGGTATTCATCGAGCAGAGGTATAACCTTCTTGACAAAAGCCCTGAGGTCATAGACAAACAGGTCGATATAGCTGTATTCCGTTCCGGTTGCACCCCCTGTTATCACACCGAGATTGCCCGGTTCAAGAATCTCTTCCGTTATCCTGTCTTCAAGATCATGACGGAAGTTCAGTATATTATCTTCGCCAACACCATTCTGGAAAACCATATAAAGAGCCTGAACGCCGAAACCGTCGGCATGGTCAAATATCTCGGTTGAACCGTGATAATAGTCAGCTACAATGGAATCCAGACAGGTGGATCCTACTATCACATCGAAGCGCAGTTCGTCACTTTCCTTCGGAGTCAGTTGATATCCCGTATAAACGTCCTTAGGATTCTCGAAAAATTCATGGCCGTGGGATTTCACGGTTTCCTCTATGTGCTGTCTCAACCCGGACAAGGCAATCATACCTTCCTCAATTCCTGACGCCCTTTCTATACCATTGACATATTTGAACGAGACGCCTTCTCCCAGTACAAGTTCCAGAATGACATGAAAGTTTCCGTCACTATTTTCTTCCGGTAAGGCACAAAGATTTTTGTCGTAATACCTGATGTTGAAGTTTTCTCTCTTTTCGTCATAGGATGCTTTTACCATGATCTTGCCCATATCGACATCGGTATTGTGTACACGGTATGCGAAAGACCCGACTTTGCCCGGGTTGAAGGGGAAGAACTTCCATTTGCCTTTCAGGCACTCCGGCATACAGGATATGATATAAGGATAGATGATGAAGAGATCCGGCCATCCTTCGACCGAGAACGTGAACTCATGGTCACCTCCGATATTGAAGTGCATGTCTTCCGATATCAGATTGGTTCCTTTACTGATAAACTCCATGAAGGCATCAGCTTCCTCCATGGATTTCGGATTCATCATGCCAGACAGCTTTTCTTCGTTTTCTACAAACCAGTTCCAGAATTCTTTCACTCGTCTGGTTAACGGCAAGGCCATATTGCACTGACGGATGAAACTCAGGGTGTCTTCATCCTCCGGATTAAGTTCCCTTGCCTTGCTGAAATAATCCAGGGCCTCCCGATAATTGTTCAGAAAATACTGGGCATATCCCATTCTGAAATTCCACCGTTCATCTTCAGCGCCTTCCTCCCTGACGGATTCAAGCAGTTCAGCGGCTTTGGCATATTCCTCAATATTGTTGTACGCCCTTGCAAGAAGGCTGGTCGTTTCAAAATCCCGTTCTGCTTCCGGAATCTGTTCCAGAGCATCGATGATTTCCTGATGCTTTTCGGCCTTGTGCCATTCGTCTATCTGCTTCATCAGTTCGTCATTCATGTTCTCTCCGGTATATATGATTTGCTTATTTTCCGGTTCTATAGGCTGGTCTGCAACCAAAGTCGGGAGGAATTCACCTGAAAGTTTTTTCAGGTCTTCCAGCCTGGAGGCACACAACGTGAAGAGGGTGTACTGGTTGGAACACAGTGCGTGACAACTGTAAACGGGATAAGGTTCTTCATCCTCTGAATCTTGGCCGATACCCATGTCATAGAGACGGTATTTTCCGCCGTCAAATTCCCTTTCTTCAATCATTTCCTCTTCCACATCAAGAAAATCCGGCTCACCATTGGTGGAGTATCCTGTACATCTGACCGTGTGCCAGTTGTCTGCAGCCGCGTCATAATAGACGAGGGTACCATCATCCGTATCTTCGAGATAGCTGCCCGGCAGACTGAACCTGATCCTTCCGACCTTATGGTTGATTATTCCTCGCCGGTAGCCGATGGCAAATTCCGTTTCGTATGTCGGTATCCCGTCAGTCGGGGCAGGGGTACAGCCATGCAGTCTGCAAAGTTCCTCGTATTCCTTTTTTGGGAAAGGAAGAGACGGGTCAAGTGATGCTGCCGTTTCCAGCTCGCTTATGATGTACCCGTTGATGCGGGCATCTTCTTCACTTCTTTCCGACGGCATGAAATAACAGTCCTCCCACATGGCGTTCAGGGCCAGTCCTCTATGGAAACGTGCATCACGTTCCGGATTGTTCCAGATGAAGAAATCATCGGCAAAAGATTCGATTCCTTCTTCCCGGATACGCCTAACGACCTCTGAAAGACAGAAAGAACCCAAAGGTGAAATGACAATGCCGTTGTCTGATTGAGGGTAATATTTATTGATATCCCAACAGAATAACAAAGACGTGCTGCCTTTGTCCTTCTGCTCCTGGATGATTTCAAACAGTTTGGCCAGCCACTTGTGAAAATGTTTCTTCTTCATGGCCTCAAAGTCCCTTTCCGTGTAATAGTCCGTCTCGTCTTCAACCTCAAACCGGGTACGGGTCGCCTGTTGAAGTCTGTCGATGAACTCTATTGCTGCCTTGTGGAAGCCGGGACCAAGCATGTTGGTCTGGCAGTCTCCGTTTACGGAAATGACGTTGTCTGTATTTCCTTCTCCCTCATGTTGATAATTTAGGAACAAGTCGCCCAGCCTGCAAAAACTTACCGTCGAAGATGATTCATCGTGCTCTGCATTATAACCGGACTCAACAGCCTGACTTTCTACAGTCTGTTGAAACTTTTCAATATCCTTGATTTTAGTGTGAATGGTGAATCCAAGTCCCATAATTTCATTATTTTGTTTATAAATGCAAGATACCGATTTTATTCCAACTGGTCACATTTAATTTGTTAATAATAACAGAAATTTGGCACTATTGTAATACAATACGCCTTCCACATGGAAATCCATGCTTTTAATCATAGTTTAGCAACATTTTGTCAGTTCACTACATTGGGGTACAAGTTCTTCCGTAACACAAAAAATCCCCCTCCCATGAAAATCATGAGGAATTTAAGCGCATTTGCAGCTTTGTGTCAGAGGATAGCAATGAATTCACTCATTCTTGTCATTCTGGCCCAGAAAGGCAAACTGAAGTCTCAGGATTTCATCCATCGGAACGACTTTTCGGACTCTGCTCTCCAGACTTTCCGCCTCAGCCCAAAGGAAAGGATAAAAAGCTACGCCCTCACTGCTCTTCAGTTTCGAAGCATCGTTCTGCCAGCCGTCCCATCTGTAATCGGTATAGAACTTATCCGTATCGCCATGCAGACACCAATAGACGAATTGTCCAAATTTTATCTCCATATCTTCCATCTCCAGACAGTCGGGGGCAAAATAGCCGATATTGCCGTCGTCAAGACAGATGAACAATCCTCCCAGTATGTCTTCGCCGATCACTATCTCGTTGAACGGGAACAGACTGTTTCTAGTGACAAAGTTTAGTTCTCCCGAACCGTACAGCCTTATCCAGTTGTCAATGACTATACCACCTGTGTTTTCAAGGATTGCAGCCATCAGGCTACCGCTCTTGATCCGGTACTTCTCTTTCATTGCCTGCCTTGCTGCTTCATCCAGAGGCAGCACATTTATCGTTTTTGACGAACTTTTTATTTCATCAAGTATTCTCTGAAACATTTCATCGTTCATAGTCTTTATTTTTTTTCTGCTTAAAATTCTACTTTTCATCATACTCATTCAAAATAAATTGCACATTTATCTTGAACGTTATACCCATAGCATTTGCCGGAGGCCGTTATTACTTTTTTCATGTTTCTGTAAATCTTAAAACTCCATATCCTCCGTCCATTCCAAAGAGTCCACCGGACAAAGCTCTACTTTCTTCATTTCGTACCAAACGGTCAGCAATATCCTAATGCTGTCAGGCGTATATCCCTTAACCCATGTACATTCTACAAATTTTCGTCTGCCGTCTCTGATTTCCTCGAATGTGGCATGGCTCAGCAACCCTACACGGAACTCTCCAGCCATGTCCTCCTTTCTTACTTGCATGGCATAGACTGGTTTCCCGTAGCGTGTCGTGCGCCCGTCTTGGTCGATCAGACGCTGCAAGACTTCATTGGGCGTTTCCTGACGGGCTACTATGGCAAAACGTAGTGAAAGGTAATCCCTCCACCTTTGCGGTACTTCAGTCCGCTCATTCTCCGGCGGCATTGTCTTGTCCGAAAAAGAGGGAAACACAATATTCGCCGCCACCACCATAGCCACGATAACTGCCCAATAGACTGCTATTGCTCGTTTCCAGTAACGGGGACGTTCACGGAGTTCCTGCCGGACTTCCTTGCATATCTTCTTGTCGTCAAAAAATCCCAGAGGGATGGCTGACAGCAGCACCGCCAGACTCGCCAGACCGTAGAAAACAACCTTTTGTGGCACGTTTACCAGATGTACATACCCGTCTTGTCCCCTTGCCGCCAGAAATGTGCCGGCCAACAGGACGAATTCCGGGAGGATGCTCAGGAAGTATATTCCGGCAGCAAATGCCTTTCGCTTCCTTTTATTGTTCCATTCCGTGAAATGCGCGTAGGAAATTTTATGCAGCATCACCAACAGGCGGAAAAAACGGCTGAATATGTTTCTTCTATTTGTCATTTGAGTATTTCAGTTATCCATTTCAGAGCAGTTCCTAATAAAACCATTGCGGGAATAAGAAGCAAATAGAGAGGGAAAAAGAACAGGTTGCGCCGGAAGGGACTGAACTTGCGTCCCGCATAATGCTGCATGACCGCTTTCCGCCGGGAAGGCGGGTATATTTTGCCGAACAGACGGTCTGTCATGAAGACAGAAACGGAGAACACGATTAGAAGAACGGCTCCAAACACCTCGAATGCCAAGTCATCCAGAAAATGACCGCCTATGGTCAGAACCGGCATGAATATAAAAAGCGTGATACAGGCCCACAGCATATCACTCCCACGGGGTTGTTTGAAACTGACCTTGTGATAATGCTCCCATGTTATTTCTCCCAACCAAAACAAATAGTCGAAGAAATAATAATGTCGTTCTTGCTCTTTATATTCCTGTTTCTTCATTCTAAACATAATGTTCGGCAGCCAATCGCTGTTTATGGCAATCTTTTCATTTCGCTCAATTACAAATATATATCATAAGGAAGAGACTTCAGAACATTCGGTCTTCCTTTTTTCTATGGTATGCTCAAAAGCATTTTTTGGGGATGCTTGTTTGGACGTTCTCCCTAAGGTCGATGGAGCTGTCTCGCCCGAAAGTTTCCCGGCGTTTAACCGTTAGTTAGGGACAATAAAGCAAACCCCTATCCATAAATGACTATACAATTCCAACAACATCGAAGTAGTGTCAGTACAAAATGTACCAACAGTATTTTTCCGCTATACTTGAAACGATAGCAGGCAGATGCGACAAAGCCGATGGCACTCCAACCAATCACCACCCGGCTTGTAAAGATATAGTTTTCGGAAGATTCATAGCTCCAACCTAATCCTTCACAACCTATCGGGTAAAGTTCCGGATGCTTTGAGAATTGTATAGAATCACTGACAACCATCCACAGCAATAGCAGACAGCATAGTCCCCACAATATCCTTAATACCAATCTTGATTTCATATTGTTTTGTTCATCATTTCAGGTTATCGTGAATGGTCTAGCTCGATGTACCAACCTTCCTTGATGGGCTTGTAAAGCGTGGTGTCGTTGTACGTCCTGCGGTAGATCTCGTTTAGGTCGCCATGTTCGGTGATACGGATATTCCGACGGCTTCTCAATCCGGGATCGTAAACGAAACTCTTGGACGTTCCTGCATCTACGATACCGTGGGAGTAGTACGGCATAAAAAGGCTCACATATACCGAATCTGCCGTTTCCCATTCCCTGCGATCAACAAGGATAAAACCGCATCCAATCTCTGATAACAGGGAGTCGAGTAGGATTCGGTCTGGCTTTAACAGCCCATATACCGGGAGGTCTTGTTCGTCATTTGATTCATAGGATGTATCACTTTGCTCCATTGAATCAAGTATAATGATCCCGTCAGGAGAAAACGGCGGGTAGTGAAAACTACCTTCTGAACTCTCTGACATGATTTCGTACACCTTGCGGAACGCCGCCTCGTGCGTGGCGAAGTGGCGTATCATTTCCTCGTCCGATGGCGGCATGGGTGGATCTCCGCAACTTGCAGCAAACAGGCTTGCTAAAAGCAGGATTATGATAGGTATTCTCATTTTCTTATTTATCTTATGTCTGACGGATAAATAGTCTTCAATGGTTCTGCCCTCTACTGGCGACCTTAGTTTCAATAATTATAGCCCCGTTGATTCCGGCTATACCATATTGGCAGTACGCCTGTTTGCCGTACAGTATCTTAATCTGTACATTTTCCACATTGTCCTTGATTATTTTATTCAACTTCCCAAACACTGCGGAATCTCTTACCATCGTACCGTCATAGCTCGCACACAAATCCTTTTTTACTCCATTTTAATATCTAATCATTTGATTATTAGTTGTTTATTGTCTTGAATGTTATACTATCAGCCGATTTGGCTGTTATTTTCTTCAAGTATCAGACCTCGTCTTCCTCCATCAACAGATCATCCAACGGGCTTTTGATATTGCTTTTGAAAGTGTCGGCTATGTGGACATACCTTTCCGTTGTCTTGATGTTGTTATGTCCCATAAGCTCTTTCACAATCTTGATGTCGGTTCCTTGCTCCAGCAAGT
>ENA-OQKO01001911-OQKO01001911.1-human-gut-metagenome-genome-assembly--contig:-NODE-1911-length-10468-cov-3.471134_pt1 | contig 10468 bp, 9 predicted proteins | sample MGYA00242777_ERZ504796 | MGnify/ENA primary metagenome ERZ504796 (study PRJEB26092, sample SAMD00036404) | human gut metagenome | host: Homo sapiens | study: EMG produced TPA metagenomics assembly of... | reverse complement strand
GCCCCAGGACAGGTAAACCAGCTGCGGACGGGCTGGCCAGACTAACTTGGAGACTCAATGCATACTCCGACCGGGAGCGGCACTCCCAGCGTCGGATCGGAAAATTCCATCGCAATATAGCTGACCACGCTGCCATTTCTCAAATAACGCGCCTCGCCATTACTGCGCGTGTCGCCGCGCACATAGCCAAGCACCGTCCGGTCTCGGTCCTTCGCCGCCTTGTTAAACTGCGTGTTGCCCGTCAGGAGATAGGTCATCGCATCAAGCACCGTCGATTTTCCGCTTCCGTTGACACCGGTCACCAGGGTCGAACCTTCCAGCTCGATACAGACATTCTGGAAACGCGACCACTGGACCATCAAAAGTTTTTTCGCCGATTTTCTATTCATGATCGTCTGATTCTTCATCGCCGTCTTCCTCCTCTTTTGTCAGCTCCGTTTCCCATTCGTCCTCACGGCTCCACTTTTCCTGCATCCGCCGGTTGACATTTTCCACAAATTTGCCAAACTCCTGTGGTTCCAGCACAAACTGCATCGACGGATAAAGACAGATCCGGCAGTCCTCCTCGCCGAGCTTTCCAATCACCTGCAGAAGCTGATATTTGGTAAACAGCGTCAGAATCGATGCAAAACTGCTCTTGTCAATCTGATCCCGAATGCCGTATTTTTCCATCTCATAGCGCAGATCGGTCACCGAAATCTCAATATTTTTCGAAAGATTTCCAGAACGCACCCGGTCCGCATAGAGAGTCCAGAGGCAGCATAAAACTACACTCTCCATCTTTTTGAGTGTCACATGGTTGATCTGCAGTTTTCCATTCTCGCCGAGATCCCGGCAGTTCTGTAGCATAATCACACCATTTTCCCGGTCAATTACAATATCGTATCCGATATATCCCAGGTACGCTGAAAATGGTTCCGAACGCTTGGAGACAAAATAGTACGCTTTTTTGCTGTCCTCGTCACGATCGCGCACGATAAAGGTCTGCTTCAGAAGACGCCTGACACTTTTCTGGAACATGTCCTTCTCAGAGGATGTATATTCATTCCATATTTCTTCAAATCCCATGTTTTATTTCTCCTTCCGGCGTTCGATTTTAAAGCGCCGCAGAAGCATCTGCTGCGTTTCCAGATAACCATCCTCCGCCTGTATCTCATACCCATTTTCCGAACCATATGCAACCGCCGAGAGCGCGCTTAAAAGATCCCGCTTGCTCTTCATCGGAACCTCCTCGCTGGATATCTCCGTCCGATCTCCTAAAAGCGCCTCCAGATAATTCTTCATCTTATCCTTCGAATACGGGTTCTCTGCCTCCCTCTCCTGTGCCTCCCTCGCACGATCGATGTCCTCCTGTGTCATTTCTTCCAGCTCCGCATAGGTTGCCTCGCGGATCATCTGCTCCCGTCGCGGATAGCGGATCGAGTCGGTATCGATAAACTCATTATTTTCCAGCAAAAACAACCCGTTCATCGACTCCGGCAGTTCTTCCTTCCAACCGAGTGTGTTCATCTCCGCCGCAATCACGCGGATCGTCTGCTCGACATGCCCGCGCACATCGCTGTCCCGGTTTTGAAGAAATCTCGCGCGTCCAATCGCAATCTGTAAATAGATATTAATTTTATGCTTGATATCCCGCATGATCTGGTCGTAATCGACTGAGAAAAACTGCAGAATCGTCTGGATCATATCCAGCACCTTATTCTCTGCCTCAATGTGTTCCAGTTCTTCTTCCTTCGCGCATCCCGCCACCAGGCCCTCAAACAGCTCCTGCCGGTTCTGCATCGCTTCCAGCTTTGACCGGATAAAGGAACGATACATATGAATATTCTGCTGTTTTGTCAGACGCGCGTACTCGCGGATAAAATCGCCCTCACAGTATTCGAGGACGTTCTCGGTCAGACTTTCCAGGCTTTCCTCGCGCACCATCCGCTCGATGATTTTTTTGATAAAGGTCGCCAGGCGCTTGAGCGCACCGGAGAGCTGTTTCGCGTTGCGGTAGACCGAGCGCAGCGCATTGACATAGATATCCGGTTCCCACTGGTCGGGATTCTGCAAAATATTATAAATATTGAAAATATAACTTGAAAATTCTTCCCACTCCGGCTTCATCATCTTCTGGAGAAATTCTGCCAGAAAGACGCCCTGCTCCGTCATCATGATATGCTTCTCATACGTCGCATCGTCCGTGTCCTCCTCCAGCCATCCGACCTCTTTCGAGCAGAATTTGCGGATCACGGAATTGGCAAGCTGGTTGTAATTCCGGTCGGTTGTCATCTCATCGTCCAAATAATCAATGTGATTTTCCAGAAGATAGATGGCAAGCGCATCCCGGATGCGGCTGCGGGCAATGCGGTAGGTGATCTCCCGGTCATACTCATGATAAATGAGCAGAAGACAGTCCGAATAAATGCGGTTGCTGCTGCCGCTTGCCAGGCAGTTGAAAAAGCCGATTGGGAGAGCGTCAAAAAGGTTTTTATTTATACTCACGGTGTATTCCTTCCATATATTTATCTGTATTTAATTATATACTCTATACTGGGAAAATGGCAAGGCTTGGACTGTTTGGTCTGTGATTCCGGTTATTTCAAAGAGACGTTTCCGCCTTTGTTTAACGTGCTCACAAACTGCATCACACATTCTCTCAGCTTTGCAATGCTCCCATTCTCCTCCGTCCCCGGCTTCATACCCATTCCTATTTCCCGGATGCAGGTCGGGGAAACCGGAACGCAGTAGACATCTTCCGTATTTCCGCGGATCATCAGTTCAGACATCATTGAAATGCCCAGTCCTTTTCCCACCATGCGGATCACCGTCTCGTCATCCACATAGACGGACTGCTCCTTTGCCCTGACTCCCTCTTTTGCAAATGCGGCGTGTACATCGATGTCAAACCGCCCGTAAGGCATCAGGAAATCTTTTCCTTCAAATTCACGCAGCGGAAATTCTTTGCGCCCATTTAAGGGATACTGCTTTGGCAGAATCGCATACAAAAGTTCATGATACAGCGGAATCCACTCGCATTTCGGTTCTTTCTGTCTGCTCGCAAAAATGACATCCGTCTTTCCGCTCTGTAATAATTCAAATGGTTCCAGCGCATGATCGACCATGCGGAGATCAACGTCCACCTTCGGGCAGAGGCGGCGGAACCGGTATAAAATCTCCGGCATCCAGTACATCGCGATGCTCGCATATGCCGCCACACGGATCGACTCCTCCTGCTGTTCCCGCACCGCCTGAATTTTATTTTCCAGGGTGGCATTTGCCTGCAAAAACTGGCGGATATCCGGCAACAGGTTTTCTCCCGCCTCCGTCAGCGCGATGCCGCTGTAACTGCGGCGGATCAACGGAAATCCAATCTCCCGCTCCAGGCTGTCCACCAAATGGGTCAGCCCCGACTGCGTGTAGCCAACTACCTCGGATGCTTTCGAAAAACTTCCAAGATCTACCGCCGTCATCAATATTTCCAGTTTTTTGGCATCCATGCCGCACCTCCTTTTAGAATATTACATTTTGTCATATTTCTATTATAAACTAGATTTTCACAAACCACAAGGAAGGCTTTATAATGATGATTACAAAAAAGTTTTCAATTCTCATGTAAAAGGAGTGAATATCTATGACACAGACCTGTCTTTCCCATAAGCAACGGCTTTTAGTTGCCGGAACATTATTCGGTATGTTCTTCGGCGCCGGAAATCTGATTTTTCCGGTACATCTCGGTCAGCTTGCCGGACGCCAGTTTCTCCCGGCAGCGATTGGATTTATTCTGACTGCCGTCGGCATTCCGATCCTGGGTGTTGCCGCGATCGGAAGCACGCATTCGGAGGGACTTCAGGATCTGTCCCGCCGCGTCGGACACAGATATAGCTATTTCTTTACCTGTCTGCTCTACCTGACAATCGGACCGTTTTTCGCTATTCCGCGGTGCGCTACGACCTCCTTTACCGCCGGAGTCAGACCCCTTTTAGGAACACAGCTTTCCGAACAGACTATGCTGCTTTTGTTTTCGCTGATCTTCTTTGCGCTGGTTTTTGTATTTTCCATTCGTCCAGGCAGCATCACGCTCTGGATCGGAAAAATCATCAATCCGCTGTTTCTTCTGTTTCTAGGCGTTCTGATTGTGACTGCCCTGCTTCATCCGAGCATCGAGGTTTCAGCGGCAGTTCCCGATGCCTCTTATCAGAATGGAGCTTTCTTTTCCGCGCTCTCCCAGGGCTATGAAACCATGGATGCGATTGCCGGACTCGCATTCGGGATCGTGGTCATTTCGGTTATCCGCCAGATGGGCGTGCGGGAAGATTCAACCATTGCAAAAGAGGTTCTGCATTCCGGTATGCTGGCTGGACTTCTGATGGCATTTATCTATGTGCTTACCATCCTGATTGGAGTACAGTCACTGGGACAATTCGAACTTTCAGAAAACGGCGGCATCGCCCTCTCCCAGATTGCAGACTACTACCTTGGACGGATGGGCACCTGGATCCTCGCCATCGCGATCACGTTCGCCTGCCTCAAGACCTCCATCGGGCTTGTAACGAGCTGTGCGGAAACCTTTGTGAAACTGTTTCCCCATGCCCTTTCCTATCGTGCATGGGCGGTCGTTTTTACCCTTTTTTCACTCATTGTGTCAAATATAGGACTGTCCGCTATCATCACTTACTCGGTTCCTGTTTTGATGCTGATTTACCCGCCAGCCATCACGCTGATTCTCCTCGCGCTGCTTGGAAATGCATTCCAGCATAGCAAAAAAGTCTATGTCTGCGTTACCATTTGTTCCTGGGCAGCTTCCATCTTTGACTTTTTAGCAGCTCTGCCGGACGAAATGCAGTCTGCCCTACATCTGGAACCCGTCATCGCATTTGCCAGACATACGCTTCCGCTGTTTGATTTGAACCTCGGATGGATTCTGCCGTCGCTTGTCGGGCTTTGTATTGGACTTCTCTGGAGACAGAAAGAAAAATCAGCAGACCACTCACACCTTCCTGTATTTCCCATATCTTAATAGTATGAACGAACCGCAGGAGGCAACCATGAAACGAACTAAATTTGCAGCTGCCCTGGCTGTGCTCACTCTGCTTACCACCCTGACCGGGTGTGGACAGGCGAAGGAGGCGGACAGGGCGCTTGAACCGGTCACACTCAATGAGGTAGCCCACTCGATTTTTTATGCGCCACAGTACGCCGCGATCGAGCTGGGCTATTTTAAGGATGAAGGCATCGCTCTGACACTCGTAAACGGTGCCGGTGCCGACAAGGTTATGACCTCGCTCATCTCCGGGGATGCCGATATCGGATTCATGGGCTCAGAGGCAAGTATCTATGTCTACCAGGAAGGTTCCGCCGATTATGCTGTCAATTTTGCCCAGCTGACCCAGCGTGCCGGAAACTTTCTCGTTGGACGAAGTGCCGAACCAGACTTTTCCTGGCAGGATCTGAAAGGCAAAAAGGTGCTTGGCGGGCGCGCGGGTGGAATGCCGGAAATGGTCTTTGAGTATATTTTAAAGAAAAATGGCATCGATCCAAAAAATGACCTGACAATCGATCAGAGTATCAATTTCGGGCTGACAGCGGCGGCGTTTACGAGTAATGATGCGGATTACACGGTCGAGTTCGAGCCCTTCGCCACCACCCTTGAAACCGAAGGAAATGGCACCGTTGTCACCTCGCTCGGCGTCGATTCCGGTTATGTCCCCTACACCGCCTACTGTGCAAAGCAGAGCTATCTAAATAGGCATCCGGAAATTATCCAGTCGTTCACGAATGCCATCCAGAAGGGCTTAGCTTACGTCAACTCCCACAGTGCGGATGAAATCGCCGAGACAATCCAACCTCAGTTTCCAGAAACAGACCGCGCGGCAATCGCCCGCATCGTTGAACGCTACAAAGCGCAGGACACCTGGAAAAATGATACCATTTTCCACAGGGACAGCTTTGAGCTTCTGGAAAATATTCTGGAAGAAGCAGGTGAACTCAAGGAACGGATTCCTTATGAAAAACTGGTAACGACCACGTATTCTGAAAAAGCGGCTGGATTGCAGAATGAATAACTAGCCATGAAAAAAGCTGTCGTGTATCACTATTCAAACATGACAGCTCTTTATTTTTATGCCGCAAACACTCCCATTACCTTCTTAAAATAGTCCCATAGTCCCGCTTTCTCCACCGTTTCTGCCGCTTCTATCTCCACACTTCCCAATTCCCGTCCATCCAGCCGGTAGACCAGATGTCCGATCACATCCCCTTCCCGAACCGGCGCTTTGCGGGATTCTTCCATCATCCACTCTTTTTCGATTCCATCCAGATTCTCTCCTCCCATCGAAAGGTAAGAAAAGGTTCCCCGCAGACGCCCTGCAACCTGTTCCTGGATGCCGCCTGCCACCGTCGTTTCCGGCACAGCTCCCGGATTTTCATCTTTGTAAAGATGACAATTTGCAAACCCATAATTTAATAATGTGACCGCATCCGCAAACCGCGCCTTATAATCCGGTGCTGCCAGAATGACGGCAATCAGATCAACGCCATCTTTCCGCCCGGTTGCGGACAGGCAATATTTTGCCAGCGATGTAGAACCTGTTTTCAGTCCCGTCACCTCAAAATTTGTCACCATTTTCAGCAGCTTATTCGTATTGGAAAGTCCAAATTCTTTCTCTCCCTGCTTGGTCCGGTGCGTTATATTTTCCATCCAGATCGTTGAATACTGAAAAATTTCCGGATACTTCGTGATCAATTCCCGCGACATGAGGGCAATGTCGCGCGCCGACATCGCGTGCGTCGTAGACGCCGTCAGACCGCAACAATCCTCAAACTTTTCTGTCTCCATTCCAAGCCCTTTCGCCCGCTCGTTCATCATCGCAACAAATGCCTCCTCACTGCCGCCGATATACTCTGCCATTGCCACACTGGCATCATTTCCCGATGCAATGACGATGCACTTGATCAGCGTTTCGACCGTCTGTACCTCCCCTTCTTCCAAAAACACCTGGGATCCCCCCATGGATTTCGCATGCGCGCTGGTCGTGACCTCATCTTGCAAATGAATTTTTTCCGAATGTAACGCATCAAAAATCAGAAGCAGCGTCATAATCTTCGTCACGCTGGCTGGATTTCGCGCCTCGTCCGCATTTTTTTCGTACAAAATAGTTCCGGTGGAGGCCTCCATAAGGATCGCCTCCGGTGCCTGGACGGGAAGCTCAGCGGCATTTTCTGCTGCCTGCGCTGTCTCTGCGGTTACTGAAACGGGAATCCACAGTTCCTCCGCGTAAGATGTGAGCATACCATTTCCCCCCAATTTACCAATTCCAAGCTGTATGCCTGACACACATTCTCCCATCGTAAGCACAACCGCTACACCAATCGCTGCCAGCCCTCTCCAAGCATTTTTGTTTAAATACTCTCTTCTCCTGTCTCTGCCATCTTCGTCCCAACACATACATTCTTTTTCCCGAAACAGCTCCTTTTTCACAAACCAACTCCATTTTTCCACACGCTTCCATTTCAAATACCACGCCTCTCCCTGCATGATACATTTTTCATTCATATCTTCCTCCGTCTGCACATACTCTCTTCTCAAGATATGGCATATCCGCCCGTCCCTATGCCAAAGAGAATTGTAAGAAACTGTCATAGACCACCTTTCCTTTTTATGGTATACTATAAGAACACAGACAGGCTTATAAAAACGTTTTCCGCTCTCTTTCTTGCTGTGTCGAGTCGGTGGCAAACTTTCTCGGCCTGTTATTACTATCTGACGCAAAAAACGACAGATAAATATGAATAAACAAAAGGTGAAAACTATGATGAGAAGAAATTCCTCCCTTGGAAGCGTTGGATTTTCTGCACGTGGCGGACGTTCCAGGCGACGGCACGGCGGTTCCTCCAAACTTCCGTATTTAATTTTAATCGGCATTCTGATTGTACTGCTTGGAATTGCCGCGTTCCTCTGGGTGCGCCGCTCTCCGGCAGAACATGTATCTTCGGTTCCAGCGTCAACCGAAACGGATTCTGAAAATGGAGTAATTTCCCTTGATAATGCATCTGCACCTGCTGATGACAGCCTCGAGGGTGTCATCGCTCAAGCAAAGCTTCTGGCAGACGGTTATGACTATGACGGGGCAATCAATCTCCTGTCCAGCAGTACATACGCATCTGACGAGTCCGTGACGGCAGCGATCGACGAATACAACGCCACCAAAGAAACACTGGTGCGCGCTGATCCGCACAAGGTAACGCATGTATTCTTCCATACACTGATTATGGATACCTCGAAAGCATTTGACGGCGACAGCCGCGAAAAGGGTTATAATCAGGTCATGACGACCAAGGATGAATTTATGAAGATTCTCCAGTCGATGTATGAGCGCGGTTTCGTTCTGGTACGTCTGCACGATGTAGCATATGAGGTGACCGCAGAGGACGGTTCCAGGCATTTCCAGGAGGGCGATATCATGCTTCCGGAAGGTAAGAAGCCGTTCGTCATGTCACAGGATGATGTCTGCTACTACGAATACATGGATGGAGATGGCTTTGCCTCCCGTATGATTATCGGCGAGGATGGCAAGCCAACGAACGAGATGAAGATGGACGACGGTTCTGTTTCCGTCGGTTCCTATGATCTGGTGCCGTTACTGGATGATTTCATCAAAGAGCACCCGGATTTCTCCTACCGCGGCGCAAAAGCGTGCATTGCTTTTACCGGTTACAATGGCATCCTGGGCTACCGCACCGATTCCGCCTACAATACTGACGAGTACAAAGCGGAACACCCGGATTTCAACTTTGAGGAAGAACGCGCCAACGCAGCAAAAGTCGTCCAGTGCCTGCGCGACGACGGTTTTGAAATTGCCTCCCACAGCTGGGGACACCGCAACATGGGTACGATCCCAATGGATAAATTCCGTGAAGATACCGATAAATGGGCAAATGAAGTCGAAACGCTGACCGGTTCGTGTGATATCATCCTCTTCCCGTTTGGAAGCGATATTGGGGACTGGCATCCGTATGATACAAGCAGCGAGCGCTTCCAGTACCTGTACAACAAGGGATTCCGTTACTTCTGTAACGTAGATTCCTCCCAGTATTTCGTCCAGATCGGCGACGATTATATGCGACAGGGGCGCCGGAACCTCGACGGCTACCGGATGTATTATGACCTTCCGGAAAGTGGAGTCGGCGGCGACCATTTGAGTGACCTGTTTGATGTCAACGAGGTATTTGACCGGTCAAGACCTACTCCGGTGCCGAAGATGACGGAGTAAGATAAAGCTGTAATCCAATTTTAAATAAAAGAAAGAGAAATCGAGCATTTGTTCGATTTCTCTTTCTTTTTTAAAAACCCCGGAGTCTTCCACACTCCGGGGCACACCTTTTCTTTCAAGCACAGCTTTCCGTTGCAAATCTTAGAACTGCACAATCTCCTCAATCGGCTCTGCCTTTTCCACGTAATCTGCATAAAGCATCGGACCTTCGCCCTCATACTCCGGCATATACTCATATTCTACGCGGGCACGTACTTTGACCCAGTCTTTCGTCTCAAGCAGACGGGCATTTTTTGCCTTGCACATGAAACCTAAGAACGTCATATCTGCCTCGCAGCAGGTCATCGCCATACGTCCAGGAACAAAGTTGTTCTTCGGGAAATCCGGGGTTTTCAGTACCATGCCGGTAAATTCAACGGTCTTTCCACGGTAACGGTCCGGTTTATCCATCGCATCAATATACCAGATACCATATGCCTCCGGCGGAATCTCGATCACTTCGGCATTGACATCAAATGGAAGATCCGCTTCGGTCACTTCCTCAATTTCGCCCTCTGCGTCCTCAAATACGATCTGAACCTGCGGGTTCATGCCCTTTAAAGTACGGCGGTATACATCCAGATCCTCGATCTCGTCGCAACGGTTCATAATAATCATTTCCGTGTTGCGGACCATGGCACCAATCAATGGTTTCATGTTCTGCAGGTATAAATCAAATGTGGAACCATCGATGATCGTGATCTGCTGATACAGATCCCAATCGTTCGGAAGTTTCAGGGCATCCAGATTCCACATACCGTTCCACTCCATCAGAACTCGCTCCGGATTGTAAAGAAGCTCCAGATCCTGTAGGTATTCCGGCGTCAGCTTTTCCGCTTCCTCTATATAGACAACCGCTGTATGAGTCTGCTTTAAAAGCTCCTCATCATACTCTTCCTCGCCCTCTTCGCAAACAATCAGAAGTGTTTTTCCTTCGGTCTGGAAATAATCCTGCTGCATTGTAAATTTAATAAACTGGGTTTTTCCAGCTTCCAGAAAACCATTGATGAGAAACAACGGCATCTTATCTTCATTCATAGTTCATTCTCCTTGTATTTACGCGTTGAACGCTGCCTTCAGACCCTCTTCGTCCAGCTCGGCACCGATCACGCACACCTTTCCGGTAAAATCCGGTGCCCCCTCACGGATCTCAGCCTGCTCCGGAACCATATCAA
>ENA-OQKO01001907-OQKO01001907.1-human-gut-metagenome-genome-assembly--contig:-NODE-1907-length-10480-cov-3.902444_pt1 | contig 10480 bp, 12 predicted proteins | sample MGYA00242777_ERZ504796 | MGnify/ENA primary metagenome ERZ504796 (study PRJEB26092, sample SAMD00036404) | human gut metagenome | host: Homo sapiens | study: EMG produced TPA metagenomics assembly of... | reverse complement strand
AATTCTACCCTCTGGCCCTCGGCAGTCCGCTCTTCATCTGCAAAAAGGCGGTCCTCTATTTTTTCGTCCTCATCCGCGGTCCTTTCTCGTTTCTTTCCCGGCAGTTCCATCGTTTTTTTATAAAGCCCGAAAATGAACTCCACTGTCACGGCAAGGTGCTTTATTTCAAGGATGAAACGGTAGCGGATCGGAATCAGCAGAAGAAGAAACAGGACAAAGAAAATCCCAAGACATATTTTCAGCCCCATCATCCACCGCCATAGAGACGAGTCAGGTTTGCTGCCGCCTCTCTTACAGACTTCACCAGCACAGCCGGCGCCACCACTTTGACAAGCGGTGCATTTTTCAAGGCCCAGGCAAAGATAATCGCTGGGGGCGCTTCTATTTCCACAAGCACCTGTCCTTGCGTGGCCGACACAATAAACGCGGATTTCCCGAAATCTGTCACGATATCCGTCATAAGTTTCCAATCCGCCTCAAAGCGGCACTTTTCCGACGGGCCTGCATATGTACGGCTTAAGACAGAAAGAAAATCTGATACGCGGATCCCCATTTCCGCGCCGGGAATTGTCTTCTGCGGACGCGCCTCTTCCTCAAGCAGGGAAACGCTGTCAAGAAGTTCCACCGCAAACGGTGTAATCTCATCCTTTCCGTCAATATTTCCCAAAAGGAAGTACCGTCCGTCCGATGCGGCCACTACATAGGGGCTCACACGGTATACACGGTCGACGCCGCCTATATCTTTGCCGTGGTACCGTTTCCCGTCAGCCTCATAATGATCGTAAAAAAACTGTATCATCTTTTTATTTTCAATAGCCTCCGCCAAAACTGCCAGTGTTTCATCAGGCGGTTCCAGCTGGTTCAGCGCGGGAATATTTTTCACGGCCGCCTTGCCGTCATCAAAAGGACGCATATATAAATTTTTTAATTTCTGCGCAAGCTGGCGCACTTCGGCCGCAGGAAGATGGGAGAAATATAAAAGGTCGATAAGCGCTTTCATATCTTCCTTTGTCAAGTCGCGATCCCAGTACCAGTCCAGTGAAAGCGGCGCCGGTTTCCCTTCTATTACACGCTCCACCTCACGGCACACTACAGGAAGCCCGCCGCCACGAAGGGCTTCCAGATTCCGGCGCACCGCCTTGCGGTCCATTTCCATGCCGTACCGTTCCCGCAAAAACGCCAATATCTGCTGCTGGGAAAGCGGATGCTCCGCATCAGACTCGCTGAGCAGGATCTGCGCAATATGGACAATCGATATTTTCCTTACTCTTCCTTTCCTCTCCGCCAATCCGGTCACCTGCTTTTCCCTATGTATAAAATACTGTCAGATAATAAAGACAGGGCTCCTGTCAATTTTTTTATGAAAGTAACTGCAAAAGGTTTGTTTAATACCCCATGAACCGCCGCGGCAATAGCGCCGCCGCCAAGAATATCCGAAGGATAATGCATCCCCGCAAACAACCGGGAAAAGGCAAGCAGCCCTGCCAGGCATGCCATCCACCGGCATCCGGGCATACGATCCCGCAGAAGCTGAAAGGCCACGGCCGCGCCGTTCATGGCATGATTGCTCGGAAAAGACGCATTCGCTTTGTGCCCTGTAAAATTCCAAATCTGCCGGTCCCGGGTAAAAGGCCGCCCCCGATGCCACAGCTTTCCGACAGCAAGGGAAATCACGGAGCATAGGCAGACTGCAAGGAACGCCGCCACGCAGCTCTCCCGCCGACGCTTTTGATTCTTCCCCGGCGCAAACCAAAGCAACATCCCATAAATTAAAAATGCCCAATGACCGTAACGGGTAATCAGATCCATCATGAGATCCACGGGGCGCGCCTGTCCCGCCAATTTATTAATCTGTCTCACAACATCCAATTCGGGATCCATGAAAATACCTCTTGGGAAAATAAACTGTCTTTCCAAAGACGATTCCTGCCGAAACCGCCCGGGATTCCACCTAAATTTCATGATTATACTTGCATTTTAACATAATCAGCCGATGAATAAAAATCTACACGCTCCCGACGCTAAGAAGAGACTTACAAACACCTTTCCGGCTTTGGCAAACAAAAACGGCGCCTCACAAACGCCGTTTGCATAAATATATTTCTCTGTTTTGTTTCTTCCACCCGTTACTCTTTCTTTGCCCCATCCATTTCTTTCTTCTCTTCCCGTTTCTTCACCGCTTCGTTCTCCTTTTCTTTCAGCCTCTCCATGTATCCGCTTCGGCGAAGAATCGTGGACACAAAAGCCACAACGGTGCAGACCGCGATAAAGAGATTCACCAAAGTGAAGCCGTCGACGAAACCTATTTTATAAATAACGTAGCACGCCACGATTACGAGAAAGATATCATTGAATCTGAACATAGCCGCCCCCTATTTCCTTAACCATACAAGAAAGCAAGGTTTGCCGTCAAGATGAAAAAATTATTTTTTTCGGTGATATAATATAAATTATTATCAAATCTATGGGAGGATTCTATGAAATACATCGGTTCCGCTTCTGCCGTTTTTCTTTTATCCGCGCTGCTGCTTTCCGGATGCAATGCAGGCAGGCCTGCCGTCCCGGCCAAGACAGCCGCTGTTGAGGAAGAAAATACGCAAAAAGAAAAAGCCCCCGCCTTGCAAGCCGCCCGCCTGGGAGATACACTTGATATCTGGACCGCCGCCTATGGCGCGCCTGCCGGAGACACAGTTTATATGAAAAGATTCAATAATGGTACCGTGACGGTCATTGTTTTTAAAGAACATATCGTAAATATCACGCTGTCCGATCCTGCCGGTCCGTCAAAGGCACCACCGGACTATAAAGATTTCATTCCAGAAGACAGCATCCTTCAAAACACAAAGGAAGAACAGGATGAAAAAGGCAGCTACAAAACAGAAATGTACACCAGCTTTTCTCTCGAAAAGGCCTTTCCCCTGTCGGAAGGAAAGTTTGCTGTAGTCACAGCGCAAAGCAGGACGGACGGAAAATACCTTGCCACAGTGATTGACTGCACGCCGTTGTCCCAATGAATCCATTCTATGCAACTCATAACAGACTGTAACAAAATATTTCTGCATTTTATTACGGCTTTTTACTCATGCCTTTTCAGCGGACAACTAAAAACCGCTTTCTGCAGTTTGACATAAAGGTCACTACAGAAAGCGGTTTTATTATGCATAAAAATAACAAACCGGGCAGGGAGCCGTTCTCTCGGGATGAATCATCCGCCTGCCGTTTCAAATCATCAGCATACTGCGTCAAGGAGCCGTCTGGTATAAACGGTTTTCGGCCGGGTGATCAATTCTTCGGTGCTTCCTTCTTCCACCAGTTCTCCTTCATTCATGATAAGGATGCGGTCGCTTATATTGCTTACCAGCGGAAGATCATGGGTAATGAATAAAATGCTTACGTTATGGATCCTGCGCAGATGCATAAGGAGCTCCACAATTTTTGCCTGTGCGGAAACGTCAAGCGCCGAAGTGGCTTCATCGCAAATGAGAATTTCCGGATGGACGGACATAGCTCTGGCTATCGCCGCACGCTGGCATTCGCCGCCGGAAAGCTCATGGGGATATTTTTCCGCGTAGTCTGTCGGAAGTCCTACGTCCTGGAGCAGGCAGCAGACTTTTTCATGGCAGTGTTCTTTCTTTTCTCCACAGAGACGACAGAGCGTATCCGAAATGGACTCACCAATTTTCCTACGCGGATTGAAAGAGCCGACAGCGTCCTGAAATACCATCTGCACTTTGGTATACACTTCTTTCTGTGCCTGCCGTTTCAGGCGGACAACTGATCGGCCGCCAAGAAATATATTTCCTCCTGTCGGCTGATACAGTCCGGTAATCAGTTTCGCAATAGTCGATTTCCCGCTGCCGCTTTCCCCGATAATGCCAAGAACTTCATTTTTATGAAGAGAAAAGCTTACATTTTTCAAAGCATGCACGATGTATTCACCATCGTTAAAGGTCATCGTCAGGTTTTCACAAACAAGGATTTCCTCCATCATGCCTCCTTTTCCATGCCATATGCCAGTTTCGGCACGGCGGCCATGAGCGATTTCGTGTAGGGATGGTGCGGGTTTTCAAGAACTTCTTTCGTTTTCCCCATTTCCACGATTTCCCCTTTATAAAGTACCGCCACACGATCCGCCAGATATCTGGCTACGCCGATATTATGGGTAATAACGATCATGGCGGTATGGAGTGTGTCCCGGAGCATGAGAAGTTCTTCGAGAACCTGTTTCTGCACAGTAGTATCCAATGCGGAGGTGGGCTCATCGGCAAGAATCAGTTTCGGATGGAGCAGCACGGCAAGGGCAATCACCACACGCTGCGCCATTCCGCCGGAAAGTTCAAAAGGATAGGCATTCAGTATCCGTTCCACATCGGTCAGGCCGATCCGCTTAAAAACAGAAGCAATCAGTTCGTCCATTTCTTTTTTCTCCATCCGCCTGTGGGCGAGGATAGTCTCATAGAACTGGACACGCACTTTCCGCGTGGGGTTCAGGGAATCGCCGGGATGCTGAAACACATAGGCTATCTCTTCTCCCTGGCGTTTCCTTTTTTCCGCCGCGTCCATATGGAGCAGGTCTTCCCCATTGAAAGTGACTGTTCCCGTATAGACATCGGCCCTGAGGCCTTTCACTTCCGAAACGGCTTTCAGAAGCGTCGTTTTCCCGCTGCCGCTTTCCCCGACGACGCCCAGTATTTCACCGGGCATCAGTGTAAGGGAAATATCACGGATTACCGTCTTGCCGCCATAACCGGCGCTGAGGTCTTGAATTGTCAGTAATGGCTGCATAGGTTTCTCCCGCTTATTTTTCGAGGTCTTTCGTCACCTGGTAATAATCATTCGGTGTAATCAGGTAGCCTTTGACATTCTTGCCCATGCCTACCTGGATCGTATTGAATCCGACAAAATCCATGGCCGCATCATCAATGACCGCCTGCTGGATCTTATGGACAAGCTGCATCCTTGCCTCACCGTCAGGCAGTTTCTGCAACTCTTCCAGCCATCCCTGCACTTCCGGATTATTGTAGTGCCCGAAATTGACTTTGCTGTCCTTGTCATAGGCATTGTAGAGGAAATCGTAAGGATCTCCCACCGGCATGGTGACTACATAATAAAGGCCGATATCAAAATCCCCCGGAGCGAAGAACGTTGCTTTTTCAAAATTCTTAATCTGGGCATCAATGCCGATCTGCTTCAGCTGGGCCTGCATTTCCGTAGCAATGGGAGCCATCGCGGCACGCTTATAAACAGAAAACTGTACAGTAAGCGGCTTACCGTCCTTTTCCACGATACCGTCGCCGTTGGTATCCTTATATCCTGCATCGGCAAGAATCTGTTTGGCCTTGGCAGCGTCAAACATACGGGGTTTCAGGTTCTTCGCACCATAAGCGCTGTCATCGGGAAACGCGCTGTACGCCGCGGACACAGCACCCTTCATCAATTTTTCTCCAATGTCTTTTTTGTTCACGCCGTACATGATCGCTTCACGGACAGCCTTATCCTGCATTTTGTTCAGATTGAAATACATCTGGTACACGCGGGGCTGTGCCACTCTCTTCACAACAAGGTTGTCTTTTTTCGCGATATTTTCCGCAGCGTCTACGGTCAGATCCTGGGCGATATCCACTTCGCCGCCCTGGAGAGACATGGCAAGCGCATTTGCATCAGTAACTTTAGTGTATTCCACGCCGTCAGACTTAACTTCCCCGCCCCAGTACTTCGGATTCTTTTTCATAACCGCTTTTTTATTGCTCTCATACGATGCCATCACGAATGGGCCTGTAGCAATCGGCGCTTTTTCAAAATCTTTCGTGTTTGCCACGTCAATAATGGTCGCATAAGGATCCGCCAGGTCATTGATCAGGGTAAGGCGCGGTTTTTCCGTCTTAATGACGACAGCATCCCCGTCAACGGTATAGACAGCGGTTTTCAGGAAACCGGCACGCTCATTCATGTCCCCCACACGTTTCAGGGAGTCAATCACTTTCTGCGGTGTCATAGCTTCTCCGTTGGAAAATGTCACGTTCTTTTTCAGCGTGATTTTCCAGGTCAGGTCATCTATCTTTTCAAACTTTTCAGCAAGCCAGGGTTCAATCTTGAGACCATCACCCACTTTAAACAATGTCTCGCCGACACCGTAACGGACGATGTACCAGCCTTCCCAGCCTTTTGCCGGATCCATGGTCGAAGATACAGATACCGTTCCCGCCACACGGACAATCTTATCCGCCGCCGCTTTCTTATCATCACCACAGCCGCTGATAAACACGGAACAGGCCGTTACCGCTGCCAATCCTGCAGCAATCCATCTCTTTTTCATGTTTCTTCCTCCTAAGAAATATAATTATTTTTTATTTTTCGGATCCAGTAAATCTCTGACCTGGTCACCGAATAAATTAAAAACAAGCATTACGGAAACCATGACGGCACTCGGTGCGAGAGCCACCCACGGCGCATTCTGAAGACAATAGCGTCCTTCGCTGATCATGGATCCCCACTCCGCTTCCGGTACCTGCACGCCGAGTCCGAGAAATGACAGCCCGGTAAGCCCCATCATCATACCGCTTACATGGAGCGTCGCGGTAACGATAAGCGGTCCCGCGATATTCGGCAGAATGTGGAGAAATATGATCTCCCTGTCACTGCACCCGCCAAGGCGGGCGGCATGGATAAATGTTTCTTCTTTAATAGCAATGGTCGAACTCCGTGCCAGCCGGGCATATTGCGTCCACGCTGTCAGCACGAGGGCGAACATAGCATTCAAAAGACTGCCGCCTAAAATGCCCGCTACGGCAATTGCCAGAAGGATATCGGGAAATGCGAGAAATATATCGGTCACCCGCATAAGACAGGCATCCACCTTCCCGCCGAAATAACCGCCCATAAGACCCACAAAACTTCCCAAAGTCCCTGCACAGGCGATGATGGCAAATGCGGCAAAGATGGAACTGCGGCTCCCCACCATCACGCGGGAAAGCACGTCGCGCCCATGATTGTCGGTACCGAATAAATGATTCATATCCGGCGCGGCAAGGATATTGTCGGAATGGGTCAGATAGGGATCATTAGGTGCCAGGTACGGCGAAATCAAACTGAAAAGAATGATAAACAGGATGATGCCGAAAAGACACCACATACTTTTCGAAATCCGTTTTGCTGAAAGATCCACAGGTCCTCCTATATATCTTTAATTTTCGGATTAAAAACAGTATAAGAAATATCGGTAAGCAGATTGACCACCATGAAAGCAGATGCCATCCATACGATGACCGCCTGTACCACAGGATAGTCTCGCTGGCTGATCCCTTCCATAATAAGACTGCCGAGACCGGGCCAGGTGAAAACGGTTTCCACGATAACCGTTCCGCCCAGAAGAGAGCCAAGGGAAATACCGGTAAGCGTAATCACCGTTACCATAATATTTTTCAATACATTTTTATACAAAATGGTCGTTTCAGAAAGTCCGCGGGAACGAAGTCCCACCACATACCCCTTGCTCAGCTCGTCAAGCATGGCAGCACGAATCTGCCGGATATAGCGGGACGACATGACCAGCGCCAGCGTAAGCGCAGGAAGGACAAGTCCGATAGGCTTTGTCGTCGCCAGCACCGGAATCCACCCGAGACGGTAGGAAAAAATAAACATGAGGCAAAGGGCGATGATAAAGTTGGGAAGAGCATTTCCCACAAACGCCATGACACGGACCACATAATCAAACTTGCTGTTCTGCATGGCCGCCGTGAGTATCCCTACGGGAATCGAAATGCAAAGGGTCAGCAAAAGAGAAGCGCCCGCCATTTTTAATGTATAAGGCAGCGCTTTCAAAATCTGATCCAGCACGTCAGCGTCAGTAATATATGATTTTCCCATATTTCCGTGAAGAATATTCCACAGCCAGTCGCCATACTGTACAAGAAGCGGACGGTCAAGGCCCATGGATCTGCGCATGGACTCCATGATTTCAGGACTGACGGAAATACCGCCTGCCGACATACGCACGCTCACAGGATCGCTTGGCGATAAATAGATTAAAAGGAACGCAAGAAAAGTAATCCCCAGCAGTACGGGGATAAATTGCAAAACACGTCTGATAATGCTTCGCCGCATTCGTTTGCTTCTCATGTAAATTCCATCCTTACCGATTCAGCATCCGCTTAATCTGCGAATAAATTTCAATTCGTTCTACAGCATATCATATTTTCTAATTGTTATCAAATAAAAGGTGGTTTTCTTTTATTGTTCCCGCAGTAAATTTTTATCATATATTCTAAATGATGAGTAACGGTAAGCGCCATAGTAGCAAGAAACGGAAAACGTCATTCGGGGTATTGGCAAAGGATTAGTTATGAAGATGACGATTAAGGTGAGACGTCATCCGGAGCAAATGCGAAGGAGCTGTACCCGTGGTGAGGAAAACGGTAAGAATAATTTTGTGATAAACAGAAAAGAAACCGCACAGTGTCATCAATGTAATAGATTCTTCACTCCGTGTCACCGTTCTGCTTACCCATTTTTCCACACAGCATTCTTACCCCCGTTCTGAATGACGATTGGGGGAAAGCGTTACTAACGATGGGGAGCGGAAAGCATCATAATGACACTAACAGTAAAGCGTCATCCTGAACGCTAGTGAAGGATCTGCCACCGTGATGAGATAAATAGAAAGAACCCCGCAGGACGTCATGAGAGTCATAGATTCTTCGCTTTGTGTCACCATCCCGCTTTTCGGCTTTCTCAAACAGAATGCTTGTCCCCGTTCAGAAAATAAGTGCAGCAGGGGAAATGTTGTATTTCTCTTTGCTACACTTATATAGTACTAATGACAGAAAACAGTAAGACGTCATTCAGAGCGGCAGCGAAGAATCTGCTGCTGTGGTGGGGAAAACGGTAAGAAGATAAAAGCTATCAGCTGTGAGCTGTCAGCTGCAAGCTAACTATTCTTTTACGATTTAAATCATTACGACAAGCGAGTATCCTCAATCGCACTGCGTGCACCAGCAGCTCCTTCTGACGGCCGATTCCATGATCCTTGTATAAGACGTTAAGACGTCATCCTGAATGCATGTGAAGGATCTGCATCTGTGATGAGGAACAGTGTTGCCGCAAATGTATTCATAAAATCATTCCAGCACAAAAAAATCCCCTGAAGTTTCCTTCGGGAGATTTCATCATCTGTCAATATTTGTCGCCGTATAGTTCCTTATTCCGCTCAATAATGGACATGATGCGGCTTGCCGTCTCTTCAATGGCTTTATTTGATACATCAAGGACGGTGCAGTGAAGCTGATGCATGACTTCTTTGGCATAAGCCAGCTCATCTTCAATGCGCTCGATATCAGTGTAATTTGCCGTTCCTGAAAATCCGAGCGCTTTCATTCGTTCTCTTCTGATTCCGTTCAGTTTGTAAGGGTCAATAATGAGGCCGATCAGACGATAGGGAGGCACCTGGAATATTTCTTCCGGTATCTGCACTTCCGGCACAAGGGGCAGGTTTGCCACCTTGTACTTTTTGTGCGCCATATACATGGACAGCGGCGTCTTTGATGTGCGGGACACACCGATAAGAACCATGTCCGCCTTTGCGAAGCCTGCCGGATTTTTTCCGTCATCATAGCGGACGGCAAATTCGATGGCTTCCACTTTTTTGAAATACTCTTCATCAAGACGGTGGATGATTCCCGGTTTCATGCGGGGCTGCACCCCTGCCACATCAGTCACCATATTCATCATAGGACCTAAGATATCCACATAACGGACATTTTTTTCATGGGCTATCCGTTCAAAGTCGGCACGGAGTTCTGGACTGACCAGTGTGTGACAGACCACAGCCCCCGCCTGTGCCGCTTCATCGATAATTTTTTCTATCTGATCCGTATGACGGATAAAGGGCACACGGTGAATCTCAATATCCGTGTCGTACTGGCCGATGGTCGCCTTAGCCACACTTTCCGCCGTTTCTCCAAGAGAATCGGAAACGACATAAACCTGCGGTTGTTTTGCCATTTATTATTTTCTGCCGCCTTTCCCCAGTTCCAAAAAGAGACGGGTGATATTCGTTTTCGATACACGCCCGATAAGAACAAATTTCCTGTCATTTCCCACATTTTTAAAAGTCCCTACAGGAAGACAATCGACTTCATAATCCATCATCTTCTGTGCGATGGATACAAGATCTTCTTTCGGTTCGGCATAAATCATTTTCGAGCGGGATGTCATTACCATGGAAATCGGCACTTTTGCCAAATCATCACGGCCCATGGCCGCTTTCAGAAGATCTTTCCTGGAAACGACGCCCTGTATGTCATCTTTTTTCCCCACGAAAAGCGTACCGTTATCTTCGGTGAACAGGAGAACCGCCGCGTCAAAGGCATTGGATTCAGCTCCGACAAGTATCGGGCGGGAAATACAGTCTTCCGCCGTTCATGAACGGATTTACGCCGTGCCGAGATCTTCTCTGCCACCAAGGAAACGGTAGCAGAGCACA
>ENA-OQKO01001903-OQKO01001903.1-human-gut-metagenome-genome-assembly--contig:-NODE-1903-length-10503-cov-4.851677_pt1 | contig 10503 bp, 9 predicted proteins | sample MGYA00242777_ERZ504796 | MGnify/ENA primary metagenome ERZ504796 (study PRJEB26092, sample SAMD00036404) | human gut metagenome | host: Homo sapiens | study: EMG produced TPA metagenomics assembly of... | reverse complement strand
ACTGCTGACACGTCTCCACCCCGTGGCTTATTTTGGTAAGCACACTGTCCGTCTTCTCCCGGGTTGCTATCTTGCTCATCTTGAGCAACTTCACCTGGTCCTTCAGTCCGGGCTCCATCGTGGGCGATGTGTAGACCTTGAAAACCGCCTCCGTCAGGCTCTGGAACTTGTTCTTCAGTTGTACGCCTTCCCGGTAGAAGGTGGTCAGATAGACCGGAGAAGTGGAGCAGTTCCTATCCCGGTGCTCTATCATCTCGCGAAGCAGCTTTTTAGGCTCCACCAGGCGGATAAGCACTTCTTGTAAGGAAATGACTTTCGGCTCAAGGCTCAGAACATTGCTGCGTCCTTCCAAAGCAGAGGCTTCCACCGTTTGCCCCACATAACCCAGATGGGAGAAGGAGAGCATGCAGCGCCTCAACGAGTCGGGCAGGTTGAGCCGGAATTCACCGTTCTGGTTGGTAATGTTACCCAGTGAGGTTCCTTGTGCGATGACCGACGCACTGACGACGGGCTCTCCCGTCTCCTTGTCCAGCAGGATTCCGGCAATGGTGGAATATGCCGGTCGGGGCGACAGGGGTACCGTTTCTTCCATACTCTTCCTTTCTGCCGCCCGTGTTATCAATATATGGTTGCCTAATACCTTCAATTCGAGATTCCGGCTGCCGGTTATCCTATGAATGGCCTGCCTCACGGAACACTCCTGCTTCCTGACCCTCACCACTGAGTCGTTATGGATGACCTTGCTGTCATAGATAAACAGATAGCCGGACTGCTCCGAGACTTTCCCCAACAGCGCATAAACCGTTCCCTTCATTCCGGGCAGCCGGACGATGTGGTCCAGCACATCGCCTCCGTCTGCTCTTACACTGCCTGCCAGGAAGAAAATGAAGAGTGAAAAATGGAGAATGAAGCATTTCATTGAATTCATTGTTCCGACAATATCAGTCTATTGCCCTGACGTGTACACTTCAAGTCGAACGTCCAGCATATCAGCTCGGCCACAGACTCCGGGGAGTTATTCGAAAATTCGACCGTCAGCCGCCGTTTGCCCAGGGTTGGCGACGCGGCTTCTATCTGCCAGCCGGCAGACTCCTTATTGATGGCACGCAGCACATCCTCCAGGCACTCGTCCTTGAAACGGATGTTGCTGGTGTAGCGGTCAAAGAGCTCCGGATTCTCCGTCTCGCTGACGAGCAGACTGCCCGCCTGCAAGATAACCGTTTCTCCCGCCTCTACAAAGACCGTCTGTTCCTCTTGTTTCAGCAGCACCTTCACCTTCCCGCGCTTCACGGACAAGCTGAAGGGGACCCCTTCATTGCTCCTGACATTGAAAGCCGTGCCCAGTACCTCCACACGCACTCTCGCCGTCTCAATCGTAAAAGCCTGCTCGGGTTTCTTTGCCACATCAAAGAAGGCTTCGCCCTGCAGGTTCACTTCCCGCTTGTCTTCCGCAAAATGTTCAGGATACTTCAGCGTGCTTTCCTGCGCCAGATATACCACCGAACCGTCTTCAAGGGTCTTGACCAGTGTGGGCTTCTCCCGGTTCTCCTCCGTCAGCAAGCTACGACTGTCCCCACCTTGTTCCGGTACGACCCACCATGCGGCAAAACATACGATTCCGGCAATCACGGCTGCCGAAACGCTCCCCCACTTGAGGTAAAGCCTGCGGTGCGTTGCCGAAGCGTGTTCCGCATCTGCCGGCAGCAGGCAGTCCGTTTCGAAGCGGGCATAAAGCCGTACCCATGCCTCGTCGGTCCTTGTCTTCTTTTTATCTACTTCCATCATTGTGTCCGGATATAATTATCAATTTCATTTCGTAAGGTTCGGAGTACCTTGGTCATTTCCGCTTCCACCGTCTTGACGGACAACGAAAGCGACAAGGCAATCTCTGCATATTTCTTCCCCTCCATGCGGTGCATCCTGAAAATCTGCTGCCGGCGCCGGGGCTGCTTGTCGAGCGTATGCCGGATGAGGGTCTGAAGTTCCTCGTATTCCAAATGCGCGTGGGGGTCGGACGAATAGCCCGGCCCGGACTCCGTACGGACAGATGCCCGATAGCGCTCCTTGACCTCCTGATGCTCACAAAACTGCACGGCTTCATTTCTCACAGAACGGTAGAGATAGCTTTTCACGGACTGGAATACTTGTAACCGCTCCCGGTTCTTCCACAGCACGTAGAACAGCTCCTCCACAATTTCCTCGGCAGACGCCGTATCACCCGTGATGCCCGCAGCATACCAGCAAAGAGGGGAATAATACCGGCGGAAGATTCCTTCGAACGCCTTTATATCGCCCTCCTTTATTCTGGCCAGTATCATCAGTTCGTCCAGCATACACGGTGTTTTTTCTCGGTTGCTCCAAATATAAGGAAAACTATCAGATAATCAATTGGATTGTTTCCGCAATTTATTGACTGCATTCTCCAGGGATTCCGTAGGTTCTATGATATTGTAGTTCCTCCAGAAGTCTTCGTTCCAATACTCATCCACCAGGTCGTAGAATACCTGCTTCCGTTTGAAGGTGTTCTTGTTGGAGATGCCGGAGAGAGGGCTTTCCGTCCTGTCGGTCACCACCATTTCGGAGAAAGCGGTGTAGCTGGAGGAGAACAGTCTTTTTTTCCAGTCGCATTTAAAGCGGATGACATTCCGTATATAGTTCAGGTAAGTCTTGGTCCCCTGCTGCTTGTAGGTCACCAGATAGGCGACTTCCTGCGGGCGGAACCGCAAGCCGACGGGCTTCTTATGCAGAATGGCCTCCACTGCCTTCACCCGGTTTGCCATGTCCAGGCCAAACTCGGCACGTGTAAAGGAGAGCCGTTCGTAGTCTATATACAGTTTCCCGATGAACAAGGCATACATCAGGCTGACCCGCGGACGGAAGCTGACTACATACTGCATGCGGTTATCCAGATTGACGGGGTCCTCCATACGGAATTCATAATAGTCCAGATTGTCCGTGCTCAACAGCGCATCGCCATTCTTCACAATGTCCAGATAAAGGGACAAATTGGGGCCTCCCACCACTTTCACAGCCAGCGTGTCACTCTGCTTTTGGCTCAGCAGGCGGCGGCCTTTCAGCAGCTGCACCTTGTCGCGGTCCACATCGCGGGAGTTATAATCCGTCTTATAGACATCCATCACTGCCTCGGACACGCTGATATAGCGGCGGCGCTTCTGCACGGTTTCCCGATAGAAGGCGGTCAGCATGTTGTCATTGCCAGAATAGTTTACTGGAATTTTCTTGATGGCCTCTTCCACTATGACGCGGGGATTATTGCCATAGACCACAATCTCGCTCAAAAGATTGGGAGCCGGTATCATCCAGATGGTCAGCCCGCCCGTTTTTTCAAGTTCTTCCAGAGAGAGGTGTGTAGTGAGATAGCCGATATGGGAGACTTCCAGTCCACGGAAAGCTTCCGCTTCCGCTACTTTCAAGGAGAATGTGCCGTCGGCATTGGTCACCGTTCCGATATTGTTGCCGACAACAGAGACGTTCACGTTTTCGAGTTTCTTCCTGCTGTCCTTATTCTTGACCGTACCGGTGATGACGAGCTCGTTCACTGCCGCGTCCTGCGCCATCAACGGGGTGATACCCGAAGATAAGAATGCAAACAAACACCCAAGTGTAAATCCTACAAAGTTTTTCATAAGGCATGTTTTTAAGGGGTTTCTATTAATAAGAGCGGTGAGAAAGATAAAACCCTATGGAATGGAGAGAAAAACACCAAAAAAGTAGTACGTTGATAATCAGAGAGAAATTTTGCCAAGACATTGCCATAGGTTTGGCAAAACTTTGCCATGCCTATGGCAAAAGTTTGCCAACGCGGTGGCAAAGTCTTGCCAATAGTAAGGCAAAACCTTGTCAAACTGTTGGCAATAGCTTAGTTGAATTGTTGGGGCTTCCGCTGGCTCAGAATAACGTAGATGATGACCGGCGCACCGATAATGGGCGTGACGGCATTCAAGGGGATAATACCCGCTTCGCCGGGCAAGACGCAAATCAAGTTGCAAAGCAGTGCCACTGCACCGCCACTCAAGATGGTGACCGGCAATAGGGAATTGTGATTGGCTGTCCCCAATATCATGCGGGCCACATGCGGCACGGCCAGGCCGATAAAGGCGACCGGACCACAGAAGGCGGTGGTGACAGCCGTCAAGAGCCCGGTGATAATCAAAAGCCAGTTGCGCACACGGCGGATATTTACACCTAGATTTTCGGCATAGCGCTCTCCCAGCAACGAGGCGTTCAAGGGCTTTATCAACAATAATGAGCCGAACAGTCCCACAATGGTGACCAGCGCAAAGGCCGGCATCTGCTGTAGGGAAACTCCACCGAAGTTGCCCAGCCCCCATATCATATAGGACTGCACCCCCTCTGCCGTAGCAAAGAAGTTCAGCAGGGCAATGGCCGAAGAAGCGATGTAGCCTATCATGATACCCGTTATCAGCAGCATGATATTGCTCTTTATCAGCGTGGAAAAGAAAAGGATAAGTGCCATAATCAGCATGGCTCCGATAAATGCGCCAAGCAGTACGGAGAAGAAGCCGGACAGACTGAACGCCCCTGCCGTGATGCTGCCGCCAAACAGCAGCATGACGAAGGCCACTCCCAGACTTGCCCCGGCGTTGATGCCCAGAATGGATGGTCCTGCCAGCGGATTCTTGAAAGCCGTCTGCAACATCAGTCCGCAGACAGCCAATGCGCCACCGCAAAGCAGTGCCGTCAGCGCTTGGGGCAAACGGGATTCCCAAAGAATGAAGCTCCAGCTTGCCTTCTCCCCCTCTCCACCGAGCAGGATACGGAAAACATCGGCAGGCGGAATCGAAACCGACCCCACCAGCAGATTGCCCGCAAAAAGCAATAAGATTACTACTCCCAACCCGATACCATATTTCCAGCCTTTACTCATAGTTACATTATTTAGCACACAGAGACATGGAGGCACAGAGTTTTCTATTACTTTCACAAAAGTTCCGTATCTCTGTGTTCATCACTCCTTCAGTCTGCAAAAATAGCGCAAGCCTCCCAAATCTCCTATTTCGGGATGCAGAATCTGTATCAGATCGGATAACAAATAATCGGGACGGAACGGAGTCTCCTCGTAGAAAGGAACTTTCGCCGTATTACAACCATAGACATTCCGGGTCTTGAAAGCCTTAAAACCGGTGTAGCCGATATAATCCGCCTCCAAATCAGCGTAGGTCATATCGCGGTCACGGTTGTACTTCACCAACCAGACGTCGGCATCGCCCGCCTTGTCGAAAACGGTCTCGAAAGCCAGAGGAACAGAACCGCTGTGGGTATCGTCGGCAAAGGCGTAACGCCCGCAAGCATCCTGAAAAAGCCTTCCTATAGTGCTACGCCCTCCCGGAGCGTACCATGCCGAACCACTTTTCATCTCGCTGACAATGGACAGTGAGGTAGAGGAAAGCTTTGCACGCATCTTGAGGCGCCGGTAGCAGCTATCCACCTCGGCAAACAGACTGTCGGCTTGTGGCGCAGCCCCGAAGAGCAGCCCGTAAAAACACATCCATTCGGCACGGCCCAAAGCGGAAGTTTCCATGTAGTCGGCACATTCGATGATGGGAATATCCAGTTTCTCGATACGGCCATAACCACCACTGTTCTCGAACGGAGATAGAAGAATGGCATCGGGATGCAGGTCGATGATACGTTCCATATCGGGATTCATACCATCGCCGCAATCGACAATGATACCCCGACGGCAAGCCTCGTGCACGGCCGGCAGCTTAATGTACTTCAAGTCGCAAACGCCGCCGATACTACTGAAAACTCCCAGATTATCCATCAACCCGCAATGTACGGAAGAGTAAATGACCGATTTGGAGAGCGGTGTACGCACCACGGTACCTTCCGGAAGATGTGCCGGGAGTTCACGGTCTTTAGGAACCAGGATATAGGTATGCAGCGTGTGCAACGTATCCCAGGGATTGCGCAGGGTGGCAAGGGTATAGTCGGGATAGGACACTAAGGTAAGGTTTTCCGCATAACGTAAGGGAATGGTGTCACCGTCGGGCAAAGCAGAGGCAGTCTTGCCCCTTCCCCCGCAGGAGAAAAGAAGCAAGACTGCGAGTATGCAGATAAGAAAGCTGTTCCTTTTCATCGACATTAATTAAAGAAAACAGCGGAATTAGGATTGACACCTCCTGCATCGAACTTCTCTATGAACGTACCGTCTTTCTTGAAACGGTAGATGGTACCGTTCGTAATGAAATCGGAAGTACTGATATAAATATCACCGTTATTGTCGTTTATTGTCAACATATGCAATGTACTCGATACAAGTTCAGCAGGAGCATCTTTTAGGAAAGAAGCATTATTCATCTGTCCAGTCTTGATGTTGTAAGTAAAGAAAGTGTTGACAGTTGTAACCGGTTTAGTACTCCAGTCCGTCATTGAATTCACCAGATACAATATATCATTATTGGCAGCCATATAAGTGGCATTGCCTATCTTGGTAACCTTGTTGCCTTTGGCCGGCTCAATCATCTGCAGCACATAGCCCTCTGCAGAAGAATAATCATCAGAAATGAGGAACACTTTGTCGTCCTCTTCCAGCATTTGTGTATTGGGATTGGAAGCCACTATCAATGTTTCCTTTAGTGTGAATGTTCGCAAGTCTATCACTTTAACATCATTGTGATAAGTATAGTCAGCAGTACAACTATTCGAAACATAAAGCATGTCCTCACAGATTGCCACACCTTCCAGATTGTCACCAAGTCCGGTCAATTTATCCACTACCTCCAACGTTGTCGCATTGATTTTAGCCACTGCTCCTCCCCAAAAGGAAGCATAGATATACCCATCCTCAGCATCTATATAGCGAATACCAGCACTGAGGTCGTTGTCGCCTACGAACGAAACACGTTTCAACTCCACACCTGCAGCATTCAGCTTGGTCAGATAATTAGAGCCATAAACGGCTATATATATTTCATCTTCATACTCAATCATGCTCTGACCAAGGTCACCCAACTTGGCATTGTTTTGGGTCTTGTAGATATCACTGATAAAATCCGCATCCTTATTGGGTGCATAAAAGGCAAGTCCTGCATTGTTGGCCCCTTGAGAGCCTTCGTTCAGAATATAGACACGCGTCTGCGGCAGTGTCACCTTCGACCCGTCATCATCCAGAGAATCATCGTCGTCATCACTACAAGATACCAAAGAGGCACCCAAAGCAAGCATGCAGAGCATACCGAATAATAAACTTCTTACTTTCATAATCACTGTTGTTATTGGTTATAATTAGTTTTTGTTGTTTCTAAATGGATTACTCAAAACTTAAAGGTCCCCGTCAGCCGCCACGAACGGCCCGGCATAGGATAATATTTTATCACGTCATACTGTTCATCGGTCAGGTTTATAATCTCAGCCTGCAACCGGAGTCGGCAACTGCCCAAAGCAAACTCATGAGAGAGGCTCATCGTATGCTCCCAATACCCCTCAATCTCATTCTCCGGAAGGTTCTGCGACAAATAGTAGCGTTTTCCCACTCCCACCACCGAGTAGCCCACATTCACCCACGGCGTTTCCACAATGGCAGACGCATTTCCGCTATGGAGAGGGGTATAAGGCAATTGGTCTTTATAGTTCTTGGCATCGGCATCGGTCAGGTCAATGGCCTTCTGCCACGTATATCCGCCCGACATAACCAGTTTTATTTTTTCTGTCAAGGGTACAGTGGCGGCCAAAGTGGCATCCACACCTGCGGCATGTACCTTGCCGTAGTTTGCCATCTTCCACGCATAGGTGGTGGGAAAAGCCACTATCTTATCCGTCACATCGTTGTAGTAACCGTCGAGCGTAAAGGAAATATAATCGAACACAGCCCATCCGGATTTGCTCCATGTGATACCGACATTATATTCGTCCGCTTTCTCGGGCCGCAGATTGCGGTTGCCCAGCCGGTAGTAATAGAGGTCATTGAAAGTGGGCAGACGGAACGTACTCTTATACATCAGCCGGAGATACAGTGACTCGTCCTGCCACGGCTGCATGCTGACCGACAGAGAAGGGGCAAAACAATGGAAATCGTCGGGAGTCGTACCCTTCTCTGTATGCTCCGACGTGGCGGTATGCACCAACGAAGCGGTGGCCGTGAGCCATCCTTGCCGATAGCGTGCATTGAAAGCACTGATAGAAGTATATCTTGTGGGGAAAGGACATTCCGGCAAGCTGTTGCGTAGCTTGTTCATCACTCCGTCCTGCGCCAACGAAAGGGTCAAAGTTTCCAGAGGACGGTAGAGAACGGTCGCGGAGATATAATACTCGTCTTGCCGGTGATTTTCCCGATAATATCCGTCGGTATATTCCTTGCCTTCATCCTTATACTTGTTCCAGCCATGATTATACTTTGCCTGCGCCTGCAAACTCCATTGGGGCGAAAAATGCTTCCTATAACGTGCCTGTACAAAAGTATTCTCATCCCAAAGTGTCTCATCGGAAAGAGGATTATAGAGTGTAACCGCCCCCGGAAGTCCCCGACGGGAATAGAAGTAGTAGCCTTTCACATCCAGTTCACCGCCATCCTTGAACGTATGATAAAGGGTGGCTTCGCCCTGCCATGAATAGATGCCGGAGTTATTACGTTTCTCTTCCGTCACATATTTGCCATTGACCAGCGTAAAAGGATAATTCCCGTCCGCCCTCATATAACCGGCATCTACCGCCACGCGTGTACGACCGCCCAACTTCTGCCACCAACGCAGCGAGGGGCTGACCATTCCGAACGAACCGCCACGCACCCGTGCCTGGAAAGCGGCATTACGCCCATCGTCAAAATGAGGCTTTTCCGTCTCTATGCCCAGCACACCGGCCGATGCATACAAGCGGGCAGACTGCAACAAGTCCTCCGACTGCCCGATGGCGAGCGAAAGCATGGAAACATTGTCCAATGAAAAACGTCCGATGTCTATCTGCCCTGCCTGACAGTTGCTCACCGCCACCCCATCATAACTGACAGCCGTATGAGCCGCCCCCATATTGCGGATGGAAACCGTTTTCAATCCTCCAATACCTCCATAGTCCTTGACATTGGCACCGGCAAAGCGCCGCACGGCATCTGCCATATTCTGTATTCCCAACCGGCTGATGTCCTGCTGTGACATAGTCTGTACGGGTACGGCAGAAGTTACTTTGTTGGGTGACCGACGTGCTGTCACTGTCACTTTCTCTATCTGATGCACTTTCCCCGTAATCGTATCTCCCCCCACTTCCTGAGCAGAGAGCCGGAACATGCTTACACTCAAGAAAACGGCACAGACCAATTGTACCTTAGTCCTTCCTGACATAGAATAATTGAAGATTATCTTAAAACCATTTGCGCACTGCCCACTTTCCTCGAATGGACAATTTTTCGACTTTGTTTTGCAGGTCTTCTGACTCGTTCCCGGTGCATCGCCTTCCCATCCTTTCTGAAAGACAGTGGCACAAGTATGATACACCGAACATGGAACTCACAGCAGCGGGACTGTTCGGGACTTTCACCCGATTCCCTTTTCATCCGCTTCTCCGGATAGAGAATGCGGAACAAAACGCAGGCAAAGATAGAATAAATAAAAGAAAATTCAGTAAACAATAAAACGAATATTACCGTTTTAACAGTCATTTTTCTAACTTTGTAACATAATAACCCCAAAATTGAGTTGCCATGAAATATAAATTATTGGTTCTTGATGTAGACGGAACGCTACTCAATGATGAAAGAGAAATCAGTAAAAGAACATTAGCAGCTTTGCTGAAGGTACAGCAAATGGGAGTACGCATAGTCTTGGCATCCGGTAGGCCGACTTACGGGCTGATGCCATTGGCCAAGGTCCTTGAACTAGGTAATTATGGAGGATTCGTACTCTCCTACAATGGTTGCCAGATAATAAAGGCGCAGAACGGAGAAATACTGTTTGAACGCCGCATCAATCCGGAAATGCTGCCTTATCTGGAAAAGAAAGCCCGCAAGAACGGTTTTGCCATCTTTACCTACCATGATGACAACATCATAACAGACAGTCCGAACAATGAACACATAAAGCGTGAAGCCCAACTGAATAACTTAAGAATAATCAGAGAAGAAGAATTCTCCACTGCCATAGATTTTGCACCATGCAAATGTATGCTGGTGAGCAATAAGGAGGAAGCTTTGGTCGGGCTGGAACAACATTGGAAAAGGCGTCTGGCCGGAACTTTGGACACATTCCGTTCCGAGCCTTACTTCTTAGAAGTAGTGCCCTGCGGAGTCGATAAAGCAAATACCTTAGGCGTCCTGTTAGAACATTTGGGAGTAAAACGGGAAGAAGTCATCGCCATTGGAGATGGCGTATGCGATGTGACCATGCTCCAATTGGCCGGCATGGGGGTAGCTATGGGACATTCACAAGACTCGGTAAAAGTCTGTGCAGACTATGTGACCACATCGAATGCAGAAGATGGAGTGGCTCTGGCCGTAGAAAAACTAATATTGGCAGAAGTACATGCGGCAGA
>ENA-OQKO01001902-OQKO01001902.1-human-gut-metagenome-genome-assembly--contig:-NODE-1902-length-10508-cov-34.877661_pt1 | contig 10508 bp, 10 predicted proteins | sample MGYA00242777_ERZ504796 | MGnify/ENA primary metagenome ERZ504796 (study PRJEB26092, sample SAMD00036404) | human gut metagenome | host: Homo sapiens | study: EMG produced TPA metagenomics assembly of... | reverse complement strand
TGCACAGGCAGGCAATCAGCTGCAAGTACATTATACGGAGTAATGATTATCAAAGACAATATGGCAAATATGTGTGCAAAAGTAACTTCGACCTATATGGAATTTACTCTTGCATTTGGTCCAAAACCGGAATTTAGTTTTTCATTTAAGTAAAATACATTTAACCGAGTTAGACGCGCAATTTTTTTGTTAAAAAAGAACATATGTTTACAAAATAAGATATCTATGGTACAATTTGTTCATAGCACAAAATAAAAAACAGTTCAGAGGAGAAGAAAATGCAGACGGTATCCAGTTATGGTGTGGAAATACGAAAACAGAATATCCCAATCCGCCAGACACTGGAAATCTATCGTCAGGCGGTCAGCTATCTGACGGAAATCTATGAACAGGTGTGGGCAGAACTGAAAATGATCCCGGAAGCAAAAAAACGCTTTAATGCAGCAGAACATCTGATTCACACAACGAAAAAGAACCATGCCCGCTTTGATTTTGACATCCGTTTTCCGAAGATGCCTTCTTATCTCAGAAGAGCTGCCATCCAGCATGCACTGGGAAGTGTATCGTCCTATGAAAGCCGGATGGAACAGTGGGAGGCAGCGGGAGAACTCTCCGGGAAACCGAATTTTACCTGTGAAAACCATGCCATGCCGGTCTTTTACCGGGATGTGATGTACCGCGAAGGGACAGAGGGAAAAGATGAGGCATACCTGAAACTGTATGACGGGCATGACTGGAGATGGTTCCGTGTGTGTTTAAGCCATACGGATATGGAATACCTGCGCAGGAACTGGTATGGGAAAAAGGCATCTGCCCCGACACTGGAAAAGAGACACCATAAATATTTCCTGCGTTTTTCCTATACAGAAGAAGTGATGTTTACCAAGACACCTGTAAAAGAGCAGATCATCTGCAGTGTGGATCTGGGGATCAATACGGATGCAGTCTGTACCATCATGCGGGCAGACGGAACTGTCCTGGGGAGAAAGTTTATTGACTTCCCCAGTGAAAAAGACCGTATGTACCGCACACTGGGACGAATCCGCAGATTCCAGAGGGAACATGGATCTGCGCAGGCAGGGGACAGGTGGGCATACACCAGACGTCTGAATATAGAATTAAGCAGAAAGATCGCAGGGGCAGTTGCAGAATATGCATGGGAGAATCATGCAGATGTGATCGTATTTGAGTATCTGGAAATGAACGGAAAGATATCGGGAAGTAAGAGGCAGAAACTGCAGCTTTGGAGAAAACGGGATATCCAGAAACGGTGTGAACATCAGGCACACAGGAAAGGGATGCGCATATCCAGGATCTGTGCATGGAATACGAGCAGGCTTGCGTATGATGGATCAGGGATAGTCCTGCGTGACTGGAGAAAACACAGCCTCTGCGCATTTCAGACGGGAAAAAGATATAACTGTGACCTGTCAGCTTCTTATAATATCGGGGCCAGATATTTTATCCGTGAACTTTTAAAACCCCTTCCGGCAACGGAAAGGTCTTTGCTGGAGGCAAAAGTCCCTGCAGTAAAGCGTAGAACCTCATGTGTTTATGCAGATCTAAGGGAACTCAGTTCTGAGATGGGACTCTTAATGGCTGCATAGATGCAGGCAGATATACAGCGGACTACCTGTAATGTGGGGACCTGCCATATCTGGCATGGGAAAAAGCGCATATCTGCGCAAACCTAAGTTACAGGCGTATCCGCCGATATTTAGTCTGACGCCTAAAGCGTCTGGAAGCACGTGACTTCAGTCATGTGAGGATATAATTCACGAGTGTGGAATAGCAATAAAACAGGAAAAAGCTCTGGATGGTGATAATCTGGTGCTGCGGCTGAAAAAACTGCGGCATCAGAATACCGGACAGGGCTTTTTGTAATATACGCATATGTGGAAAAATTCAGGGACATTAAGAGCTTTTTAAAACCGTATTTACAGAAAATGGAAATAAATATGGTATATTAAAAAAATAAGATGTAATATTCTTATATTTCTATAACAGTAAGAAATTGTACAGAAATGGAGGAAGAGTATATGAAGAATAAGAAAATGCTTGCAATGCTTCTGGCACTTACCGTGACAGCGGCAGGAACACCAGTATATGCCGCGGATTTTTCAGATGGAAATCTGGAAAGTGTGCAGGAAGTGGCAGAACCGGAAAAAATTCTGACGGGAGATACTGCTCTGGAAGAAGATAGTAATGCACAGGAGAATCAGGAAAGTGATGAATCCGGGGTTACGTCAGCAGAGGAAACCGATGAATTTACAGAAGAAGATGTGGCTTCTGCATTTACGGATGACACGGAGAATGAAGTGGCAGAGGCGCAGAGTTCGGATACGGAAAGTGGAAGTGAAGAGGTGACAGGTACCGAAGGTTTGGAGTATGAATATGATGCGGAAACAGATACCTATCATCTGGTAAAAGGTGTCAATGTGGAGAGTGTTATAATTCCGGAACAATATAATGGAAAAATAGTGAGCGAAATCGGTGAAAAAGCATTTGCAGGCTGTGACCGGATAAAAAATGTCAGGGTAAACCGGGACTGGGACCAGGAAACCATGATTATCAGACAGTCTGCATTTGAAGGCTGCATTCATTTGCGAAAAGTTATGTTAAATCGCGTGATTAAGGTAGAAAAGAATGCCTTCAGAAATTGTCCACAGCTTTCTGAATGTGTATATATTAGTATTGACAATCTCTTTATAGACGGGGGAGAATTTATCGAAAGAGATGCATTTGATCCAGATAACAAAGTATGTGTATATCTGGGGGAAGAAAGTAACAATTTTAAAGGCAATAAGCAGTATTTTGTAGCTGGTTTATTTGATGAAGATTATGTATTTAAAGAAAGTGGAGTCACTTATGTTTGTTATGATCCAAATATGACAGGGGATATGGAAGGTATCAGCAGAGAACATGAGGGAACAAGGATTCTGGATGTGCAGGATGAACTGGAGACGGTATTTGTCAAAGATACAAATGTGACAGGAGTGGGAAGAAAAGCGTTTTATGGGAGCGAAAAAATCAAAGTTGTGAAACTGGGAAGTCAGAACAGATATATTGAAACAAAAGCATTTTTTGACTGTGAAAATCTGGAAAGAGTATATATACCGGATACTACAAATGACATTGCGGATGATGCGTTTGATGGATGTAATTCTCTGGTAATTTATACCCCTAAGGGTTCCTATGCGGAAAAATTTGCAAGAAAACATAATATTCCAGTGGTGGTATCTGCAACCTCGCAGGATATCCTGAATGATGTGAAACCGAATCTTCGAGTAACCAAAAAAGAGAAGGATGGAGTTACACTGAAATGGGAAATATCGCAGCCATATCTTGCAGAGGGATATGAGGTAGAAAGAAAAAATGCACAGGGAGAATATGTTCACTGTTCTACGATTAAAAGCAGTGAAGTTAATACTAAAGATATTGAACTATGGAATTATAGTAAATTTTATGGGAAAAATATCACTTTCAGAGTCAAAGCATATTTTGTAGATGAGGATGGAACAATCATATACAGCCAGCCATCAAATACTGTAAAAACAACTTTCTGCCCGGTACAGCCAAAGATTACATCTCTGACAAAGAAAGCAGGGAAAAAGTTAACTGTTAAATGGAAAAAGTCAGATTATGCAATAGGATATCAGGTATGGCGTTCGGTAGATGGAAAGAAAGGTGTTTGCATAAAAACAATCAAAGGCGGGGATGTGACGAGCTTTACAGATACAAATCTGAAAGAAGGCACTACTTATATTTATTGGATTAAGAGCTATCGTATGGACTATCAGAATAAAAAAATATATAGCAGGAGCAATGATTATTCCAAAAGTATTGTGTATTAGTGAAAAAATGATAAATAAGTAAAAACAGCCACCATATGATGAACATATGGTGGCTGTATTGTGGTTAGATGAGACTTAGCTTAATTGGAAAAAGTAAGTCCAGAAACTTTGCTTACAAGATCCGGCTTAGAAGTACTCTTGTTCTGAACAATATACATTATACCGGAAGAAGCAATACAAACAGATTCAATTTCTGAAATTGAAGAATTTGGAATGAAAACTTCGTCAGGGATAAGAGGCTCTTTGACAGATGCATTAGTAATCTTGTCAGGATTAATTCGATAAATTTTGGAAATTTCCACATCAGTACGATGGGTAATGAAAAATAATCCGTGATTAATATCATAATGAATATCCTGCAGAACAGTTACTTTACTAAGATAAAAAGGATTGTTGACCGTGAACTCTTTTTCAGAATCAAAACTTCCATTTTTGAAAGAGCCAATGTAAAAGTGCAGTGTCTGGCTAAATGCAGGTTCTCCGGCAAGTTGCTCATAGTTTAGAACAATAAACTTGTTATTTCCATAATATCCGATACCACCAAACATAGAATCACATTCATATGTTTCTACTATTTTTCCAGTAGAAGGATTAATTTTTGTAATCTGTTTTCTCTCAGGAGTAGTATACCTGTCGTAAGCTGCTACATATAAGAAGCCATTTACGAAAACCATACCATTACAATGTCCCAATTCTGTAAATAATTTTCTTGGGGAGAATGCTTCTGAAAAATTTTGGGAAGAAACATCAGAACTCTTAAAAAGAATACTGATTTTATCTCTAAGAACAGTATCTTTTGTAGTGTGAGTTTTAAAACAATACCCTGTATTTCCATCAAGAGTAAATGCCCCAGGATTGATGCAACTGTAGGTAGAGTTATTATAAGTTCCCACTGCATTAGGAATTTCTGTATCACCATTGCAGGAAAGTGTCATTTCCAGGATACCATCTTTTTTGAAAACCGGATTGGTCGCGCGGAAAATGGCATCTTTAGAATATTTTTCAAGGACGGATGGAGCAGAAGTTGCATTAGTGGATAAATACAAGGTTCCATCATCAGTAATATAGATGGATTTTACAACAAGTTTGCTGTAATTGCGGTTTCCGTTAAATTTGAATTCACTTGTTGGGTAATAGGTGTTTCCATTTTCTACAGAACTCAGTTCATCAGGAATTTTGGCGCAGAGAAGCATATTGTAGATAGTGAATGCACCGTCAGTTTTTTTGTTTGTGACAACAAAAAGACCGTATTTGGAGTGATAAAAAATATCCTGTGGCTGTTCATAACCGGCACTGTTATTTACATAAAAACGTTTCTTTTCCACAAATTTTCCATTGGAAAGGCTGCCAATCATATAGAAGAATGCACCATTTTTCTGCATCTTCTCAACGCCTACGATAAACAGATCTTCATTGTTAACTGTGCCATAATAAGTAATAGACTGAGGAATGTAACCATTGCCATCTTCTGTAACAGTATATTCCGCTGCGATTTTACCGATAGAAGAAACCGGCATCTTGATAATTGTGTTTTTATAGCAGGTCATATAGAGATAGTTATTATGGTAAGTCATACCATGTACAGCATAGGGAATAGAAACAGGTGTTTTTCCATTAAGTGCGTCGAAGCTGGCGGAAGCAATATTTTCAATTACAAAAATATTTGAACTTGTCTGGCTTCTTTTTGCGCAATAGGCAGTTTTTCCATTGATAGCGATACCTGCCATGTTGTCAGCACTTGGATCTGAGTCTTTACTTCCCTTGTCAGGAACAGCCGGTCCGAATACTTTGGAAATGTTGTATCTGGTTTTTGCATTTGTAGACATATAAGTGTCCTCCTTTGATTAATGTTTTTGTGCTGTTGTTTATCAGCTACACTTAATAAAGAGTCAGTAAAACTGAATTTGTAAACCAGGAAACTAAGATAGAAGAAATTTTTTTAAATGTAAAAAGACGTATCGTTTCTAAATCTTATTTACCGGATCAGTTTCAGGAAGGTATTTCGGTCGCAGGTGCCGGAAACAGTTAATCCCTGTGCTTTCTGAAATGTTTTGACTGCTGTCAGAAGACCCGATCCAAAAATCCCCGGAATCTCCACGCCGTTTGGATTGTAACCGTGTAAGAGAAGAAGGATTTCGGCAGCAGTTACCATATACTGACATTCTCCGGATGTAACATAATGTTTTCCAAGTGCTTTATCTGTATTTAAACCAAAGATACCATCGACCACCAGACCGGCACCATAATCTTTGTTCAGAGCTGTCTGGAAGACTTTGATACCGGCTTTTACTGTGGCAGTATCTCTCTGACCGGTGACAGGAATCTGAGCAGAGGTAAAACGATTCGCATATGTCTGACCTTTGCGGACATTTTCTGATTCAGAAGAAGCAGCTGGAGCCGATGGGGAACTGATATCTGTAGTTGCATCTTCTTTCATATAGCGAAGAACGCAGTCCCATCCATACTGATAAAAATAATAATCCTGGACCATGATTTCCATGCCTGTCTGATCTCCGGTTTTTCCACCGCTGACTTTTCCGTTCTCATTGATTCTTGCGGCTACAATTCTGCCATTTCCAATATACATTACTGTGTGATGCAAAGTATTAATGATCACATCACCGCGTTTCATACCGTTTCCGGTTCGGAGATTCACTCTGGAAGTGACATCTGTGAATCCACAGGCAAGAAACGCAGATTTCATATTTCCGGTATAGGCAGCTCCCTTTGTTTTTACAGGAACTCCAGCCTGCTGCCATGCAGAAATAATCAGGGAGGAACAGTCATAATCAGGTCCCCATCTGTACTGCTGATCGTATCCATGAGTGTTGTCATTTGCGATGGCCAGTGCCCATGTTACAGCTTTTTCAATTTTTGTCATTTTCATCATCCTCTTTCTTTTGGTTTTTATAAAGATGGCGTTATTTGCAACACCATAGCAGAAAGAGTAGAAAAATAAAAAAATAGAAACAAAAAAAGCACTTTTGAAGGTGATTTAAACCTTTCAGGGACAAAAAAGTGCTTTTTGAGGACAAAAACTGTATAAAAAGAAAAAAGAGTATAAAATCAATCCTGATGTGAAGCCTGATAAATCTTTATAATATCAAGCATATATTGAGCCTGTCTTTCATTCATCTGCGAAAGAACAGTAACGGCATCTTTGACTGTGGGACTCTGAATTGTTTCATTATGAGGAATAAGATCATAAAGGAAATAGTCGATTCCTACATTTAGAACTTTTGAGAGTTTTATCAGATTTTCAATGCTGGGTTGCGTCCTTCCTGTTTCGAAGCGACTGATCGTGCTGACGGAAAATCCACTTAATTCTTCAAGTTGTTCCTGTGTGATATTCAGATTTATTCTGGCTTCTGCAATTCGTTTTCCAATCGTGTTTTTCTTCATTGGTAAAAAATTCCTTTCTTTATCTGAGTTTAACAGATTGGAAGAAAGATGTATAAGGACATAAATGACGTGCGACTAGTAAAATTTGAAGTGTTAGAGGAGGAGAAAAGTAAAATATGACAGATGCAGACAGAACGGACAAAGCGGAAGAAAGAGAAAATATGTATATTATGATGTTTACACTCCAATCATTGCAAAATTATGGGCTTTCTGTAAAAAAAACTGTAGAGAGAAGTCTGGATTATTTGTGGGAATGGTATCAGGAGTCAGGGGAAGAAAGGTATCTTCTGTTGGCAAAGCAGCATATGCAGGCGTATGTAAATATGGGATTTGCACTTAATGAACAAAATCAGACAATACGTGATATAATAAGTATACTGGATCAGACAATAGCTGATTTCTACCCTAAAGATTCTTTACCTGGAAAGAGAGTGAAACTGACTAAAGCGCAGATTCGCAGTATGATTGGGAGATGGAGGCCGTCCAGGGAGAATCCTATGACAATAGGAGAATTGGTGGAGGATATTATTAAAAAAGTAAAAGAGCACCAGACGGGAAGGTATATTTACCGATATTGCAGAAGCGACTGTACTTCAGGAGAAGATGCGGAAATTTATGAACTGGTAGTAGGCAGGGAGGAGAGTTATTTTTATGATGTAAGGAAATTCAGATTTTATACGTTCATGGAGGAAACAAAGAAATGATACGAATTGCAATACTGGATGATGAGAAAGCAGATCTGGAAAAAGAAGAACAGATTACAAGACAGTATTTTTATAACAGACAGGCAGAATCTGAGATTGCAACATATCAGAGCGTGGAATGGTTTCTGCTGGGCCTCACCGAAGAACAGTTTGATATCTACATTCTGGATGCAGAGATGCCAGTAAAAAATGGAATTGAAGTGGCAAAGGAAATCCGGAAATTATATCCGGAACCGGTGATTATTTATGTTACGAATCATCTGAATTATGCGGTGGAGGCGTATGAAGTCAATACTTATCGTTATATTGCAAAAGATACAATGGAGAAGGGACTGAATGCTGCTTATGAAACATTGCTTCCGATTTTGCTGGCGAAAGAGGAAAGATACTATATTGTAAAGAAAAGAAGTGAATTGGAGAAAATAGCATATTCCGATATCTTCTATGTAAAAAAAGAGGGAAAATGTGCGGTGATTGTTCACAGAAACGGAGAAACGTCTGTCAGAGACAGTCTGTCAGCGGTAGAAAAGGCATTGGGTTCCAGAGAATTTATCGTGGCGGACAGAGGCTATCTTGCAAATATCAGACATGTGATGAAAATGAAGAGCAGAGAGCTTTATATGCGAAACGGTAATATTATTACGGTAGGAAGGGAGAGATTTAAGCATGTCAGGAAGGCTATTTTAGACTACTGGAAGGAGATTTAAAATATGTGGATGGTATTATTATATGGGGTGGCAACGTTTATGGAAACTGGGGTTGGGGTGTGGATGTTTGGTAGGATGTTTCCAGAACGGAAATCCAGTTCAGAATACAGATGGGCAAAAATGATACTTTTAACGCTCTTGATTTTGACAACATATACTATGCATAGAGCATATGGACAAGAATATATATATGAAAAATTTTTTTTTATAGTTGTTTATGCTGGAGTCATGATATCAGATGCTATCTTATATAAATATAGAGATTTTTTCAGAATCAATAAGAAGACCGAAAAAATAATTCTGTTTTCATATATATCAATAATGTTGACGTGGCAGTATTGGGTGTCTTATGTTTCTTTTGGTATTATAGCAATAGCTAATTTGTATCTTCCATTTTTCTTGCTTTTATTTTATAAGTGCGATTTCATTCAAGCATATTTATGGGAAGTTTTATATTTAGTCAATATTGGACTTGCAAAAATTTTGTATATTTACATTATAGGAATGATTAAACATAGAAGAATTGAGAATTTTCTTTTTAGTAAATCTGTACATTTTTATGCTGGTGTTGTGTATCTTTTAATATTCTATGTACTTTTTTTGATTATACAAAAAAATTTTTGCGTGGAGAAATGGTTAAAGGATTTACTGACAGACTGTAAAAAAATGATTTTATTTGTAGCTTTAAGCGAATGTAGTATTTTGTATTTTTTATTAACAATGAACTGGGGATACATAGAAAACAGAGAATTGATAATTAGTTTTGGAGTTATATCGGGAATTGCATTAATATTATTATTTGTTCTTGCACGTTTTTGGGCTAAGAGCATATATACAGAGAAAAATATTCTGGAAGTTAGGAATAATGTTATAGCAAGTCAGTATGAGGAATTAAACGAAAGTTATAAAAAATACAGATGTCTGATACATGACGAGAGACATATGATGGATTATATAGAAGAATGTATAGGGACGGGAAATTTCTCAGAAGCGCAGAAAATCATAAAAAAAAGCAGAAATAAATTCAGTGAGAGGTATTACTGGACGGGCATAACAGTATTGGATAATGTTATTTCAATAGAAAAAAGAAAAATGGATAATATGAATATAGAATTTCATATAGAAACAGATGTAACAGATATCGTTATGGAAGATATTGATATTATTATTTTGCTTGAAAATTTATTTGACAATGCGATAGAGGCGGTTGAAAAATGTGCAAATAAGAAAGAGATTAAATTCAGCATAAAAAATATAAATAGTATGCTTGTATTAAAGCTATGGAACAGTAGCTGTAAAAAGCCGAAAGTGAAAAAAGAAAGATTTGTGACTGATAAACATGATTCTAAAGGTCATGGGTGGGGATTGGAAAGTGTAAAGTATATAGTAAAAAAGTATGATGGAATTATTGAGTTTGAATATACAGAAATGTTTTTTCAAACGGTTATTATGATTGAAGGAGAATAAAAATGGACGAAAATATAAAGTATGAATTAGCAGAAGCAGAGAAATTAGAAGTAATAGATAATGCAGGGGTTGCTGAAAATGAAAAAAAATCAATTGTAACGGTATTGCTTAGTCTGTCATGTTGTGGACATATAATGAATGCTTGAAAATATTTGTATTAGAATATTGATTTTGGATATTTCTGAAAAGAAAAGCAACCATGAGTTGTATGGCTTTACAGTGCACGAAGAATATAACTTTTATATTCAAAAACTTACTAAATTTCTGATTATCTTTTCATAAGTTGGTAAATGCCGATATATCCCGTATTTTAGGACTTTATCGGTATTTTCTTTTTGGAAGATACCTTGCATAAGCTGGCATTTACCAGCATG
>ENA-OQKO01001901-OQKO01001901.1-human-gut-metagenome-genome-assembly--contig:-NODE-1901-length-10510-cov-8.164018_pt1 | contig 10510 bp, 12 predicted proteins | sample MGYA00242777_ERZ504796 | MGnify/ENA primary metagenome ERZ504796 (study PRJEB26092, sample SAMD00036404) | human gut metagenome | host: Homo sapiens | study: EMG produced TPA metagenomics assembly of... | reverse complement strand
ATAAAGCAATCGTGCTTGTCCTTTGCAACATCGATACCAACAAAAATCATTTCTTTTTACCTCCGGCGTTTTATTTTACAGTGCTGCTTAGAGCCACACCTCTTTGCTATGTAACCTCGTTCTATATCCTTAAAAAAGGGCGACTTTAACACACCCTCCGTATTCTCATTTTTCAAAAAGAAAACGGCGGCTTGAAATTTGTTATTTCAAAACCGCCGTAGGGCTACTGTATTTTGTTTTGGCGCGTGAATATCCAGTCGCCATAACAACGGTTTTTTTTATTACCGTTCTACATGGCGAGTTAATTTTAACGAATAGCTGGGAGAATATGATCTTTTACTAACAGCCACCTATCTTTCGGATTTGGAATGAAATGTGATGCTATTGCAACAACAAGTTTTTTCTGCGGGACGCAACAAATTGTGTTACCACCATCCCCCATAGCTGCAAAGGCATCAAGTCCGTGATTTTCAAACAGCCACCACATATATCCGTAATGATTGAGATTAGGCGAGATCGATTTAGCTATCCAATCTTGCGGAATGATTTGTTTTCCATTCCAAAAACCGTTATTCAGATATAACTGTCCAAATCGGGCCATTTCACGCACAGTCAATGTAAGTCCCCATCCGCCAGTAGTAATATTGTTTGGATCATGAACCCAGCCTTTGACTCTTTTCCCGAATAAATCATCATATCCGTAAGAACTCATAGGATATTCGTTAATACTATCTATTCCAATTTGAGTAAAAAGAAATTTGTTGGCGAACTCTCTTGTACTTGTTCCCGTAACACGGGTTAATATCGCTGATAACAAATGAGCGCTAGCAGTAGAATATTTGAAGGTTCCTATTTCACCATTCTGTCCCATTTCTTGTAATGCAAATTCAATCCAGTCGGGGGATGTACAGAACGCCTCCAGTGGCTCGCTCCAGTCATTAAAAGAATACGGAGCAGTCATTGTTAATAAATTTTGGATAGTTACTTTTTCCCTCACACCATTAGAAGAAATGGAGGTGTATTCGGGAAAATACCCCATTACAGTTTCCTCTGTCGATTTAATATATCCCTTTTCAATCGCAATGCCTATCAATGCAGATAGAATACTTTTAGTTACTGATGCGATATGGATCTTACTCTTGCTATTTGAGTTACCGAAGTATTCTTCAAAAACGATTTGTCCAGCTTCCAGAATAACAATGCCTTCTGTATTTTCATATTCATTTAGAATGATGGTGTGAAGATTGCTTGTAAGTTTTTTGTCTATCATTTTATCTCCTTTTTATTACAGGGTAATAGATTTCTGTAATATAGTCATCGGGTGTATTAGTAGCATTAGGCTCAGTAATATAGAGCTCAAATGGTGACCTGATAAAATCATATCCATTTGACTCAGCCCACTCTTGCTGGCGCGCATAAATAGATGTAATGTTTGCGTAGGAACCATTCAGAGTTGATTTTACACACAAGCCATTTTGAAAGTCTCTTGTTCCAGTAACCACTTCTTTGATCGGAACAGCAAATTCAATTTCAAATTCAAAGGGATCACAACTTGGGTTATGATATATAGTAATTGCAGGCCCCATAACTGTTAATTTTTCAGTTGCTATCTTTTGATACAGCTTACAAAAAAATTGACTATATCCATTTAAGCACTCTTCATGCGTAAGTTTTCTACGCAAATAGAGAATATTTTGTTGAGGATATTCAACAAGTCTTACATCAATATCAAGCAGGTAGCTCATAATTGATTTACCCACTTTAATTTGCTGAATATCAAAATCAATTTGACGAATGATGTCGCTAATTTTTTCGATTTGATTTAACAACAAACCTTTTTGTCGGAGCAGAGCAGAGAGTATCTGATTATCTGATGATACCCCCATTGCTCCTGTAATTACTTTGATTTCCTCTAAAGAAAGTTTATAGGACTTAAGCCTATTGATAAGCAACATTTTTTCTAATTGCTTAATAGAATAATATCTATACCCATTTTCCAAACTGATTTCTTCGGGATAGAGTAGTCCTATTTCCTCGTAATATCGTAGTGTTTTTGGCGTTACCTCACAAATCCGTGAAAACTCACCTATTGATAACATTTAATCTCTCACCTTCTTTTCTTGAGATAAAGTATAAACCTTTCCGTAAGGGCAAAGTCAAAGCCATTTTTAATTTCGAGCCCTCAGACACTCCTACTGTACCATGCATTAAAATTCTTCACAAGGATGCCTTTATATTGGCACTACACGAAATAAAATATCACTTCACATCAAATTATATTACATTCTCATAATTCAACCGGAAATGTACAATGATATAGGGTGATATGAAAATGAACCAAGATGAAAGAAGGTTTGACTTTCACGGCCTCGGGGCGGCTCTCAAACGAGCCAGAGAAAAAAAGGGCTGGACACAAGCCTATGTTGCGGAATTAGTAGACCGTGACTCCCGTACCATTATGAATATTGAGAACAAAGGGCAATATCCCAGCTTTGACCTTTTTGTTAAACTTATTACGATGTTTGACATTTCGGTAGATCAGTTTATTCATGCGGACGGAGGGGCACAGACAAGTTCTTGCAGAAAACACATTGATGTGCTCCTAAATTCTATGAATGAAAAAGAGCTTGTCGTAATAGAAGCCACAGCCGAGGGCATTAAAAAAGCCAGAGAAACGGAGGATGCGTAAGAAAGCGTAACCTCTGTTTTTTTGCGCCATGTAGCGGAAGCGCACGAAACGGCAAGCAATTCGGGTGTGGCCACACTCCGAAATTTTTGCTGGCCGTAGGCCCGCAAAAATGCTTGTTGGGGAGCTCCCCAAACCCGCTGGACTTCGGGACAAATTGTCCCAAAGTCCCGGCGCTATGCGCCTGTTGTCTGCGGCCTGTCGCTACCGCTCCTGGGCCTTATTTTCCCGCCCGTCCGTCACGCCGAGCAGATGATCAATGTTCGCTTTGACCGCCACAGCCTGCCGCATATCCGCCTGGGCCTTACGGTATTCCGCATAGAGGGCTTTTTTCTTTCCCGCCAATTCCTGGCGGGACTTTTTCATATCCGCCATCTTTGGCAATTTTGCACCGTCCAAAAGCTCATTCATAGTAGCCCGGGCCGCTCGGTAAGTGGCAAGCTCCGCCTCATGCTCCGACAGATACTTTTTACTGTACCGGGCCACCTTGTAACCGTCAAACACGGGCCGGGTTTTTGCGTAGTCTACTGTAGCCGCCATGAGCCCGGTGGTCTTTTCCAGCGCCGTCTCCGTTTGCCGCAATTCCTCGGACAGCGCATGAAAACGCTCTACTGCCTTTTCTGTACTGGCCGCCAGCGCCTCATAGTCCATCAGATTATTTTCCCGCAGGTACTGGAGCGCAGCAGCCATCTGTTTCAGATTGTAAACCCTGGCCCACCGTTCATAGGCCGGGCCCTTGCCCTGGGCCATGCGCTCTTGAATGTCTATAATCAGATTGACACGACGGGCAGGAGCCGGGGCCTCCTGCGGGAGCTCCGGGATCGGACGCTCCTCGGCAATCACAGCCCGGATGTCCTCGGGATCAAAACCATCCCCGAGGGTGGATGCCCGCAGGCGGGTGGGCTTATCCTGTCCGGGAGCAAGAAAGGAGATCACACCGCCACGGCCATGCTTTACCAGAAAGCCGAACTCCTCCATGAGCCTCAGAAACGCCGGAAAATCGGTGGGCTGTTTTTGCAGAGCCTCCACGATGGCCAGCCGCACCCGTTGTTTTGCAGAGGGCGGCTTTTCCCCAATCCACTGGCCATAATGGAGATACCGGCCCTTGCTGTGCTGTTTTGGATTTTGGATCACAGAGAGGTCATGCTCAATGCACACCCGGTCAGAGAGCCGCCGCAGGGCAAAGCTGGAGCCGATAAAATTATGGAACTTCCGGGAGCGGTCAAAGGCCGTTGAATTGAAATAAATGTGATTGTGGAGGTGGCCCTTGTCTGTGTGGGTGCAGACAAAAAACTGATACTTTCCCTTCGTCCAGCGCATGGCTGTTTCATAGCCGATCTGGTTGGCCTCCTGCGCTGTCACTTCGCCGGGCGGGAACGCCTGCCGGATCTGAAAGAACAAGGCTCCACGATCTATTGCCCGGCCTGTTTCCGCCTGGTACTGGCTCTTTACCAGCAGAAACTCAGCGGGAGCCGTGGCTGGATCGCAGAGGTATGAGGACAGGGCTCCCAGCTTTTTCGGATTGAGCCCATAGTCAAAGCGTTCCTCCATTGTCTGGACAGCGCCTTTCCCAGCCGCCACCTTGTAGGGCCGGATATAAGTTGTAGCCGTGGGCACACCTCCTTCCAAAAGAAAACGGCGGCTGTCCGTCCAGCCGCCGCAGGGAACTTCGGGACAAATTGTCCCAAAGCGTTATCCTGTGATAAAACTCTTTGGCGAGTAGTTGAGACTGTCCAGCTTGTCAATGAGCCAATCCGCCACAGCGGGCAGACCAAAAGAAAAATACATATTAAAGCAAACTACCCCTTAGCCCTTTTTTGAAAACCAATACAGCTCTTTCCGCTTCCAAAAACGACATTGTGACAAGACGATAACTTTCCTTTTCCATTTCTTCTATTTTGGCGTTGATTTTCTCTGTTACATTTTCTACGGTAATTTCTTCTACTAATTCCGTCCGATACATCATACTTTTACCTCCATAAGTTCTGAATTAAAACCAATTTATGAATCGTGTTCTTCCGTTTGTTCATAACGCAAACACCTCGCCAACCTTTTTGTTCCTGTTATTTTGCCATCACCATTCTTTGGTTTTTCCTTCGTGTTTATTTTGCATAATCTGGATTTGATATACAAGAACGGGGAACAGAGAAATGAAGGCAAGCACGCCAAAAACAACCGAACAATTTACAACTGCAAATATTGCGAACATGAGCAGTATCAGCAACCACGGATTACGCAGATTTCTATAATAGTTCTCCTTGTCCTCATAAGAAGTATGAAGTTCAAACGGCTTACCGTCATTGTCTTTTTCTACAATCAACAGTTCCCGGTTAAAGGTCGTGACATTTGTTGCTATGCGTCCGCCTTTTTCAGCCCATGGCCGCCAACGCACTTTACCAACAGAGTAGTTCAGGTTGATGTTTTTATAAAATACTTTGTAACCCATCCCCTCTAAAAACTCGTGATAATCGAACGCGCCGGCCTTCGATTTTTGCCCGATAAACTCCACACAGTATTTTACTTGATCCGGTTTACACTCCTCAAATTCATACAACATTTTTTCCGCCCGAATCAGACGATAGCCCTTTTCAGACATTTTATTCAGCCAATGTTCCTGGGCAGTCAACAAACCGCCAAAGAAACGATAATACTTTTTGCTCATACTGCACCTCCAATAATTCCATTAGCCACGCCTACAAGTTCATTGAGCCTTATAAGTTCCTTTTCTGCAATTTCTTTTCCTTGTGTTGTGATGAGATATTCTTTTTTCCGTCCCGCACTATCTCCAAAAGGTGCAATCCAGCCCTTTTCCTGCAACGAGTTCAACGCACCATATAAAGTCCCTGCCCCCAGCGTGAGCCGCCCCTTTGTACTATCTTCAATAAATTGCATAACAGCATATCCGTGTTTTGGGGTATAAAGGGAGAGCAAAATAAAGAATGTCACCTCTGTGAGCGCACCACCTTTCACATTGTCTCGCATGACGCCTACCTCCTTATTACGGTTACTGTAATAAATATATCACTAACCGTAATAGAAGTCAATAGCGTGCTCCAAATGTTACAAGTAAGTGTGCAAACAAGGATGCCTCCGGCTTTCAGCACCTCGGGACAAATTGTCCCGAAGTAGTGAAAACCGGGGAGCGGCATACGCCACTCCCCGGAAGGATCAGAGCTCCACCAATGCGGAGAGCTTTTTCAGCAGATCGGACAGCGGCTCCCACAGGGCCGCATAGTCCCGTTGCAGGGCGGCGATCTCCTCAGGATAAATCCCGCCGTAGGTATTCGCCTGAATTGCCACTTGATTTAGATTGTTGGAGCACCGCCGCTGGAGTGATACCAGCTCCCGGACGGGCGAGAGGTCAACATGGAGCACATAGCCATTGAGGGCCATTTTCCGCATATAGGCCCCCATATTGCGGATGCCCGCCTCGGCCATGCGTTGTTGAATAAGGGCCTGCTCCTCCTCGGACACCATCACATGGAGATGGATCGGGCGGCGGCGTTTCTTTGTCATCGTTCCTCCCGTTCCAGGCTCCGGCGCTTGTGGGGCGGTTCCTTAACCTTATCCAGCTCCTTTTCCTCCGGGGGTGGGGCCTGGTTATTGAGAACACCGTCCAGCATATTGTAATTGTGCTCGGTGGCGATCTCCGCACTTTTCATCGGGTTATATCTTTCTTCCATACAAATCCTCCTATCGGTCGCCCCGGTCGGGGGCCTTTTTCTTATGGATGGGATCGCCCTGGCTGGCTTCGGCCAGAGCTCCGGCCTCTTTCATCTGCTGGGCAATAGAGAGGGGCCTGTCATCGTTTTTTCGGGATAATTCAGAAATTACGGGGGCAGGACGGAGCTCATAGTCAGACGCCTCCTTTTCGGTCAGCGGTCTTGTATAAGTCAGATGCCCCCATGCCAGAAATGCGCCGCCCTCCACCGGGATGCGGCGGTCATAGTTGACGATCTCATCCGGGGCATTGTGGGGCGGTTTGGGGAATGTCCCGATGTCCACAGGCTGCTGGGTAGAGTAATACTTGTAAAGGCCGGGGGCCTCGGTCTGCACGATCCCCACATGGTAAAGCCGCTGATAGTCCTTTATCCGGTCTGAAAAATCCTGTTCCATAGCGGCCAGATCGTTGCCGTAATGTCCCCATTCATACTGCCGCTGGCCGTTCTTATCATCGTAACAGGCCCATGTGACATAGGGGGATGGAGCTGTGGGATGATGCCCCAGCGCAAAGCCCCTGCCATTTTCCAGCATCACAGCCTTCAAAATGGAATAGCCTTGATTTTTGTCCACAAATACACCTCCTTTATCGTGTCATATCCTTTTCCGTTTTCCGGGCAAAGGGCTGGAGCTGGTAAGGGCTCTGCCCATCCTCCGGGCGTAAAAACTCCATCCGGCCCGCCGCATAGATGGCATTTTTCGTAAGCTGTCTCTGCCATCCGCACTGTGGAGCGGTAGCCCGTCCTGCTGGTGGGATCGGGTTTGCTGGGAGCCCCGAGGAAAATCCCGTTCTTACCATCCACCACCTTGAAATCGTCAATCACTACACCGCCATAGTTGACGCTGGCAAAGCCAATGAGCTTTCCCTGGGGCTCAATCGGGCGAACCGTGACTTCGATGGGAACAGCGGCCTCCTGCAAAATTGCGTCCGTCCGCAGCTTAACCGCCTCGTCCACCGTCACGCCTTTTACCTCGGCCAGCTCCGCAATCGGCGCATCGAACAGCCAGCGCCGCTCCTCGGCGGCGATCTGTTCCGGGGTTAATATGACATCCTTACTCAAAATCATTTCCTCCTTTCCCGGCCTCGGGACAAATTGTCCCAAAGTCCGTCCGTTTAATGCGCCCCGAAGATGCGCTGGGCGATACCGCCTGTCTTAAACAGCATGAAGCACAAAAGAACCGTATAGCCTACGGTTCCCCATATCGCTCCAATCGGATCGCCGCCTGTGGCGATGCCCTGGATGAGCACCGCATAGATCGCAACACAGACCAGTATGAGCATCCCTTGAAAGCCCACGGCGAACAGGGATTTTAGGTAGTTCTGCCCCGTACCGCCCAGCTCCCGGTTGGAAAGCGTGGCAACGGGGAGAGGGGCCAGACTGGTCATTAGTAGGGTAAGAACCCGGCGCCTTACCATATCACTATGGCAGGTTTCCGAGAACTCCCCTCCGAACCGGACTTACACCTCTCGATGTATCCGGCTCTCCCGATGTCAGTCTAACTTTCCTGCGTGTAACTTATCGTGACAGTCAATGCAGAGTGCCATTGTCTTGCGCTTACGCCCAATCATGGCGATTTCCCATTGTTTTCTGCCACTTAAATCTTTGAGTTTTCGTATATGGTGTATTTCAAGCGGCACATTCTCTGCGCCACACCACTCACACCTGTTTGCTTGCAGTCTTTTTATAAGGCTATTACGCCCATAATTCTCAAAAATTCTTGCTACTATATCAGGATTTCCGCTTTCTACTTTAGTGTCCCGGCGGAACCCATTATTGTAAAACAATACCTTTCCGACCTTGCCGTTTTTCTTCGGATATTCCACAACAAAATCTTTTCCTTGACGGTACTTGCGGATAATTCTGCTGATTCGTGTCCGATATTTTCCAGCAAAGGTTTTGAGCATACTGTATCTCATTACATAGTAGAAGTTATTGAGTACAGACACGTTGTTTGCAAGTCGGTAGTAGTTATACAATCCACGGATTTCTGCGTTGTATTGGTTTAGGATTTCCAAATCGTCCAAGTGCAACAGGCGAGTGCGCCGGACAGGTTCCCAAACCTCTTTGTTTCCATTTTGTTTGTCGTATTTAATCTTGAGGGCATTGTAGGAGAACAGTCGTTTTACCCACTTATCATGGGGAACATAAAGTAAGACTTTTCCATTGTTTACCCGTCTGGTAGCCCCGGTTTTGGTCTTTTTGTTGTGTTCGCCTTTGGCGATTGTGACCTCATATCCCAAGAACTTCGCAGCGTCGTGTCCATGAGTAATCAATGTCTTTTCCTCGGACATTTCCAGATGGAGTTTGTCCCGGATAAAGCAGCCTACATCTTGTTTAATCTGTTCTGCGTCCTCTTTGCTGCCGATAACTCCGATTAAGAAATCATCGGCGTATCGGATATAGCAAAGCCGTTTATAGCTATCGTCCATCTGGTCGCTATACGGTATAGATTTCAGACTACGCCGCAGTTCCCGGATTTCTGCAATTAAGCCCTCTTTTTCTTCCATGCTCATTTTAGAGATATTTCTTTTAAGCCTTTGTTCTTTCCCTCGGCAGACATCCAATTTCTTCTTGAACGCAGGATTGATTTTACGGCGGTTTCCGCAGTTGAATTTCTCTGCATACTCTGCCATATAACTGTCCAGTTCGTTCATGTAGATGTTTGCAAGGATAGGGCTGATGATGGAGCCTTGTGGAGTGCCGGAATAAGTATTGTGATAATTCCAATCCTCCATATATCCGGCTTTCAAGAACTTCCAGAGCAGACCGATGAAATGTTCGTCTGCAATCCGCTTTCGCAAAATAGCAATCAACACATGATGGTCTACGTTGTCAAAACAGCCCTTTATATCTCCCTCAACGAACCACTTTGTCCCCGTAAAATATTTCTGCACATATTTGAGTGCCGTATGACAGCTTCTGTTTATACGGAAACCGTGGGAATAGTCGCTAAAGGTTGGCTCATAAATACTCTCTAAGATGAGCCGCACCACCTCCTGTATCAGTTTATCGTCGAATGACGGTATCCCCAGAGGACGCATTTTCCCATTGGATTTCGGGATATACGTTCTCCTTGCCGGGTTAGGCTGATAACTAAAATCCCGCATCTTTTCAATGAGGGCGTTTATCCTTGCCATTCCCATTCCGTCAATGGTTTTGCCGTCTGTTCCGGCTGTCATGTTGCCTGGTTTCGCCTGTATCCGCTGATATGCCAGCAGATAGAATTGTGGATTGTACAGGTTGCGGTATAACCGCTCGTACTTGTAACTCTTGTTACACGCCTTGGATTTTAGGCTTTCCAACACATTTTCAGGACTTCTCATAATGCCTCACGCACCTTTCCTTTTTATGAATTGGTTGACATCCTGCCTCCCTTCGCCATGTAGACGGCTTTCCCGCCCTCAGACTACTACGGAGGCTCCGTTGCCATGCCGGATATTCAGCGTCATCTTTCTTGGGTTTTTACCCCTTGAAATTTATCGCCTTGCGGCATTACGCATAGCCGGATAGTTCCGGCGTTCCGGTTTAGGCAATCTCCAGTTAGACACTTTGGGAAAAGCGTATTGTGATGTCGGTAGTGGGTTTTCATCCTTTTCCGCTTACTGCGGCTGGCTGTCATAAGTATCGTGCGGTCTGTGTTTACCTGTCACATTCCGCTATGACATACGGCGAATACAACCATCCTGCGCCGCCGGGTCGAGTATCCCGCCTCGGACTGCCCTTAAAGCAGTTTAGCCTTGCTCCTCATTCACAATGTTGCGTCTTGCCGCTCAGTCGTGGGTAGATGGTTTCCCCAACTTGCGATTTTTCCGATACGCTATTGTCCCCCTTGTGGTTTCCCTCCGGGGTAAATCGGATGACGCTAAAGTGACGCTTTTCACGTCTTTGATACTTTTCTTTACCGGCTTGCTAAAGCCGGGTTCCCAAAATGCCCGCACACCGCCTTTGGATGAAAAGCGGCGCTTCTGGACGCGCAATAAATTTCAATCATACGGCCATATACGATGACGAAAATCACGATGTTTAAGGCAATCATGGTAAGCTGGATCAGGAAGGACTGGAGCCAGAGTCCGAACAGAGGGCCTAACTCCATCGCCTCAAG
>ENA-OQKO01001894-OQKO01001894.1-human-gut-metagenome-genome-assembly--contig:-NODE-1894-length-10565-cov-1.765185_pt1 | contig 10565 bp, 10 predicted proteins | sample MGYA00242777_ERZ504796 | MGnify/ENA primary metagenome ERZ504796 (study PRJEB26092, sample SAMD00036404) | human gut metagenome | host: Homo sapiens | study: EMG produced TPA metagenomics assembly of... | reverse complement strand
ATTGTAAAGTGTTACGAGAACAAGAACATTGTGTTTTTGCAACTTTTCTGTGTACCAAAGTTTAATTATGAATCAAATGTGAACAATTCCTGCCCCGATTGACTTTATTTCGTATATACGATATGATAGAATCCCAATCAAAGATGAAAGCCTAAACTCCATACTTATCTTAGCTTTCTTTAATTTTGGTTTCGGTGATACATGGCTTGTCAACGATTACGCATAGTAACGCGATGCGCAGACGAGCCAAAAATAAAAAACGGGAGGTTAACTGGACTTTGACAACTGAATAAAGCTCCATCTGCAACGAATTTTCCGTGTCGGGCAACCGACAAGCCGCTTTGATAAAACAGCCGGTCAGCTACCGGCGTGGCGAGAACAGCGGAAAAGGATACTCCCCACCGGCAGAATAGGATTCGGGTGAGAGGTGTCGTAAGTCAATCGGCAAGTGTAAGAATACGAGCGTGAATAAACTGTTCACGACAGCATGGAGTGTAAATATGCCGCTTACAATTTTATGATTGTTATGATATAATATTAGCGTTGTTGGCTGTACTATCACCGTTACAAGCATAAGGAGTAAACGATGATTACAGCAATACAGAAACACAAAAGAAAGTATGGAGAAGGCAGTATATACCAGCGAAACGACGGTCGCTGGGTAGCAAAGTATAAGAGCGCGAATATGCTCAAACCGTGTGTTGTGTACGCTAAGAGCGAATCCGAAGCAAAGCGCAAGCTGCGCGAACTCAAAAAGGACGCTGCAAAAGGTCTTGTCAAAAGCACAAGCAGGCGTTTCGGTGATTACGCCGACCAGTGGTTATACACTTTCAAGCTGCACTCGGTTGAGGACAGCAGCTTCGACAAATACGAAAGTGCTTATTTGACGCATATTAAGCCTACGTTTGGCAAAATGCAGCTTGCGTCTATTCACAGTGAGCAGTTGCAAAAACTGCTTGTTGAAAAGAGTCAGACGCTTTCGCACACTGTTGTCAAAATCATTTATATCATTCTTTCCGAAATTTTTTCTTATGCTCATTCTGAGGGCGATCTCTCACGGAATCCTATGCACAATGTCAAGATGCCGAAGAAAGCGACCTTTAAACCGGAACGCGAAATTGTTGCGCTGGAAAGCGACGAAGTGCGGGCAGTCGAACGGATTGCAGAAATGAAAAATAAAAATGGTAGACCCTGTATCATGCAGGCACACGCATTGGTCTTTCTGGTGCATACCGGTTTGCGGTGCGGTGAGTTTTTAGCACTCAAATGGTCTGACATTGATTTTGAAAGCAGAATCGTTACGGTGAATAAAAATCTGTCGATGGTCTACGACCGCGACAAGGACGGCGTGCGTATCAAGCATAAGAAAGCACGGATTAAGTGTACCAAAACGGCAAGCGGCAACCGCATTGTGCCGTTGAACACAAAAGCGATTGCCGCTTTAAACAGTCTGAAAGCTGTCTATCGTGAAATGGATATTGTCAGCGATTCCATTGCGGTAACGCGCAAGGGTACAACACTGAGCAGCGACCAGCTTCGCCGTGTTCTGCGTCGCGTATTGGCGTATGCCGGTATCGGCAAGCCGTTCACACTTCATCAGCTTCGTCACACCTTTGCTACACAGGCACTTAACGCCGGTATTCCGATTACCGTAGTAAGCAAGTGGCTCGGACACGCGAATATATCTGTTACTTATAACACCTATATTCATGTGTTGGAATCCGCAGAAGCTGCAGCAGTAGAGCTTCTTGAAGTCATTTGAGAAATCTAAAATCCATTTGGTTTCATTTTGGTGTCACGACCAAATCAAAAGGTTGAAATCGGTAGATATACTGCGGATATTTCTGAAAGTGTTAAGAAAACTGTAGTTTCGCGACAGCTTATGCAAAATGGAACAGATTGAGTCCGGTCACATCGGCATACGTACGGTCGATCTTGCCGTCAATCAGCCGGATTACCATCTCACAGGTTGCGCTGACGACCGCGCGGTTAAGGTGTCCGCCGAACACCTGTCCCCGCTCATTGCCCGCGCTCAGGTGCAGATGGCAGTAAAATCCGTCGTTCATCGTGTCGATCGTGCCGGTCAGCGACACAATCTCAAAGCTGCCCTTGAAATCGTTCGCGTAATACTTCTTTTCCGCAACATTGTACACGCCGACCGTAAAATCATTGATCGCACCGAGCGCCTGCACGCTTGCGAGCGCAACGTGCTCCTTGAAAGCCACCGCCTTCACCTGCTCTAAAATCTCCTCGCCGCGATCCATACGGACGAGAATCGTATCGTCAAATCGTTTGTAATCCATATTGCGCCTCCTGTTCTCTCATGATTGTAGCATTTCTGCGTTTAAAATGCAATTTCCGTTCCCGCTCGGCGCGGTGCTGTGCTATAATCAGAGTAACCATCAGGGTTCGGAAAGGATGGAATGCTATGCAAGCCTTCAAAAAAGTCGATATGGAAAGCTGGCCTCGCCGTGAGCACTACCGCTACTATACCGAGGCTCTCAAGGTCGAATTCAACATGACGGCGCCGGTGGATGTGCAAAACCTGCTCCGTTTCTGTCATGCACACGGCTGTAAATTCTACGCAGCGGCGATTTACTGCGTCACCAAGGCGCTGGGCCGCATCGAGAACTTCCGCATGTTCAAAACCGCGGACAACGAACTCTGTGTCTGGGATAAAATCGTGCCGAATTTCACGTTCTTTCATCCGGATGACTGCACGTTTTCCGACTGCTGGACGGACTTTTCCGAGGATTTCCCCACGTTTTACAACGCCATTCCCACGGATATGGAGACCTATAAGGATGTCAAGGGCATCAAGACCAAACCGAACCAGCCTGCGAATTTCTACTGCGTATCCTGTACGCCGTGGACGGCGTTTACCGGCTGCGGCAGCCGCGTCGCGGACGGACAGCCTGCATACTTCCCCATCGTTGTCATGGGAAGGTATGAAAAATGCGGCGGCAAGGTCAATATGCCGGTCAATATCACCATCGCACATGCGGTAGCAGATGGATACCACGCAGGCCTGTTCTTCCGGTATCTGCAGGAAGAACTCGATTCCTTGCGCTAACTATACAAAAATCCACGCTCTTCTTTGTGAAGAGCGTGGATTTTCTTATTCATTCTGTCCAAATATTGCCCCGTCCAGCATCAGCACATCCTCCATCGGAATCACCGTGCCGTCTGTCAGGGTCAGCCGCCGCGCGAATTCATCCGCCTTTTTGACCACACCGGAAACTGTGCGGTATGCACCGCCGGATTTGCGTTCATCCGGCACAAAATAGGTGATCTCCACCTCGGGTTCTGTATCGAGCACGGAAAGCAGCAGCCGATACCGCTCGTTAAGTGCGGTCAGCATGGTCTCGTCCAGCTCGATTTTACGGTCGGTCAGCCGCGCTGTCTCACGGATAACACCGGCATATCCGGTCAGCGCCGCAAACGGTGAAAACTGCGCCGCACGGTCGCTTATGGGCATCTGCGGACGGGTTGAGGAGACATGATGCGGCAGATTCATAATCCCGGCGTATTTTCGATTGTCTATTACGGACCTGCTTCACCTGCTTTCTTCTACTGCGTTTCGTCCAGAAAAACCCACAGCAGCTCATGTGCGTCTGCGGAACTCCGGTCGGCCATGGTGATTTTGAGATGTACCCGGCTGCCGTCCCGTATCTGATAGGTCATCTTCAGCGAACCATGCGCCGCAATCTGCTCCTCTATATAGCTGTAATCCAGCAGCTTTGCAAATTCGTCATGATACTCCGGGTGAACCAGTTCGCGGCAGTACTCACGCACGGAAGACATAAACGCATGATGATTATTCTCCAGCATGGTCTTAAAATACGGTGGAACATAGATATACCGACAGGTATCCTGCTTGGTATTGACCATGTACACTCCCCTGTAAAGCGGTGCGATCGCCTGTAGAAAACGGGTGACATCCTGCTTTTTGATGAGCAGCTGCTCCAGCTTGTCGTCGATGATACGCATTTGACGGATACCGCCGTTATTGCGGTAAACCTCCATCTTGTCATGCCGCATGGCCGTTTCAGCCTGATTGACCGTCTCGGTCAGCGTCTTTCTGTCCGTGCTCTCAGACACGCCGACTGAGACCTCATACCCCATCTCACGGATTGTGTCGCAGAACGCCGCAAGGCTTTCTGCAAGCTCCTCCGGCTGACGCGCCGGACACAGCAGGACAAACTCGTCACCGCCGATACGATACGCGCAGTCATCCGGGAAATACTTTCGAATCCCGTCCGCAATCGAGCGCAGCATGTGGTCTCCGGCCTCATGTCCCAAGTGGTTGTTGATCTCATGCAGGCCGACGGCATCCATATAAATGCAGGTCAGCCGCGCATAATTCGCCAGTTGAAAGACCTTGAGGTCGTGCTCGTACTTGCAGCGCGTGTACAAATGGGTCAGCACATCATGATTATAGTAGTCCTCGGAATGGTCGGCTGTATGGTACGACAGCTGCAGTTCCTCTTCACCGAGCACGATGGGCTGACCGTTCTCACCGTTCTTGAGTGAAAGCGTGATTTCCATATTTTCATCCAGAATCATATCATCCGGATATCGTTTTTCCAAATATTCCGCTACCAGACGCAGGACATTTCCGGCGTGATAGCCTTTTTCGCAGATAATTTTCATTTGCCTTCTCCGTATGCAGCTGCCTTGCGGCTTCGCAATCCTTCCAGAAAAGATATATCTCCCATATTATTATGAATATATTATATTTCCTTTGATTGCCATATACAAGGATGACTGCCTGAAATGTCGATTTTTCGACACAGAACGTCCGTGAAGAGGCAGAATCAGGCAATATATTTACATTGCCTTAGGGCAATACCGCATAATTGAACAAGAGCGATTTGCGAGCAAATTTTGCGTGCTGACAAGGCGCGGTTTTGCGGTAATACTTGATGTATTACCGTGAAATCGCAACAAAGTCAGGACATAAAATTTCCGCAAAGCGCCGCAGCTTTAATTGTGCGGTGTTGCCTTAGCATGTTTTTTCGATTATGCGTTATGCCCGCCGATTTTTCCGTTTCGCTCGATGGCAGTCGCGCCTTTCTCGAGGTTCATGCCCTTGAGCAGCGCGTTTTTGCCGTATTTGCTCTTGATAGCGAGCGCCGCCTGCTGCAGCTTTCGCTCCCGCTCGAGTGCAGCCTGCTCTGCCCTCCTGCGTTCCTGCTCAGCGGCGTAATCGGTGAACAGGTCAAGCTGCTCACACCGAGCCGGCTGGGGCGCGTCAGATTCCGGAATGACGTGATTTGCCACCAGATACATGCGCCGGATGAGCAGATTCGGGTCGATAATACGGTCGAACAGCGTGGTCGCTGCGTCCATGAGCTTTCGCGTAGACGAGGTCAGTTCTCCGAGACTCTGCGTGCCGTGTGCAGATTTTGGAAGCGTGCGCCCGTAGCGATCGGTCTCGGTCTTGCCGTGATAGTGAATCCGCCGTGCCGGATCGTTCAGGTTATCAATATCGTACCCAACGGTCAGCACAAGCCGGTCGGTGACAAAGCCCTTGCTCACCAGATCGAGTACCAGCTGATCCGCCATTTCGCGGACAACCAGACGTGCCTTGTCCGCTGTATACGGACACGCAAGCACCTGCCCGGTGCTGATACTGTTGGTGCTCGGCTTGTAGGCTTTGATATCCGCCACCGTGCCCGGCTCCCATCCCCACGCACGGTCGATGAGCAGCTCCGCGTTTTTGCCGAACAGCTTATACAGCAAATCCTCGTTTTTCTCCGAGCACAGCGCGATATCGCCCATGGTGCACATGCCGTACTGCTCGAGTTTTTTTGCGGTGCCTCGTCCCACGCGCCAGAAATCGGTGAGCGGCTGATGTGACCACAGTTCATGCCGGAATCTGCGCTCATCCAACTCGGCGATACGCACGCCGTCTCGGGCGGCGGGAACGTGCTTAGCGACAATATCCATCGCGACCTTGCAAAGAAACAGGTGGGTGCCGATGCCTGCTGTGGCCGTGATGCCGGTGGTGTTCAGCACATCGAGAATGATTTTCCGTGCCAGCTCACGCGCGGTCAGGCCGTAGGTCTGCAGATAGCCGGTCACGTCCATGAACACCTCGTCGATTGAATACACAACCATGTCCTCCGGTGCGACATATTTCATGTAAATGGCATAAATCCGGCTGCTGTACGCCATATAATTCGCCATATGCGGCGGTGCGATGATGAAATTCATCGCAAGAGACGGGTTTTCCCGCAGTACCGCAGCAGAGTAAGACGCGCCGGTGAATGTGTGCCCGGGCGCACGGCGCTGCCGCTCGGCGTTGACCTGCTTAACGCGCTGACGTACCTCAAACAGCCGTCCGCGGCCGGAAATGCCGTAGCTTTTCAGCAACGGCGTGACTGCCAGACAGATAGTCTTGTCCGTGCGGGTCTCGTCCGCGACAACAAGGTGCGTGTCGAGCGGATCCAGCCTGCGCTCCCGGCACTCCACGGAGGCATAGAAGGATTTCAGGTCGATGGCAAGGTAGGTGTGGGATCGCATGGTTATGCCTCCTTTCGGCATGTCAGTCAATCAGATAACGATTTTGTATCAGATATTGGATATTCGGGTTATCCATAGATAATTTTCCGGTAACACAGTTCAAATAAGCAAGTAATATCTGTAAATGTGTTCTATATAAGGTTACGGATAGATAATTATCGTTTATCGCATAATTCATCTACCCTTATTATTTGTAAAATACACTGTAATTTTACCCTTTTTAAGAGAACACCGTCAAGAAAAACCATCCTCTCCACCCAGTATTCCGCGAGCCTGTGGATAAATTATGGTCTTCCGTGCTCTATTGTGCTATACTATCCACAGAACATCCCCAAAAGGAGGAACTTTATCATGGTACAAGTGAATGCGATCGGTGACGCATGTCCGATTCCGGTCATCAAAACGCTGCACGCGCTGCAGGATTTGAACGGTGCGGGCACGGTTCAGACGCTGGTAGATAATGAAATTGCAGTGCAGAACCTGACCCGCCTTGCGGAGAGCAAGGGCTGCTCGATCACGACCGAAAAACGCTCGGACAAGGAGTTCTGCGTGACGATCACGACCGAAAACACCATCGGCAAGGCAGAAGCCGATGAGCAGATTGCCTGCACGGTACCGGCGGCGCAGAAAAAGACAGTCGTTGTCATTTCCGCCGACCACATGGGCGAGGGCGATGAGGAGCTGGGCCGCATTCTCATCAAAGGCTTTATTTTTGCTCTCACCCAGCAGGAGCACCTGCCGAGCACGATTCTGTTCTACAACGGCGGCGCACGCCTGACCTGCGAAGACTCGGCATCGCTCGAGGATCTGACAAACCTAGCATCGCGCGGTGTGGAGATGCTGACCTGCGGTACCGGTCTCAACCACTATGGTCTGACCGACAAGCTGGCAGTTGGTGACGTGACCAACATGTACGTCATCACCGAGAAGCAGATGCAGGCCGACCTCATTCTGCGCCCGTGATGCGGCGCAAACGGCCGTTTGCGGTCATCGCGTTCGTGTCCACCGAGCAGGCACTCGCGGCAGAAGCCATGTTCACGCAGCGCGGTCTGCCCGGACGCATGATCCCGATTCCCTCTCAGGTGAGCGCAGGCTGCGGACTGGCATGGAAGGCCGAAACAAGCGAGGAACAGGTGCTCCTCGACGCTCTGCGTGAAACCGGCATCGGATTTGAGACACATGCTCTCGTCGAACTGTTCGACTGACGGAGGAAATCATGATTTATCTGGATAACGCAGCGACCACGCTGCACAAGCCGCCTGAAGTGGCGGAGGCGGTCAAAAACGCCATCCTTACCGGAGGAAATGCATCGCGCGGCGCACATGGGGTGTCGCTTTCCGCGTCGCGCATGGTGTTCGGGACACGGAGTCGACTGGCGAAGCTGTTCGGCTGTCCGCGTGCGGACCATGTTGTGTTCACCGCGAACTCCACCGAGGCGCTGAATATTGCAATCTACGGTCTGTTTTCGTCCGGCGATCACGTCATTTCGACCGATCTGGAGCACAATTCCGTGCTCCGTCCGCTGTATGATCTGCAGACGCGCGGCGTATCGGTGGATTTTGTACCGGCGGACCGCCAGGGCAATATCCGCTATGAGGATATGGAATACCTGTTCCGACCGGAAACCAAGGCCGTTGTCTGCACGCATGCATCCAATCTGACCGGAAACCTGCTCGATATCGCCAAAATCGGTGCAATGGCGCACGCACACGGTGCGCTTCTGGTCGCAGACGCATCACAGACGGCCGGCGCGGTCCCGATCGACATGCAGCGCATGAACATTGACGTGCTCTGCTTCACCGGCCACAAGGGCCTGATGGGTCCGCAGGGAACCGGCGGTCTGTGCATCCGGCCGGGCGTAGAGCTTCGGCCGCTGCTCCGCGGCGGCACCGGCATTCACTCCTACGACCGCGAACAGCCGCAGGCGTATCCTGCACGGCTCGAGGCGGGCACGCTCAATACGCACGGCATCGCCGGACTGCATGCCGCGCTGAAATTTATCGAAAAACAGACCGTGCAGGCCATCGGAGCACACGAACGCGCACTCATGCGGCGGTTTTACGACGGTGTGCAGGACCTTGACAGCGTGACCGTCTACGGCGATTTCTCCCGGTCAGAACGCGCGGCTGTCGTGGCACTTAACATCCGCGATTATGACTCCGCCGAGGTCGCGGACGCGCTGTTTGCCGATTATGACATCGCCACACGCGCCGGTGCACACTGTGCGCCGCGCATGCACGAGGCACTCGGCACCGTGCAGCAGGGCGCGGTGCGCTTCAGCTTTTCATATTTCAACACGGAAAACGAGGTCGATACCGCGATTGCCGCCGTAGGGGCGCTGGCGGAGTAACCCTGTATTTCCCCAAAAGGAGCCTTACCTATGAGCAACCAGCTTGCCGTGCTGTTCCCCGGCATCGGCTACCATATCGACAAACCGCTGCTGTATTACAGCGCCAAACTTGCACGCGCACGCGGCTGCGACCTGCTCGCGGTGCAGTATCCCGCTCTGCCGACCGGTTTGAGAGGTCACGCCGAAAAAATCGAACAGGCTGTGCAGACCGCGCTTTCTGCCGCAGAGGAACAGCTTACCGCCATCGACTGGACCGCTTACGACCGCGTTTTCTTCCTCTCGAAGAGCATCGGCACTGCGATTGCCGCACGGTATGCTGTTCAGCACAACATTCATCCGCGGCAGGTGTACTACACGCCGATTGAACAGGCTCTGCCCTATCTCGACCCGACCGGCATCGCCTTTCACGGCACCGCCGATCCGTGGGCGAACACCGAGTTGTTCACGAACGGCTGCCGGAATATCGGCATTCCGTCCTATCTGTCCGAAAACGCCAACCCCCCAATGGAAACTGGCGATACCTTGCACGATATTTTTATTCTGCACGATATTATGGATGAAACCGCACACTGGATGGATTCTACGACGTAACTGCCGTTTTCCGTTTACTTTTTCCGCCCTCTATGATAAAATAGACTATCATAATGAGGAAGTATGTCTATGAGAAAAAATGTACTCGAATATTTGGAATCCTCTGCCCGAATGCACGCGGACAAGCCTGCGTTCTGCGATGAGAACCGCGTGTTCACCTTCGGCGAGCTGCTGAAGGCCGCACAGGGTCTGGGCACGCACCTTGCCGGAACCGTCGATACGCTGCACAAGCCGGTCGCGGTTTTGATCGGCCGCACGGCCGAAAGCGTTGCCGCAATGCAGGGCGTGCTGTATGCGGGCGGTTGCTACGTTCCGATTGACGACCACATGCCGGAAGCGCGTATCCGCCGTATTTTCGAGCAGGTCCATCCTGTTGCCATCGTCTACGCCGAGGGCAACCGTAAGCAGGCCGAGCCGCTTGCCGACTGTGCCCCGCTCATCTCGATGGACGAGGGCTTTGCAGCACCGGCTGACGCAAACCTGCTGCAGTCCATCCGTGAGAGCGTACTGGATATTGACCCGGTTTACCTGCTGTTCACCTCGGGTTCGACCGGTGCGCCGAAGGGAATCGTCATTCCGCACCGTGCGGTCATCGACTTCACCGACTGGATGAGCGAGTTCTGCGGCTACACTGAAAACGATGTTTTCGGCAATCAGGCACCGTTTTACTTTGACCTTTCGTGCAAGGACCTGTACCAGACTCTTTCGCTCGGTGCAACCTGCCATATTTTCTCGAAAAAGCTGTTCACCTTCCCGATGCTGCTGCTCAAGGAGATGGAGCGTGTCGGCGTGACCGCCATCAACTGGGCGACCAGCGCGTTTCACTTCGTGGCAAGCTCGGGTGCACTGAGCAAGTGCGCGCCGCCCACGCTGTGCAAAGCCGCTCTCGGCGGTGAAGCGCTGCAGGCGCGCTATGTCAATGCGTGGAAGGCCGCGATTCCGGGTCTCGAGGTTGTCAATATGTACGGACCGACCGAGACCACCGTGGACTGTGCCGCATTCCATCTCACCCGCGACTGCCGCGACGACAAAGCCATTCCAATCTGCCAAGCACGCCGCAACATGCAGCATCTGATGCTCGACAAGCACGACAAGC
>ENA-OQKO01001888-OQKO01001888.1-human-gut-metagenome-genome-assembly--contig:-NODE-1888-length-10590-cov-4.699321_pt1 | contig 10590 bp, 8 predicted proteins | sample MGYA00242777_ERZ504796 | MGnify/ENA primary metagenome ERZ504796 (study PRJEB26092, sample SAMD00036404) | human gut metagenome | host: Homo sapiens | study: EMG produced TPA metagenomics assembly of... | reverse complement strand
GTAATGCAGCTGCTCGGGCGGCGGAGCAGAGCGGGCCGAGGGCTAAAGCGTCGGTCCTGAGCAGCCCCAAATCGAGGATATCAATGGTGCCATGCTCATACAGCCCCTCGCTGGGGTCGGCCACGGGATGAATGGTGCATTTTGCACCCACAAACCCGCAGGCTCTTTCTAAGATAGCCGCGTCTCCCACGACCAGGGGCTTGCAGCTTTCATACACTTTGGGGTCCTGCAGCGCCTTTACCGTGATCTCCGGCCCGACGCCCGCAGGGTCACCCATTGTAATACCTAAAATCTTGCGCATGGCTGCCTCCTTTAGCAAAGGCCGTTGTCACGGCAGGTTTGCAGTGCCTTGCGCAGGGCGTCCAATCCCGCCGGGGACAAGCTGTTGAAAGGTGCGCGGCACAGTCCTACCGGATACCCCAGTTCCTTGACCGCCGTTTTGACGATGGTGTTGGGGTTGCCAAACTTAAAAATATCACGGAAAGGACGGATGCTGTCCTGTGCCCTGCGCGCCCCCTCAAGATCTCCGGCAGTGAACTTCTCGTAGATGCTCACCATCGTGTGAGGAAAAACGTTGGCACAGCCTGCGATGGCGCCTTTGCCTCCCGCCAGCAGTGTCCACAGGATCAGGGAATCGTTGCCGGACAGCACGGTGAACGGTTTATCGCCCCCGCGTGTTTTCTCGATATACTGCAAGATATTGTCAAAGTTACCGCTGGAATCCTTTGCGCCCACAATGTTTGCCACCTGAGACAGCTTTTGCACTGTGGCAGGGGCCAAAGCGTTGCCCGTGCGGGCGGGGATGTTGTACAGCAGGATCGGCATATCCACTGCGTTTGCAACCGTCTCATAATGCCGGATGAGTTCTTCTTGGGAGGCTGCAGCAAAGCTCGGCGTAATGATGGAGAGCACATCCGCCCCCAGTTCCTTGGCTTTTCGGGACATACGAATCGTATCGCGGGTGCTGACGCAGCCTGTACCTGCGTAAACCGGCACGCGGCCGTTGACGGCCTTAACCGCCACACGGATGATCTCGGCTTTCTCTTCCTCGTCGAGGATATAGCCCTCGCCGTTGGTACCAAAGACAAAAATGCCGTGCACACCTGCGGCAATCAGCCGCTCGATCTGGTTGACAAGTTCCTCATAGTTGACGGTCTCGTCCTCGTGCATCGGCGTCAAAATCGGAACGATAATACCTTTTATCTCTTTCATTGTACGCTCCCTTTACAGAATCGCGCGGTAGAGTGCCTCAGCGTCTGCCGCTGTGACAGTGCGTGGGTTGTTCACCAGCAACCGCTGTACATCCATGCCAGCCTTTACCAGCAGAGGCAGATCGGTTTCCGTCACACCGTAAGGCTTCAGTGATGTGGGGATGTCCAGATGCTTTACCATAGCATCCATCTGATTGATGACCCAGTCAGCCTTTTCTGTGTCTGTGCCGGCTCCCGTGCCTCCAACAGCATCATAAACCTCTGCAAATTTCTTTCTGCAGCAAGACTTATTAAACTGCATGACCGGCATCAGCATAATGGCATTTGCAACGCCATGAGGGATGTGGTACCGCCCGCCCAGCGGGTAGGACAGCGCATGCACGGCTGTGGTGCCGGAACAGGTGATGGCAACGCCTGCGTAGAAGGCGGCCTGCATCATTTTTTCCTTCGCGTCCAACGCGTCAGCGTCGTCGCAGGCTTTTTCCAAATTGGGGAAGATGAGCCGCAGCGCTTGCATCGCGAACAAATCACTGAAAGGGTTGGCCTTAGCAGAAGTATAACACTCAATAGCGTGGCACAGTGCGTCGATGCCGGTGGAAGCTGCGATTTTGCGTGGCAGGCGACGGATCATCTCGCCGTCCAGAATGACCGCATCCGCGATCATTTCGGGATTGACGATGCCGACTTTCAACTGTTCTTCGGGCACCGCCACGATGCTGTTGGGCGTTGCCTCAGAGCCGGTGCCCGCCGTGGTGGGAATCATAATGGTCTTGACAGTCTTTTTGCCGATACGCGGGTTTTTCAGTTGGTCGCGTACCGTGCAGCTGCCGTCCGCCGTGATGGAGGCCAGCTTGGCAATGTCCATCACGCTGCCGCCGCCGACGGCGACAATCAAGTCTGCACCGCTCTCACGGAAGGTATCGATGACCTGCTGGGCCTGATCGCAGGTGGGTTCGGCGGGTAGGGTGTCATACACCACATAAGGTACTGCCGCTTTGTCCAGTTCGGCCAGCGGGCGTTCCAGAACACCGGATGCCCGGATGCCTGCATCCGTAAAGACGGCTGCTTTTTTATGTCGGGCCGCCAGCGATTCCAACGCCTGCATGCCAGTCTCACCGCTAAATACCTGCTGCGGCATGGCAAGTTGATACTGCTTCATCATCTTCTGTTCCTTTCTGCAAATTCTGACGTATCCTGCTGAGCAGGTCCTCGTCTCCAAATCCGCCGGACTTGGAGACGATAATGCGGGAAACATGGGTGGCCATCGGTGCGGTGAAGAGCACTGCGCCCGGTGCAGCCTCGCCCAGGGGCGAAATTTCCGCCTCCGGCAACTGCTGCATAAAGCCCATCAGCGTATCGCCGCCGATAATCATCGGCAGGTAGTGGTCTGCGGCAGGACGTTTAAGCAGCAGCGCCATCAGCAGACCCAGCTGCCCGGCAATCTGCCCGCGCAGTTGTTCGGCTGTATCAGCATCCTCGGCGGTATCGGTGCCATCGGTGTCGATCAGCATATCGCAGCCGCCCTGCATCCGCTGCTCGATTTGTGTCAAGAAATCCTGCCCTGCGCGGCTTTCAAAGTAGCCGGCGGCAAGCTGCTCGCTCTGCAGGGAGATACGCACACCGCCGTGGGCGGCACCGTATTCCAGCTGCCTCTTTGTAATCGGGTTCAAGCTACCGCAAAGTACCAAGAGCGGCGCGTTGATGCAGGGCAGGCTGATTGGCCCACCCTCCAGCCCCAGAAAAGGCGGCAGCACTGCCGCAAACCCTGCGCAGCCGCCCAAAATTTTCAGGCCATTTGTACGCTGCAGTTCCATGGCAATGCACCGGAAGTCCGTATCCTTCTCGGCATCACAGATGACGATTTGCTGACCGTGCTGCGGCGGAGGCGGCAGAGCGCGGGGCCCGCAGCTGATGATTGCTGCCCGACAGTTCCGAAAAAGGTCTTTCACGTAAGGGGAGTGAACCGGCTCAAACGGATCCTGCCCGAACACGCTCTTGTCGATGGGTACGCCGTCAATGTACTGGATGCCGCCGCGTGTGAGGCGATTCATCTGCGGCAGTGCCGGTGCATAGTATGCAACCGCCGCACCGCCGGCATCCAGCGCCGCCTGAAACATGGCGCCGATGTTGCCCCGCAGACCAGAGTCCGTTTTGATGTAAACGGTGTCTGTTCCGCAGCGTAGCGCCTGCTGCACAAGTCCCAAGCAGATATTGTAGGCCTGCTGCGATGTCTTGTGGCGAACCTCCGCATCAATGACTGCAACATCTGCATGGAAGATTTCCTCAGGCACGGCAGCAACGTTCACAGCCGCCACCCGAACGGAAACACAGCGGTTGGCAAACTGTACACCTGTATCCAGTGCGCCGGTCAAATCGTCCGCGATAACTGTCAGCCGTGCCATTTCTTCCTCCTGCGTGTTCCATTTTGTTACATCTCGTTTTACATCATTTGTACATTTTACCGCATCATTTCTGCCTGCGTCTCTCGGATTTGTCTAAATCTTACCATTATTGTCCCGTTTCGTCAACTGTTTTTGTTTCTCTTTTTGCTTTTTTGTGTTTCTTTTTGAAACTATTTTATTTTTTATGATTGACTTTGCAACACAAATCACTTATGATAAAGTTACAATTTCAAATAGTTAATAAAAAGGGGGACCTCTACCATGCGCCCCATCAAAATTCTGGGCATCGCCCCTTACGAGGGTATTGCCAGCCTGATGCGGCAGGCTGCAGAATCTCGCGACGATTTGCAAATCGACGTACATGTCGGCAATCTGACTGCCGGCGCAGAGATTGCCGCCGCCCAAACTGCGCAGGAGGAGTACGACGTCATCCTCTCCCGCGGCGGCACAGCGGAGGCCATCCGCCGCTGTACAGATTTAAAGGTCGTGGACATCCCATTGTCTGTCTACGACATCCTGCGTTCTATCAAGCTGGCAGAGAATCACAACTGTAAATACGCCGTCATCGGCTTCCCGGCCATCACCCGTAACGCCACGTTTCTGTGCGAGGTACTGCGCTATAATGTGGATATTTATACCATTCACGACCAGAAAGAAGCCCGCACTATTTTGCAGGGGCTGGAAAATTCTGGTTGTCAGATGGTGCTGTGCGACGTTGTCACTAACTCATTGGCACAGGAATACGGCATTCCTGCCCTGCTCATCACCTCCGGTATTGAGAGTGTGGAGGATGCGCTGAACACCGCAGTACAGGAGGGGCTGGCCCGCCGTAAAGCGTTGGAGCTGGCGCAGTTTTTTCAGGACGTCATCCGTGCCATGCCCTATGACACCCTTGTCAGCGACGAGGCCGGACAGGATTTGTTCGTCTCGCTCTCCCCCGAGCTCCCCGACAGTGTGCTGGCAAAGGCACACTCAGCTATTATGCAGCGCACCACCGAGCCGCACCGCAGCTGCCTTGAAGAGAATGGCATCCGTTATGCTTTGCAGAGCACCCCTATCCAAATGGAAGGGGCTCTGCGCCATGTCGTCACAATCGAAAAGAGTCGGCTGTTCATCCCGCTGGAAAAATACGGCATCGCCTACTCGGATCGCCAACAGGCAGTAGATACTTTCTTTGACAGTTTCTATGGCATTACCCAGTCTTTCTCCACCGCCAACCTGACACTGGAGCAATATTTGCAAAGCAATCGCCCACTTGTCGTTTACGGTGAACCTGGCACAGCCAAGCCCCAGATGGTGCGGATGCTCTACGCCAAAGGGCCGCTTTCTAACGCGCCGCTCATCAAGATTGACTGTGCCATGCTCATGCACCCCGGCTGGAAATATCTGATGGCGAGCGACCGTTCCCCCCTGATGGGTGACGGCTGCACCCTTATGATGAGCCATGTGGAGGCACTGACTGACGAGCAGTTCAGTGAGTTGTTCTCCACCATAATGGCGCTGCATACGCAGGAGCGCAACCGGTTCTTCTTTGTCGCCAGTAGCTCCAGTTCCGGAACGATGCACCCCCACTATGCCCGACTGGTAGATATGCTGAACTGCCTGATGCTGCAAATGCCGCCGTTGCGCAGTCACCTGCAAGATATTCCGCGCTTGTCTGGGTTGTATATCAGTACCCTGAATATGCGCAACGCCCGTGCAGTCATCGGTTTTGAGCCGGAGGCGAACTTATGTATGACGGAGTACAGCTGGCCTGGCAACTACGACCAGTTCTGCCGCGTGCTGGACGAGTTGGTGCTGCACACGACGACGCCTTATATCTCCGTGGAGACCGTGCGCGACCAGTTGAAACGGGAATGTACCTTCTACCCCGGTGCCGTTCCCCAAACCCACGCTCTGCCCGTTGACCTAACGCTGGAAGAGATCGAGCGAATCGCCGTGCAACAGGCCTTGCAAGCCGAAAACGGCAACCAGAAACGTGCTGCCGAGCGCTTGGGCATCAGCCGCACAACGCTGTGGCGAATGCTGCAAAAGGAACCCCCCCATCCATGTAGAGGGTAATAGACACAACAAGCACCCTTCTGGAAGTCAAGCAGCAAATCCAAAAAGCCCTGCGCCAGTACAAGAACCCGCCCATTCCTACCAAACAGGAACAGATTGTCGTGCCGCCGAACAGCGTGTTGGTACTCGTCAAGGCAAGCTGACCGCACCGACCGATCCTATATTTACCTTCCAACTCCGCAAAATTTATCCACAAAAAGCGCCCGGACGGTTGAAAAATTCAGTCGTCCGGGCGCAGTCATTTTGCCGTTTTGGGGTCATTTTGGGGTCAAAGTTACCAGCTTGTTACCACTTTTTCCATAATGTAGAAAAAAGCTCGTTGAAACTTGTCGTTTCAACGAGCTTTTGTTGGTTGCGGAGACAGGACTTGAACCTGCGACCTCCGGGTTATGAGAAATTCAAAGTTTATGCGTTGGAATGTTGTTTTGTTGGGTTTGGTGGTATTGCGTACCTAGGCTCAGAACGGATTTTGTCCCATGTGTACAAAGGAGTGCTGCATGGTGCTGACCCGTTCCAAACCCTTTTGGGGGCAGTTTTGGGGGCAAATCTTCGAAACGGATTCTCGCACACTCCAATCAAATAAATGCGCAGTTTTTGTTCCATTGAGAAATGCGGATACCAATATCACGAGGTTCTCGCACAGGAAAAGCCCAACGAACCGGTATATAAGGTTTACTTTCCGGCAAGAAATTGTACGAAAGTGCCACGCCACAGCAGCCCCGCACACCGCCCCCGTCGCCGCGAGAAATGCCCCTGTTTGGGCGCATTCGCACCGCATCGGCATCGATGCCCGCCCGGCCATATACCGCCCCAAATTCCCTGCCTTTGGGGCTTTTTTCCCAAGAAAGGCTTTTCCTGCGCAGGCTTTGCCCGGACGGGTTTCACCTGTACAGGAAAAGCCTGCACTAATAAATACTAAATAAATAAAATACTAAAAAAGCAAATACGAATCCTATCTTATCTGCAAAACATACAAATCCGGACTTTGCCGCCAGAATCTTGCCATGATGCGTACAACTTACCACCAGAGAGTACAACTTGCGATTGCACTTAGGCACTTCCGTGCGGTATAATTTGCCTATCGGCCACACCGGTTGCATACTGTTGCGTAAGGCGCAGAAAAATACTGCTCGTAAGGCCGACGGTTTCCGTGGCATCGACATAAACAAAAAGTGTCCGCGCAGTGGGCGCTCAGTGAAATCTTTCTTGTTTTAAGGCGATACCGCATAATTCTAAGTGTCGCAGCCGCCGGAACAGTGCTTAAGCCGTAAGGCGGGAATTGTGCGGTATTGCCTAGATAAAAGGAGCTTTTATGAGAACCGTAGATCTTCTCTTTTTTATGGGGCAAAGTAATATGGCGGGGCGCGGGGATGCCGCCCTTGCCCCTGTTATCGCCCCCGGCATGGGGTACGAATACCGCGCCGTCACCGACCCCGACACCCTGCACCCGCTGGAAGAACCCTTCGGTGTGAACGAGAACGACCCCGCCGGTGTATATGAACCGGGCATGAAAACGGGGTCGATGGTGTCGTCCTTCGTCAATGCCTGCACCGCCCAAACCAGCGTGCCGGTGGTGGGGGTATCCTGCGCCAAGGGTGGCTCTGCCATTGCCAAGTGGTTGCCCGGCACACCGTACTATCAGGATGCCGTGCGCCGCGCCCGCAAGGCGCGCGCCTTTTTGCAGGCAAACGGCTATACCATCCGCCACAGCGCCATGGTCTGGTGCCAGGGCTGCACCGACGGCGACCTGCACACCCCCAAGGACGTCTACAAAGCCGACACCGAGCGCGTCCTGCACAGCTTTATGCAGGATGCGGGCGCGCAAACCTGCTTTTTGATTCAAATCGGCAACCAGCGCGATGAGCCGGCGCTGTACCTACCCATGCAGCAGGCGCAGGAGGAACTTGCCGCAGCCTGCGATGACATTGTTATGGTCAGCCGCCGCTTTAAAACCTTTGCCGCCAAGGGGCTGATGAAGGATCGCTTCCACTACCTGCAGCCCGCCTACAACGCTGTAGGCACCGAAGCCGGCAGAAACGTAGCGGCCTATTGGAATCGCTGACAAAATACGAAAAAACCCAACCGCAAAACGGTTGGGCAATTTTTTTACTTTTACACAGTGTCGGTCATCCTGCGCAGATACCGCACATCGGCGGTGTCGGCGGGCAGAATAACCTCATCGCGCAGCAGCGGTGCGGCGGGTGCGCGGTTCGCCAGGAAGGCGCGAATGGCAGAATAATCCATATCGCCCGCGCCCAGCGGCAGCAGCGTTTTGCTGCCGTCCGCCTCGATGCGGCAGTCCTTGACGTGTACGGCACCGAGCTGACTGCCGATGACCTCCAGCCAGCGGCTCCAGTGGGCGGTCTGGTACGCTTTGTCCTGTCCGTCCTTGGCACAGAACAGGTTGACAGGGTCAAAAACGACCTTGCAGTGCTGTGTATCGGCGGCAGTGTCCAGCACGGTGCGCAGCAGCTCCGGTGTGCAGAGGGGGTGTACGTCCACAGACTCCACGGCAAAAACGACGTTCAGGCGGGCGGCTTCCTCGGTGATGCGGGCGATGCTGTCCAGCATCAGCGGGCGGCGGGCAGCCTTTTCCTCGTCCGTGCAGGCACCCCATGCCGTTTCGCTGCCCACCATTTTGGCACCCAGCACCTTTGCGCAGCCCAGTGTGCGCTTTACGGTGTCGACAGCAGTGCGGCGGATGTCCGCATCGGGGGCAGACAGATCCTGATAGCAGCTTAGCACCGAAATCTCCACATCCTGTGCGGCAAACGCCGTGCGGATTTCTGCAAGCTGTTGGTCGGTGATGTGGGAAAAATCCTCAATGCCGGCAATGGCGCGCGGCATGGCGAGCTGGGCGGCGTTGTAGCCCTTGGCACGCAGCGTGGCAGCAAGCGCGGCAGCGGGCAGTTTGCCGTAATCGTGGGCGCGGCAGCCGATTCTTGTCATGGCTCAGTCCTCCGTTCCCGCAATGCGGGGCAAAAATACAAAGTTGTGTCCGCCGTCCGGATGGGCTTTCTGTTCGGGGGTAAAGCGCGCAAAATGACTTTCGGGGTCGGCGGCGATCCATGCATCCAGTTCGGGGCTGTGTGCGCCCGGCTGATGCCGAATATTGACGTTGGTGCGCGGTTCCTCGAGATAAGAAAACAGCACGCCCTCCTGTACGCAAATCAGGTGCCAGCGATCCCCCTCGACCAGCCCCTCGGTGACAATGCGCAGATGGTGCTCCATATAGCTGCACCATTTGTCGGGCGGCAGTAAGGCAATGCGTCCCCGGCGGCGCTGCGGGCAGCGCCCCTGCTGCCAGTCGGCGGCGGTGGTGGGGATATCGTGGTAAAAATACGGCTGCATGGCGGCCCATGGGCGGGGTGAAGTTTCCCCCAAGGCGGGTGGCCAGGGCAGCAAAGCCGCGTCCAGTGCGGGGCAAAGCCCCTGCGGTGTGAAGGGGCGGTTCAGTCCCTCGGCGTAGAAAAACAGGTGGCTTTCGCAGCGGAAAAGGCTTGCGGTCAAAAGGCTTCCGTCGGCTTGGGCTTTCTGCAGTGCGGCGGAAAACGCGGAAAAAACGGTGTCGGGGACGTCCGTACGCAAAACGGCATGGAAGGAGCCGCGGCAGACGGCAGCATCGGCAAGCACGGCAGGCAGTGTGCAGGGCATAAGGCTTCTCCTTTATTTTGTGATTATTCTTTATTATAGAGAGAATAAATAGCAAATACTACGCGTAATAGTATAGAATCCTTTGTGAAAATTACACTTTACACGCTCCGGTATCTGTGCTATGCTGAGGGTACAGTACAGGCAAAAAAGGAGTGGGAAAGATGGACTATGATATTTTGCGCTGCGGCGCTGTGGCTGATGGCGTGACCAACTGTGCGGCGGCAATCCAACAGGCGGTCGATGCAGCCGCAGCGGCAGGCGGCGGACGTGTCGTTGTGCCGGCCGGGCGGTTTTTAAGCGGCTCGGTGCTGCTGAGGGACAACGTGGAGCTGCATCTGGAAAGCGGCGCTGTGCTTATCAGCAGCCTGAACCCCGACGACATCGTTCCGTTCCCCCAGGGCGGGGACGGCACCGACCCCGATGACACCGCCGACGGCTGGGAGGGCGGTTTCTTTTTGGGTGCCAGCCACGCCAAAAACGTGACCATCAGCGGGATGGGTACAATTTACGGTCAGGGCGACAAGGTGTTTTTGGACAAGGATGCAGACAACGGATTCCACGAATGTCCGAAATTCTGCGACGTATTCCGCCCGCGCATGATGCTGTTTGAGGCAGTCGAAAACTTTACCGTGCGCGATGTGACCTTGCAGGACGCGGCATTCTGGACGCTGCACATGGCGGGCTGCCGGCATGTGCGCATCCAAAACATCAGGATCCTGAACGATGACCGCGGGGCCAACAACGACGGCATTGCCCCCGATTGCTGCCGCGATGTGGTCATATCAAACTGCCTTGTGCGCACCGGCGATGATGCCATCGTGGTCAAATCCACAGGACCGATGTCCCGCCGTTACGGCGCAAGCGAGAACGTCGTCATCACGGGGTGTGTCTTGCATTCCCGCGATTCAGCTCTGAAAATCGGCACCGAAACCCACGGCGTTATCCGCCATGTGACACTGAGCGACTGCGTCATTGACGATTGCTCCCGCGCGGTGGGCGTCTGGGTGCGCGACGGCGGCACGGTGGAGGATATCCACGTCCACCATCTGACCGGCTGCACCCGCCGGTGTCGCAGTCAGTCTCCCTGTTGCCGTTGCTCTCTTCATATGGTGTCCAACCATTCTGAGGGAACCTGTGAGCGCCTCCGATACCCTTTCGGAGGCGACCGCCCCAGTCAAACTCCCCGCCTGACATTGTCCCATTACCAGATCATGGTAACTGGTTAGAAACCCAGTACTACAGGGGTGGTATCCCAACAGCGA
>ENA-OQKO01001887-OQKO01001887.1-human-gut-metagenome-genome-assembly--contig:-NODE-1887-length-10598-cov-4.013370_pt1 | contig 10598 bp, 9 predicted proteins | sample MGYA00242777_ERZ504796 | MGnify/ENA primary metagenome ERZ504796 (study PRJEB26092, sample SAMD00036404) | human gut metagenome | host: Homo sapiens | study: EMG produced TPA metagenomics assembly of... | reverse complement strand
CAATATAGGGCTGTCGTATGAGATGGCTTCAGAAACAACAACAGGATTTGAATTTAAAAGTAAAACTGGAAAAGTGAAAGAAATAAAAGAAATAGACTATGATTCGGATGGACTGCAATGGGAAACTATTTCTGTATCAGGAGCGGCATCTGCGACAATAGCAATACCATATATTTCAAAGTTGTATGGTTGTTCAGGAATTGATGTATCAGCAGGAATTTCAGGAAAAGCAGAAGGAGAGGCGAATCAGACAGCAAATACAGATTTAGAGGGAGGATATGCAGGCAGCTTGGATTTATCAATAAACCCTGAAATACAAGGAGAGCTGATAGTAGACATTCCAGTTTTTGCTGAAGATTTGAAAAAACAGCCACTATTTGAAGCAAAGATGAAACCGCTATGGTCAAAGCATTGGGAGTCAAGTGTAAAATGGAAAGATGATTTGGAATGGACAGAAACAGGAAAACAAGGTAGTAAATATATAACTCGCTACAGTGAGGTAAATAATATAGCGTGTCCAGTGTTTCAATTTGATGTTCCATGGGGATGGAAGATTGAAAGCGAAGAAGTTGGAAATGGATTGGATGAGATTGATGAAAAAGTTGTATTAACAAATGAGGAAGGAGTTACTGTTACGTATTGGGATTGCCAACATCAATTGGGAGGAAGATCAGAACTAATGTTGAAAGCAGATATTAGTAAGGTGGCGGATTCTGAATTTAAACCAACAATTCCGGATGGAGTTGGTGAAGATGAATCGTCAGCAGATGAGCCATATGCAAATCTGGGAACAATGATAGTTGCAAAGATACATGTTACAGGCGAAATGGATATGAAAATCGACACGGAATATTCTGAATGTGATTCAGTATTTTACGCGGTTGTTCCAGAGTCTTATGTTGGAGAAAGAGAATTTATAGGACAGGCAGGAGAGGTGGATGAATTTTCATTTCCATATCCGACGCCATATGCATTTATTGCAGAATCTGAGGACGGAACATTTACAGCGGGGGAAGAAAAGCAAATTATTAAAATTTTAAAGAGTTTTAAGGAAGCGGAATAGATAAAGACAAAATAAAATAAGAGTAATAAAGAAATTAAGGTGGGATTAACATTTTGTCTCACCTTTTTATTTCGCATAAATATATTGGATTGTTAGTATCAAAATGACATTCACTGATTGTTATTTTCGAATGTGTGTGATAAAATAAATTTAAAATGACATTTACTAAATGTCAAAAGAGCGTAGATTATTCAAAGGAGGAGAAATGAGTATGAAGAGAAAATGGACGCTTTTATTTATGACGATGGCTGTTATGCTATGTATAATGGGATGTTCGTCTGTGCCTAAAGAAAAAGATATTAAAGAAGATATTATTAAAGCTAGTTCTTCTACCCCTAATTTACTTAGCAAAGGGGAAAAAATAACTGATTTTGAAATCAAAGACAGAGAAACGGCCAAAAAGCAAAAATACGATCATGCTATATGTGAGGTCGTGACGGAAAAAGAGAATGTTTCTTATACAAAAGAGGTTGAAGTAACATATTATAAGTATGACAAAGGGTGGAGTTTGAGCGACATTAGCGTAAATGATAGTAAAGAATGGACTATTGCACCAACAAAGGGAGTGAATAAAAAACAGATTATCGCTTCTTTAGTGTCTCGGGATGTGAAAACTGATGGAGGAGCGTGGACAATAGAAGATGGAGAAATTTCAGATGTTACGATAAAACAACAAGATACAGACATAGCGAAAGGTACGGATAAGGTAACGGTAAAGGTCAACTTGAAAGGAATGGTGGAGAGCGCAACAGGAATAGTAAAAGCAGAATATACATTTGATAAGGAATGGAAATTAAAAAACATAGAGAATCAAAATGATTTTAAGGTAAAGGATGATCCAAACAAGGCATTAAAAATTGATGAAACAGGGTTGATTCAAGCATTGGCTGGAAAAGTGATAACAGTAGGAGAACAGAAAAACGATCTGGGCGGCGGATTTTATATTATAGATAATTCAATGAAGCAAGAAATAGAAATAAATCCAGATGAAATATCAGAGTTCTCAATTAATCGGGAAGAAAAGTATGATAAGGGGACGGAATATACATATGAGTGTAGCTGCAAATTAACAAAAGCAGATGTGAAATATACACTTCAAATAGAATATTATTATGATTATGGAAATGAATGGAAAGAACCGACGATAGACATAAGCCCAGTTGTGAATACGGAAGATGTAAATTTGAGTGGAAAATGGACAGGAACATATAATGGCGCAGGAGATAGTGGAAGTGTTGAACTGAATATTACTTCTGATGATGGAAAGAATTATTCGGGTACTTATAGTTATACTCCAAATGAATCTTATGGACATGCAGGTAGTTATAATGTATCAGGAACGTTTGAAGGAGATACTATGCAATTGACATTAACAGCGGGGGATTGGATTTCTAAGCCGGATAAGCCGTTGTCTATTGAGAAACAAGATGTTATTGTTTGTTATTATACAGATAGTTCAAAGTTAAAAGGAACCGGTCAATCAGGATATCCATTTGAGGTAAGTAAAGAATAACTTATATATTTGATGTAAATGAGCTATGAGAAATAAAAAACATTTTAGCAGAAAAGAGGCAAAATGGAGGAGAAAAATAGTTGCTTGGATATTGAGTTTATAAAAACATATTTGCAGAGCAGTATAGAACTGGAAACGCAGAAAAGAATAGCAGAACAAACATTCAACGAACTTTTACGTGAAGAAACTCAATGGAAACAAAAGATGTCTTATGTAGCAAAAAAACGATATACAAAATTTTCTATTTGGGATATGCTTTTTATGGCGTGTAAAGGTTTTGGAATATCTTTCGTAATACTGTATGTCATATTTACGATTATTGAATTTGCTGATTTTAATAGTATTTTATTTGAAGATATACTTTATTTTATCTGGTTCATCATTTTAGCGATGTTAGTTGTAGTGATTCCGATTTATAGAAAAATAACAGATTATATAGACATTAAAGAAAATTCTATTTTAGATAAACAGAGAGAAACAAGCATAAGACAGCAAGCTAACAATGCGCTATGTATTATTCAAGACAATAAAGGAAAATTAAAACGAGCATATAGATGTGCAGTAAATAATTTAACGAATACATATTCAGCAAATATCATTTATAAGAAGTATCAAACCGTAGAAGCATGTGCTTCGATTTATGATTATTTAGAGTCGGGACGATGCTATATGTTAGAAGGTCCCTATGGTGCTTATAACAAATATGATGATGATTTAGCAAAAGGAATAATTATTAAAAAGCTAGAGGAAATTGGTTCCAAGATGGATATGATTATTGCAAATCAAGAAAAGGCTTATTGTGTTATGCAGAAAATACAGAAAAACGTTGAAGAGATGGAAAGTGATATGAAAAATATTTGCCAGTCATTACAAGATGTGGATGGAAAATTGAATGATATCGCAAATAATACAAAAATTACCGCATGGGCATCATCTGTGATAGCGACGCAAGTTCCTGACTGGAAACGTGAGGCGCAAGATAGAGCAAATAAAACATACATATAGTCAAATATGAAAGTGAGGAAGAATGAAATGAGTTTAAAAAAAAGTCTTAAATGGATGTTTTTAGCAGCACCAATTCTTAATATTTTAATAGTTTTGTCTGGGGAAGAAAGTGTTTCTAAGTGGTTACCATCAGAATTGACATTAATAGTAGTAGCAATTGGTATATTGTATTTTTGTTATGGAAGAAAATCGACTTGTCCAGAATGTAGAAAAATATTTGCCTTAAAGAAAACAAAAGAAGAAATTGTAGGACAAGAGGATGTATCAGTCTTAGTTGAAACAAAGATGAGAAATAATCGACAGGAGGTGGTTGGAACAGGGGAGCAGTATGTTCCAGGGGTAAGAACAACATATAGAGAATACTATACGTGTAAGCACTGTGGAAACGTAGTAACAAGGGATTATACCAAAAGCAGGGCCAAAATGTAGAAAATAAGAAGGTTTCAATAATATCAATATTAGAATAAAAATTAATACTCAATAATGAGTCCGTTAAGTTGATTCTGTAAAAAAACAGGACTCTATTGTGTAATACAATCAAAGCCTTATCTAAAGGCGGGGCGGATGGTTATTTTATTAGCTGTCATGTTCCGCCTTTTCTTTTATTATTCTTATTTTGAATTGTGTTTTGATATGGTGTTGAAAAAAATCTATTGAGATGTGACTCTTTCAGATTCTTTCATTTACTAGAAAACATATTGACTTTGTGAATGAAATTAGGTAATATATGCACATAGAACAAAAACTTTCGAGGTTTTTATCAGAAATGGTGCTTGCACCAAGTCTGGGTTTGAAAAAAGTCCGTTACAATATGCAGAGGTGTTATGTATATTGTAATGGGCTTTTTTGTATTATATTCTAGAAAAATCAGGAGGTGTGTATGGTAATAGGAATTATAGAAGATGACAATTTGTTGAGAAAAGCCTTAGATACATCATTGCAAAATCAAGGTTATACAACGATTCTTGCTGCTTCAAGAAAAGAAGCAATTAAAAATATAGATAGTTCTGTAGATTTGTTGATTGTAGATATTGGATTACCGGATGGAGATGGAATAAATCTATATCAGGAACTTCAAAAAAATGGAAGAATCCCGGCAATTTTTTTAACTGCAAAAGATGATGAAAAAGATATGTTAAAAGCGTTTGATATAGGAGCAGATGATTATGTGGTCAAACCATTTTCAATAAGAGTATTGTTAAAACGTATTGAAGTTGTTTTAAAGAGAAAGTCAAATGAAAATACTTTTATGTGCGGACAAGTCATTTTGTATTCTGATAGAAAACAGGTTTTTGTTGGAGAGACGGAAATATTTTTGACAGTCAAAGAGTATCAGCTTTTAGAATATCTTATTATGAATCAGAATCAGGTTCTTACAAAAGAGATGATAATGGAAAATATATGGGGAATCGATAGTGAATTCATTGATTCTAACACAATTAGCGTTATGATCAGCAGATTGAAAAAGAAATTAAATGATTCATCGAATGTTATCAGTAATGTATTTGGAATGGGATATAGAATGGGAGATTAGCATGGTTGTAGCAATTTTTACAGTACTTTTAGCAGGTTTCATGCTCGGAGGAAGCACTGTATATTTAGTTGAAAATCATTTTAGAACAAAGGAAATGAACAAAATATATAAACTGACCGAATCTTTAATAAATGGCAATGACTTAGATGATTCTGATATAGGGAAGGAAACGCTTTATTCCAAAACTACCAATCAATTAATCCGTTTACAGGAAATGCTAGAGGGAAGAAGAAAAGAGGCCGAAAAAAGTCGATATGAGATACAGAAATTGATTTCTGAAATTGCACATCAATTGCGGACACCGCTGTCAAATATAAAAAATTATACAGAATTGCTGCAAGAGTCATTGGATGAAACGCAAGAAGTATTGAATACAGAATACATGAAAGACTTGCGAACAAGTGAAGAACAATTATGTTTTTTAGTGGAGAGCTTTATAAAAACTGCTCGATTAGAGCAAGGGATTATACAAGTTCACATGCAAAAAGAAAATCTTGTCGAAACGATTCTAAATGCGTTGGGGCAAATACAGAAAAAAGCAGAAGATAAAGATATCTTTTTTCAAGTAGAATTGCCGGAGAAAATCATTTGCGAACATGATAAAAACTGGATGTGTGAGGCGTTTTATAATGTGTTTGATAATGCAGTCAAATATAGCAAAAGCAACAGTACGATCGATATCACAATGAAACAAACGGAAATGTTTTATAAGATCCAAATAAGAGATTATGGAATCGGGATAAAAGACGGAGAAGAAAACAAAATTTTCCAAAGATTTTATCGAGGCGAACAGGCAAGAGGTCAGGAAGGATGCGGAATTGGTTTATATCTTTCCAGAGAGATTGTTCTATTGCAAAAAGGGATTATGAAAGCAACACAAATGAAGCCCGGGTTGCTCATAGAAGTGAATCTTCCGGTATAGACATTTCAATAGACATTTCGTATGCAATCTGTAAGAAGTTTGTAAGATGTACCATGTAAAATAGAGTATGGCTGAAAAAAGGCAACATTTGCGAAGGGAGTTTACAGAAAAGATGGATATAATTAAAGCCATAAATCTTAAAAAATATTATACATCCGATACATATGAAGTGCGTGCTTTAGATGGTGTGTCGTTGACTGTGGAGGATGGTGAATTTATAGCAGTTGTCGGTACGTCCGGATGCGGAAAGACAACACTTATGAACATCTTAGGAGGTCTTGATACTCCGGATTTTGGAGGTGTCTGGATCAGAAATACAAGTTTAAAAGATCTTAACAAGGAAGAAAGAACGATATTCAGAAGAAGAAATATCGGATTTGTATTTCAGCAATATAATTTGATACCTTCTCTTAGCATACGCGAAAATATAGTTCTTCCGATGCGACTGGATGGTAAGGAAATCGATGTAGATTTTTTCAATGAAATTGTAGAAACACTTGGATTAAAAGATAAATTAGAACGTTTTCCATCAACACTGTCCGGCGGGCAGCAACAGCGAGTTTCTATAGCGCGGGCATTATTAACGAAACCAGCAATTGTCCTGGCGGATGAACCGACCGGGAATCTGGATTCTGTTACAAGTATGGAAGTCGTAGGATTACTAAAATCCTGTGCTGCAAGATTTCATCAGACGATATTGATCGTGACGCATCAAGAAGAAGTCGCACAGATGGCAGACAGAGTAATACGTATGTCTGATGGAAAAATCTATACAAGAGATTGTAACGATTGTTAGGAGGGATTATTATGTTTCACAAGAACATTCTAAATAACAATAAAGACATAATCCGATTTCTGGCTAAAAATTTTGCAGGCACAAAAAAGGTGAGAAATACGATTTTATTTTGCTCGATCATAATTGGCATTGTTGTTATTACCATGGTATTCGGAATCTCTTTTGGAAAAATACAGGCAGAAGAAATAAGACTGGTCAGAGAAAATGGAACCGCTTTTTCGGGCAGAATAGAAGATGGAACAGAAGAACAATATGCAAAATTAAAACAACTGGATTATATAAAACAAGTTGGAAAAAGTATTTTTGTAGGTGAAGCTACAGAAGTTTCGGAGAACAATGCAAAAACGATATGTGATATAGTCTGGGCTGACTCAGAAAGCTGGAACAATTTTTTGAGACCGGCATATGCCAATGTGATTGGAAGCTACCCACAGAAAAAGGATGAAATTCTATTATCTGAGCGGGCATTGAAAAAACTTGGTATCTCTGAACCGGAACAGGGAATGGAAATAAACTTAGATGTATACAAAGGTGTGTTCGAACATTCGAAAGAAAAATTCAAGCTATGTGGCTGGTATACGGACTCTGGAAATAAATTAGCAATCGGATATATTTCACATGACAAAATTAATGAGTTAAACCTGGAAAAGGGTCCCTATACTTTACTTTTCAGTCAGAGCAATCATTTAAGTAGAAGCAAAACAGAAGAAAAATTATATCAGACATTGCCGATGAAGAGTGCAGATCAGAAGATATACGTTTCTGATACAGCACAATATACTGCTGTTTCTAAATTCGCAGGTGGATATGAGCTGGTGATATTGGGAACGCTAGGTATTTTGTGTGGAATATATTTCCTTGTGCGTAATGTTCTTTGGATATCCATGAGTGAAGATATTCAAAATCTCGGATTGCTTCACACAATTGGAGCTACAGAAAGACAGATTACGAAAATTTACCGGAAGCAAATGAGGTCACTTATGTTAAAAGGTTCTGTCTTGGGAAGCTTGCTCTCTGTAGTGATTTTAGTCTTAATGATACCGGAAATATTAGGGTTTCATTTTTATCAGGAAATGGGAGGAAACACGATACTTTCCTTTTTCAGACCGTGGATTCTTTTGCTTTCTGTTGTATTTGTAAATGGAATTTTGTGGATGGCATCAGAAGGAGTTATTAGAAAAATAACGAAGCTGTCTTGTATTGAGAGTGCAACTTATGATGGAAAAATGGGTGACAGAAAAATAAAACATCCTGGGAAACTGGTGTTGAAACGCTCTGAAACAGGAGAAATGTTTTATATTGCATTGGGAAATATAATGCGTCATAAAGCACGATTTATCATTACAAGTATTTCCATATTTTTAGGAGTCCTGTCTTTTATTCTAATGAATGTACTTACAAATGGATGCGATTATAAGCATCTTCTTGAGAAACGTCCTGATTTTTTGCTGGCGGGAGAGTTTAGTGAATTCGGGAAAAGCCAGGGATGTGGGGAAGAATATAAAACCAGAGAAATCGATGTTGATCCTTTACTGACACAGGGAGATGGTGTAGAACTGTTGTATGACAATGATTATGATGAATTTTCACCAATCTCTCAAGAGTTAGAGAAAAAACTATACGAGATAGATGGTATTGATTGGGAGAAGTCCAATCTGATTGAAGGAGCCTATGTAGATACGGTTATATCTAAGAAAGGCATTCGTCCCTATGACGAGGGGCTTTCGAATCTTACAAATGACAATATGGTGGAAGGATTCAGCTGGGACACTGTGCAGATTTTAAATGAAAATCAAATCTTGTCGATTAAGAAATACGTGCAGGATAATCAATTGAATATTGACGTAAAATCTTTGGAAGAAGGAAATGGCGTATTAATTATACATGATCATATGCTGACTCCGGAACAACAAAAACTTGCAGATAAAGCAATTGGAGAACCGGTATATTTTAAAACGCTGCTTTCAAAAGAAGATGCGATTCGTAGAAAAGAACAAAATAATTCTGATAGTAAAGAGAAACAACAGGAAGACGATTTCCTAGAAAAGGAATCAGAAACATTTACTCTATGCGGTTATTTAGACAGGCAAAGCGAGAATTTCCCGGAAATACATCAATCTTGGCATGGAGAAGGCAACTTATATTATTTTATCAGTGAGAAAGGCTTTCAAAAGATACCGACCGAGAAAAAGATATTAACAATGGAACTAACTGCCAATCCGGAAAAAGAACCTTATGTGAAAACACAGATCAGCGAGCTGATATCCGAGGAAAATAAGAAACGATCCGAAATGACAGAAGTATCCATGGATGAAGGAACCGGCGAAGCAGGAGTTTTTGTTATCTGTAAATCAGATCTGATGCAGCAAAAAGAAACATATATGAGAGGAAATCGAATCCTCTTAGGTGCTGTAAGTATCATATTATTCATTGCGGGATTGACCAATTATTGTAATGTTATATTTACAGGGATGTACGCTCGGAGAAAAGAATTTGATATTATGAAAAGTATCGGGATGACCGATAAGCAAATGAAATTAATGCTTTTTGGAGAAGGCAGTTATTATTTTATGTGTGTGATGGGATTGTTGTTTACTGCGGGAGTGGCAGTCTTGGTTGGTGTGAAAATTTATATGGAAAATAAATTGTCATATTTTACATTTCATTGGCCGATTCATGTTATGGTAGGTGTAATGTTTTCTTTAGTGCTTATTAATGTTATGGTTACACATTTTTTGAGTTATTATCCAAAAGACATATAATATATAGGCTCAAATGGTGAAAGTACCCATTTGGGCCTATTATTGTATGAATTCATGCGTTACAACCAGAGCAAGATCCACCCGTGTATTACAGTATTGTCATTTTGACAATTTTGTATTACTTACGAGTAGCAGACTTGATGGGGATTACGTCCCCATACCCACGTGAAAATATAATTGCAAGCAATTACATTTTAGCAGATACGCAAGCGTTTCTGAGTAAGCGTCACAGACAACAAAATAATGAAATTTTGATAAGGCATTCACCTGGAATAGGTGAGTGTTTTTTGTTTTTAAGTATTCAATTAACCGAAAAAATAAAAAAGTTTTTCATCAGGGGGCTGTAAAAATGCCTCTCAGCGTTTCGTTTTATGTAAGGGTGTTTTGGACAGGAAAAAATAAAAAAATTTTATCAAGAACCTGTATTTATGCTCTTCATCTTTTGTATATGTATAAGAACATTTTTTAGCCGGCATAAAAATGATTTTTACAACAATTAGAAACAGAAACGAGGCGAGAAAAGAATGAAATATGAATACATGAAGGAGTCAGAGCAGATGCTTCAGTACTTCCAGTTTCCGAAGTTTTTGCTAAAACTGCGAATTTCTCAAACTGCAAAATATCTTTATATGATTTTGTACGACCGGGCGCGGATATCAAGAAAGAATAGCTGGATAGACAAGTATGGAAATGTTTATCTGATATTTCCAATAGATGAATTGTCTGTTCAAATCGGCAAATGCAAATCTTCTATAAAAACAGCATTGAAGGAATTAGATGATGAGGGATTATTGGTTCGCAGATCCGGTGGATTTTCAAAACCCAATCATTTATATGTAAAAATACCATCTGATGAGATTGGGCTACAGCCGGTTGAGAATAAGGCGGTTGAAAAGATGGCTTTGATGGAGTCGGAAAAGCAACCATCATCTGGTCGTAAAAATGGCTGTACAGGAGTCGGAAATGTGGCACCTAGTAAAGTAACTGAGCAATAAAAAAGTAA
>ENA-OQKO01001883-OQKO01001883.1-human-gut-metagenome-genome-assembly--contig:-NODE-1883-length-10606-cov-2.454528_pt1 | contig 10606 bp, 9 predicted proteins | sample MGYA00242777_ERZ504796 | MGnify/ENA primary metagenome ERZ504796 (study PRJEB26092, sample SAMD00036404) | human gut metagenome | host: Homo sapiens | study: EMG produced TPA metagenomics assembly of... | reverse complement strand
GAAGCCAGAAAACAAAGAAGTTTGCGCTCTGCGCCCTCAAAGCCGCCCGTCAGGCAAGTCCGCACCGGCGGCAGCGTCTTCTCGATCGAGTGAAAGATCGTCTGTTCATTTAACGACAAAAAGCCGGTACTTGTCTGTATATCGCGCTGATAACAGAGTCCTGCCAGTTCTATCATTCTCTTTTTGAAAAGCTGTGCTTCTTTTTCCTGCAGCATCGCGTGTTTCTACTCCTGTTCGAAAGTGCTTATATAAAGTGTGCTCCTGCCCAGAGAGCCTGTATACAATCAGAAATCACACAAATTTCCGATTGTATAATAAATACTCCCAGGTTCAGATATATAGCGAACCTGGGAGTATATCAGTATCAGAAGTGGAGATTCATCCCGGAAACATTCATGGAACCGTCTGCTAAGAGTTCGGGAAAGTCGCCGGACAGCTCAACCGATGACGGTGTCGCAATAAAAATGTAATTGGAAATCTTCTGGAGATTTCCATCCATCGAATAGGTCGCGCCACAGGTAAAATCAATGATACGCTGTGCAACCTCCATGTGGATTCCTTCCATATTTAAAACAACAGCTTTTCCAGCCAGCAGGTAATCGCAAATCTCTCTCGTATCCTCCATGGAAGTAGGTTTGATCAGAGATACTTCCATGCTGCGGCGCATCTGCACTACCTTATTGTTAGAGGAACGTGGCAGAAAACGCGGCTTAGATTCCTCCTCGTGGCGGTAATCATCCACCTCTTCGTCCCTCTTGCCGAAAGAACGCTTCTTAATCACCGGTTTTTCTTCTTCGTAATCTTCCTCATCGAAGTAATCGTCATCATTCTCTGTGAGACGCATTGTATCCATTAATTTGTTCAGAATACTCATAACCCTATTTCTCTCCTATCTTTGCCCTGGTTCCAAAAATGCCCGTACCGACTCTTACCATAGTTGCACCTTCTTCAATCGCTGTCTGATAGTCTCCGGTCATTCCCATCGAAAGGACATTCATAGTAACATTATCAATGGTTTTCCGTTTCATGTCAACATATAATTCATATAATTTTTTAAAAACACCACGATGTTCTTCCGAATTCTCTACAAATGGTGCAATCGTCATAAGTCCCTGTATGTGGACATGCGGGTACTTTGCAATTTCGCGTGCCGCTTCCTCGACTTCTTCCGGGGCAAAACCAAATTTGGACTCTTCTCCGGCGACATTGACCTCCAGAAGAATAGAAACGTCCAGATCACGTTTGACCGCTTCTTTTTCGATCTGCTCTGCCAGTCCCACCGTATCGACGGAGTGAATCAGAACTGCCTTGTCAATTACCTGACGGACTTTATTTTTCTGTAAATGTCCAATCATATGCCAGCGGATATCAGACGGCAGCTGCGGTTCCTTCTCCAGAATCTCCTGCACCTTGTTTTCGCCGAAATCTCTGGCGCCGGAATCATATGCCTCTTGAAGCATCGGCACCGGCTTTGTCTTACTGACCGCGATCAGCGTGACATCCTCCACCTTCCGTCCGCTCCGCTCGCAGGCGTTCTGTATATTCTGACGTACTTCTTCTAACTGTTCCTGAACCATATGTGATACACCTTCCTTATCTCTATATTTTGGAAATATCATTACTGATATACGATCTGGCCATCCGATACGGTGCTGGCATCCAACACGATATGGTCATAAACCGATAATCCATATTTGGTTCCTTTTTCTACAATGTAATATTCACCGCTATTTGCAAGTTCTTTCACCTGCTTGAACACCGCGTATCCCTTATTAATATTGTAAGCACCTGTCAGCTTTGCCGTCGGTCCTACCTGGAAGCGCTCGTTTGAATCCGGCTTCACCAGATAATCGCCGCTCTTTAACAGACCATCGTCGCTCTTCTCGACATAATAATACTCATCGGTCGAGCTGTAAATCTCCGGCGTGACAAATTCAATCGACGCCTTTCCGCCTTCGCCGTAAACTTCTTTATTGAAGCCAACCTCATCTTCAGTAGCGTTGCCGCCCGTTGTCATATAATCAACTGGAATGGTATAAAATTCCTTCTCCATCACCGATGATACCGGAATTTTAAGTCCCTGCGTTTCCTCGCTGGAGATCTCGAAGGTCATAAAACGCTCGGATTCAAACTGGATCATGTAACGGTCCAGATCCAGGCGTCCATACAGATTGCCATCGGAACCGGTAAACATCGAATAATTTCCCCGGAATTTCATATCACTTCCCAACGGCTCGATCGTCAGTGTATCTTGATCGGCAAACTGCTCTTTATCCTTGTCATCCATCTGAAACACGATACTCCAGTTCTCCGATGTGATGATCTTGTACACCGGCGTGCCCGCCTCGATCAGCTCCCCAGCTCGTCCCACCTGCCGCGTATATTGACTCCGGTCAAACGAATCCGCCGTCACCTCCTCCGGCGCGACTCCCTCAAAAGAATCGGTCACATAGGAAATAATACCCGGCTGGGGCGCCGATATCTGTTTGTAATTGATACCCTGTGCCTGAAGCTGTGCATCCATATCGCCCAGCGCATTGAAATTCATATACTCTGCAACCGAAGCCTGCAAAGAATATTTGGCGTCGTAGACGCTTTCAAAGCGCTGATCGTTGTAGGATAAACAGAACGAACTGAGTTGTTTCTTCAAATCAGCCAGATTTTCTGCTGACAGTGACACCCCAGAGGACTGATTTTCTTCCAAAAATTTCCCCAGCTCGCCGGTCTCATCTAGCGAATAGACGCGCGCCCCAGCGCCTGCCCGCTTTCCCTCGCGCACATAATAGTTGACGTATCCGGTCTGCGGTGCATTTTCCACTGTCTCATCCCGAAACAGGATTCCGTTGTATTCTTTATTATTTACAATACTTCCCTCGACGACCTCATAAAACTGGACGTGATCCCGCCTGAGATATGTATAGACACTGAAAGAAAGATAGACGAAAATCATGGCAAAAATGATCATGCCTACATTGATATTCAATGGCTTTCTGTAGCGTACAATTTTCTTATTTTTGGCCATGCAGCTCTATCCTCCCTTTTCCCGATGTACTTCTCTGGCAGCTGTTTCTGCAGTTTCACAGTTACCAGACAAAAATCCACGCAAATTTGTCTCCGGTCATGGACTTTTGCAATATTCTGTATAGCCCAACGTACAGCCTTTATTATACGAGTGAATTGTCCAAATTTCAAGATCAATTCATCCCGTCAATTATACAGAATCATCCATAATCTGCAGATGCCAGAAGGAGCGGCAGGGAGTATCGCCCGCATTCCGCATCGTGTGATAGAGATTCGGCTTGATATAGATCGAATCGCCCGGTCCTAAGAGATAAACCGTTCCATCCAGATTGACCTCCATCTTGCCTTCCAGAATGACTCCGACCTCCGCGTATGGATGCAGCCCCCAGGACGGCGGTGTATCTTTTGTCTCTGGATCATAGGTTGAAAACTCATAAATACCGCGTTTCTTTCCAAAATCCAGACGGCGGATTTGAAGCTTGTACTCATCATATTCATATAACTGCTGCTCCTCCTGGCGGATCAGGGTTCTCTCCTCGCCGGAAGGACTGAGCAGATCCCGGATCGAAATACCAAGCGCCACGCAGATGCGCTGCAGATTGTTCAGCGTCGGGCTTGCCTGGTTCCGCTCCAGATTGCTCAGATATCCCACTGACAGATCGGTAAACTGGGACAGCTTCTGGATCGTGATAGATTTACTCTTGCGAATCTCCTTGATCCGCTGTCCAATATTCTCCACTTCTTCAAATTCCATGCAATCCCTCCGAACGTTTTATTTTTACGGTTCTGCTATTTTTCATTATGCGTTCCGTTTTTTCCATGCCGCCTCGATCTGATCGAGCGCTTGTGCAATCACACTGCGCGAACTGCCCAGATTAAAGCGCATAAATCCAGATCCCTGTTCACCCGAATGCGTGCCCGGATCCAGCCATACCTTCGCTTCATTCGAGAAGAATGCCATCAATTCATCATCCGTCATCCCCAGTTCACGGCAATCCAGCCATGCCAGATACGTTCCCTCCGGTTCTACCAGTTGAATCTGCGGCACACGGTTTTTACAGAAATCGCGCACCAGTGCCAGATTGCCAGCCAGATAGCCGATAAGCTGATCCAGCCATTCCCCGCCGCCTTCATACGCTGCACGGCAGGCGAACAATCCCAGACGGTTCATATTTTCCTGACCAACATCCAGCAGCTCCGACCGGAATTTACGCCGCATCTCCGGATCCGGGATAAAGAGGTTTGATGTCGCCATGCCAGCCAGATTGAAGGTCTTGCTCGGCGCTGTACACATCATCGAATGAAGGCATGCTTCCTCTGAAATCGACGCATACGGAGTCTGCTCATGCCCCTGCCATACAAAATCGCCATGGATCTCGTCGCTGATCACGTATACATGGTGGCGCAGGCAGATGTCAGCCAGTGCGGTCAGCTCTTCCCTCGTCCAGACACGGCCAACCGGATTGTGCGGATTGCATAAAATCATCAGTTTGACATGCTCATCCAGCACCTTCTGCTCCAACTCTTCCAGATCCATCTCATAATGTCCATCTTTTAAAACCAGCGGATTCTCCACCAGCGTCCGCTTATTGCGGAGGATCGCCCGGCTGAATGGCTGGTAGACCGGCGGCTGGATCAACACCGCATCGCCCTCCTGGGTAAAAGCCCGCACTGCGATCGAGAGTGGAAACACGGTTCCTGGCCTGCAGGTCATCCACTCCGGCTGCAGAGTCAGATGATGGCGTTTCTGATACCGCGCTGCCACCGCATCAAAGTACGACTCATCTGCCCGGCTTTAACCGAAATGCCCATGATGTACTGCCTTTGTCAGCGCTTCAACCACGCTGTCCGGCGATCGAAAATCCATATCCGCCACCCAGAGCGGCAGAATATCATCCGCTTTCCCATTTTCTTTCTTAAAATCATGCTTGATCGACCAAGTATGGGTCCGATCGATCGGTGTATCAAAATCGTACTGCATAGAAAATCCACCTTTCTGTTATATATCGTTAAAATTTTCCAAATTCAGCCATAATTTTAAAAAAATTCTAACTAATATTTTACACCAGTCGGCGATCAATGTCTACAATTACTCCCTCAATTAGCCAAAAAACTAAGAAGCTGACGAGGACAGGGCGGTCTGGCTTTCAGCTTATCAAATTGTACGCATTTTGAGCACAGATGTCCGAATGAGGCAGATGTAAGTCCGCATCAGGCGAGCATCTGTAGCGAAAGCAAGCGAACAATGATAAGTCTGAGAAGCCAGGCTGTCCTGTCCCCGTCAGCTTCGACGCCTTCACGAATCTATTTAATTTACTTTACCATATGACAAGCCACAAAATGCCCCGGCATCACTTCCCGGAGTTCCGGCAGCTTCGCCCGGCACTCCTCCGTCGCATACGGACATCTCTCGGCAAAACGGCAGCAGTCCTTCGGGTTGATCGGGCTTGGAATCTCGCCCTTAACCATGATACGCTTCTTCTCACGCACCAGCCTCGGATCCGCAACCGGAATCGAGGACAGAAGCACCTGCGTGTACGGATGCAGCGGATGTGCATACAGCTCTTCGGAATCGGCAAATTCAACCATCGTTCCCAGATACATAACGATAACACGGTCGGAAATGTATTTGACGACGCTCAAGTCATGTGCGATGAAGAGATAGGTCAGTCCCATTTCTTCCTGCAGTTCCTTTAACATATTTAAAACCTGCGCCTGGATTGAAACATCCAGTGCGGAGATTGGCTCGTCGCAGATCACAAACTCCGGTTCGACCGCTAATGCCCTGGCAATACCAATTCTCTGCTTCTGACCGCCGGAAAACTCATGCGGGAAACGGGACATATGGTCGCGGTTCAGACCGACGCGCTTCAGGATCGCCTCTACCTTCTGATCCACATCCTTGTCCGTCGCCAGTCCATGCAGTTTCATGCCGGAACCGATGATATCCTTGACCGTCATACGCGGGTTCAGGGAGGAATGTGGATTCTGGAAGATCATCTGCACATTCTTGCGGAATGCTTTTTCCTCTTCACGGGTGTATTTAAAAATATCTTTTCCTTTATAGGTGATCGTGCCTGCTGCCGGCTCATAGAGCTTTACCAGGCACCGTCCCGTCGTGGACTTGCCACATCCGCTCTCACCTACCAGTCCCAACGTTTCCCCTTTATAAATCGTAAAATGCACGTGATCAACTGCTTTCAGCACTTTTCCCCTGCCGACGTTGAAATACTGGCAGAGATCCGTGACCTGGAACAGGGGTGTGCTCCTATCAATTCGTTTTGCCATGGTGTCCCCTCCGTTTCTCTTCCGGCAGAGCCGCAACATTTTCCTCTTCTTCCTGTTTCTGCGCCTCAGTCAGCCCTTTCATGATATCCACCTTCGGCGCATATTCATGCTGCAGCCAGCACGCACAGGTATGTTCGTCTGAAAGCCTGTGAAATTCCGGCTGTTCTTCATAACAGACCTTCATCGCAAACTCACAGCGCGCTGCAAACGGGCATCCTTTCGGCGGTGCAAACAGATCCGGCGGAGTTCCATCGATCGGCACCAGCTTCTGATTCTTGGAGGTATCCAGCGTAGCGATTGATTTGATGAGACCTGCCGTGTACGGATGTGCCGTCTCATAGAAGATCTCATCAACCGTTCCTTTTTCAGCCACCTTGCCGCCATACATAACAAGCACGCGGTCGCACATCTTGGCGATAACTCCGAGATCGTGGGTAATCAGGATAATCGAGGTGTTCATCTTATCGCGCAGTTCCTTCAGAAGATCCAGGATCTGTGCCTCGATCGTTACGTCCAGCGAGGTCGTCGGCTCATCCGCGATGATGATGCTCGGCTTGCCGACCAGCGCGATCGCGATCATGACACGCTGCTTCATACCGCCGGACAACTCATGCGGATACTGTTTATAACGACGCTCCGGCTCATTAATGCCGACCAGACGCAGGATCTCCAGCGCCCGTTCCCTGACTTCTGCCCGGGTCATCCCCTTCCGTCCGACAAAAACCTCCTCGATCTGTTTTCCAACCGTCATGGTCGGGTTTAACGAGGTCATCGGATCCTGAAAGATAAATCCAATCTCCACACCGCGGATTTTCCGCATCTCGCGGTCTGTCTTGGTGATGATCTCCTCGCCTTTATACTTGATCGAACCGCCCTCAAAAAATCCCGGCGGCTCCGGGTTGAGCTTTAAAATGCACTGGGAGGTAACGCTCTTGCCGCATCCGCTCTCGCCTACAATTCCAAGAATCTCGCCTTCGCGTACATTAAAACTGACATCCCGGACGGATTTTACCACGCCGCCGTATGTATGGAACGAGAAGGTCAGATTCTTGATTTCCAATATATTTTTAGCCATTGTCTCCTACCTCCTATTCCGTTCCTCTCAGTCTCGGATCAAATGCATCCCGCAGACCATTTCCGAGCTGGTTGAGCGCCAGTACAGTTGTACAGATAAAGAATGCCGGCACGTACAGCATATGCGGCGCTGCCGTCATCATACGGGTTCCCTCTTTTGCCAGAACGCCCCAGCTTGCCTGCGGCGGGGAAATGCCGAGACCGATATAACTCAAGAACGCCTCCTGGAAGATGGCGCTCGGGATTGCCATTGTCAGGTTTGTGATCAGAAGACCCATGATATTCGGGATGATCTCACGCACGATGATTGTGAACGCCGACTCGCCCATGACGCGGGCTGCCAGTACAAAATCCTGCTCTTTCAAGCGGTATACTTCGCCTCTGGTAAAACGGCAGGTTCCCGTCCATCCAACAATAACCATTGCAATGATTAAGCTTTTAACGCCGGAACCTAATACTACCATAACCAAAATACAGACGATCAGGGATGGAATACCATAAATAACATCGATGATACGCATGACGATCATATCAAACTTGCCGCCATAATAGCCGCAGAAACCGCCCAGCACTGTACCAATTACAGTATTTAAAAGGGCTGCCAGAAGACCGATCGTCAAAGAAACACGCGCGCCCATCCAGACACGTACCCAGAGGTCACGCCCCAGAGAGTCGGTTCCCAGCCAATGAGCTGCTGAAATCCCCTTGCTCATCGAGTAGGCATCCTGCTGGTCAAATCCGTAGTGGCTGAACATCGGTGCAAAGATCGCTAACAGTCCATATGCAATCAACAGAATCAGACTGAAATATGCCGCCTTATTTGTCCGGATTCGTCTCCACGCCTCCTGCCAGAAGGTCAGGCTTGGTCGGGAGATCGATTCCATTTTTTCAATATTTTTACCTACCATCTCAAACTTGTCGAGGGTAATCGCGCGTCCATCTGTCAGGTTTTCGGATGTGCCTGCTGCTGCGCCGGAATTCTCAGAAGGCAGCACATTTCCATCTTTCATTTTCATCTCACCCATACTGCCACCTACTTTCCGCCGATCCGCACTCTCGGATCGATCACGCCATACAGAATATCAACTACCATGTTGCAGAATACCAGAAATGTGCCGTAAAACGCCGTCATGCCAAGGATCAGGGAGTAATCGTTGTTCTGCACACTCTCAACATAATATTTACCCATGCCGGGGATAGCAAACAGGGACTCAATAACAAATGTACCGGTCAGAACGGCTGCTACCGTCGGACCAAGGATTGTGACAACCGGCATGATCGCGTTCCGGATCTGATGCTTCCAGGTCACACGGAACTTCGAAATACCCTTCGAGCGCGCTGTCTTGATATAATCCTGCTGGACTACCTCCAGCATACTCGCACGCATGATACGCGAGACGGATGCCATCGTGTAGAATCCCAGTCCGATCGACGGCAGGATCGTGTACGAAAAGCCCTTGTACTGCGCGATCGGGAACAGTCCCCATTTGACTGCAAAGAAATGCTGCAGCAGTGCGCCCATGATAAAATCCGGGACACTTGTACCAAATACAGCTACAATCACAAAGATTAAATCAATTTTATTGCCACGGTTTAATGCAGAAATAATACCAAATACAAGACCAAAGGAAATCGCAAAACATAATGCGCGGATACCAAGGTCTGCCGAATACGGAAATGCGCCTGCTAACAGGTCATTGACGGTACGGCTCGGATATTTGGTAGAAAAACCGAAATTTCCATGAATCAGATTATTCAGATATGTCAGATACTGCTGGAGTAAAGGTTTATCGAATCCGTAGTAGGCACTTAAATTGGCCTTTGCGGTTGCTGACATTTTCGGATCATTGAACGGTCCGCCCGGCATCAGCCTTGCCAGGAAAAATACAACGGATACGAGAACAAACACAGTCACAATGGATATTCCCACCCGCTTCAGTATATATTTTTTCATAGGTTCACGCTCCTTTAACTACGGGAACATCCCAAATCCGGTTGTTCCGGCCGCCTGTTACGGCTCATTCATCCGCCAGGTAGCCACCGGATATGTACTGCGCTTCAGAAATCCAGCCGCTTTGCCGGATCCTGAAGCGCAGGTGCGTCAATCATCTTCTAAGGTTTTTCAATATGTTTTGGATAGATGATGGATTAGTTTGTGATGTCCACATACATATAGTCATAGTTCAGTCCAACAAAGTATGCGCCCAGATTCTGTACACGGTCAGATACCATATACGGAACCTCTCTTAACTGAAGCGCTACCAGTGCGCCGTCTTCCAGGAGTGTCTTCTCTGCATTGAACAGATTGTCCATACGCTCTTTACCGGACGTTGTCTTGGAAGCGTCGATGTACTTATCGTATTCATCACTGTGGTAATTTAAGTAGTTGTAGCCGGAGGTGCTGTACCAGAGCTCCAGGTAGCTGTACGGGTCAGAGTAATCCGGTGCCCAGCCGCTCATGATGATATCGTACTCATCACTGTCCGGAACCAGGAGTGCGTTTTTCGTTGCGTACGGAACCATGTTGATATCTACGTTGATACCCAGGTTGTTCTTCCACTGGTTTGCAACAACCTCTGCCTCTTTCTTCGCTGTGTCAGAATCGGATACAACCAGTTTCAGGGAAATATCAGAAGCACTGGAAAGACCTAATTCAGATAATGCCGTATCCAGATACTCTTTTGCCTTATCCATATCACCCTGAAGTGGGAATGCCTCTAACGGATACTCGGTGCCGTACTCACCGTCCACGCCGCGAACCTGCGGAAGCACATATCTCTGGTTAGCCTGATATAAGCCATTGTGGGTCAGAAGAATGTATTCTTCACGGTTGACTGCGTAGTTCATCGCCAGACGCAGGTTCTTGTTTGCCAGATATTTATTCCGGTGATTCAGTGCCGCATAATCGTCTGCGCCGTTGTAGTAGGACTGTGTCTTGCCCTCATACTGCGCTGCCAGCTCGGTTGGAACCTCTGCCAGATCCAGCTCGCCTGCATCGAACATCGAAACAGCGGTAGTCTGATCGGCTACGGTCAGAATCTCAACGCCGTCCAGACTGATCTTTTCATTGTCATAGTAATCTGGATTCTTCGTCAGTTCTACCTTGCCGTTACTGTATTCACTTACAACGAACGGTCCATTGTAAACCTGTTTATCGGCCCTTCCGCCGAACTCATTGCCATATTTTTCAACCAGGTCTTCACGTACCGGCATGACTGCACTC
>ENA-OQKO01001882-OQKO01001882.1-human-gut-metagenome-genome-assembly--contig:-NODE-1882-length-10608-cov-3.186814_pt1 | contig 10608 bp, 5 predicted proteins | sample MGYA00242777_ERZ504796 | MGnify/ENA primary metagenome ERZ504796 (study PRJEB26092, sample SAMD00036404) | human gut metagenome | host: Homo sapiens | study: EMG produced TPA metagenomics assembly of... | reverse complement strand
CAGTCCCGGCTGAACTACTTTTTGAATTTCCACTTGGATTTTTTCCTTGATTTCCGCCTTGATCTCTATTTTTATTTCTATATATCGCATTTTCCTGATTCACAGCATTTCCATATATCGCATTTTCCTGATTGCCAGCATTTCCGTATATCACATTTCCCTGCGTTGCAATATTTCTCCTGAGTTCATGATATGCAAACAGATCAAAACTCATTTCCTGTATATTTTCCTCGCCAAGTTCAGGAAGAATATGGGAAATGTAGTCGGCAAACACGCCGCCTGGCGAGAGGATCAGGATATTTGATGAATTCAGATGCTCTCTGTCATGGTACAGAAGATAGGCGATCCGATGTAGCGCAACGGACGTCTTGCCACTGCCTGCCACACCTTGAATAGCCAGGATCTTGTCCTTCGTGTTGCGGATAATTGCATTTTGTTCCTTCTGGATTGTACGCACAATATTTTTCAGTTTCGTGTCGCTGTTGGCGCCAAGTTCCTGCTTTAAAATGTCATCGTCAATCTTCACATCACTCTCAAATTCATAGATCATCTTGCCGCCACGGATTTTGTACTGCCATTTAGACTGAATCTCTCCATCCTTGCGCCCGCCCGGCGCTTCGTAGGACGCCTCGCCTTTGTCGTAGTCATAGAGCAGACTGCTGACCGGGGCTCTCCAGTCGTAAATGAGTGGCAATGCGCCACGCTCTCTTGCGAAATTACCGATTCCGATATAAAAATCTTCTGGCTCGTCTTCTCCGTCATAGACAAATTCTACACTTCCAAAAAATGGTGCATCCAGCATACGTTTCAGACGCCGGCGCATTTTCCAGTTCTCCTGATTGGCATTCACCTGCATTTTCAGCGCCTGCTGGTTGTCGTAGTCCTCATATCCATACTGGTCCATTTCCGTGTAATTATCCCAGTAATATTCATTCATACTGTTAATGTCCTGGCGTACCGCCTGTATATTTTCATCAATCTCTCCCAGACGTTTTCCTATCAGGTCAAGTACCTCCGGCAGAAATTCACTTCCTTTACTCACAATCAATCCTCCGATTTTAATTATTGTAACTGAATTATCATAGCATTATCGGCAAAATATATCCACTTTTCTCGCTTGGAAATCATGGAAAAATCATGGTATATTTTGCCGATCATTGTTTTTTCTGATACAATTTTTAAAAATCAAGGGGCTGTAAAAAAAGAATAGTCCCCCCCAAAAAAAGGACGCATGAAAAAACTCTCGTTTTTTTCACACGCCCCTCAATTGAATTAATGTTGGAAGAACATCTCCCATCCGTTATTTAATTTCTGCTGTTTCTACGATGAACTTGACGCTTCCGCTTGCGCCTTCTCTGATCCCGCCATAGTTGGTGTATGTCTTTTCTGCCTCTTTTACTGCCTTGAAATGGTCTAGAACATTTGCAAGGTCATCTCCTGCAAGGTCTCCCAGTTTTTCAATTCCTTCTTCGTCGAATGTCTTCATTCCGGCTTCCAGAAGGCTGGCGCCCTGGACGAGTGTTCCTGCGCCCGTGTTAAGCTGTGTACCAACGGAGCTTAACTGGCTTGTTCCGGTGTTGAGTGTAGCCGCCCCCTGGGCAAGCTGGCTGATGGCTGACTGGAGTTTGCCGCCGATTTCGGCCATATCCGGCATGTCAGAAAGGCTGTCAGATAAAGCCGTAAACTGAGTCACCAAATCCGCAAGAGCCTTCTGGGCTGTAGTCGTATCTACCTGCTTGGTCTTTACTTCTTCTAGCGCAATTACCGCCTGGTCTATCGCTGTCTTAGCGCCAGACGCATTCGTAAGGGAAATATTCATGCTGTCACATTCTTTCTCAGCTGAACTTGATGTACCGCTGGCTGCATTTACTGCCTTTTCCAATTCTTCTTGTTGTTCCGGTGTCAGCGATTTATAACTTTCTGTTTCTTTTAAATGATCCATGACATCCTTCTTTGTAGATGCTTCCGTTTCGGAAATTGCTGTATTTACTGCATTTTTTGCTTTTTCTTTCGCCTGATTCGACGCTTCTGTCTCCAAATCTGTAACGTTGATTTTATCCAGTTCGCTCTTGGCAGTGGTTACATTCTCACTGATTGTATTTACATACTCCGCCAGTGTTGTGACGCTTCCAAGCTCCTGCTGTAATATTCCAAGATCTTTCTGAATCTGTGTAACTGCCTGCGCAGTCGTATCATCACTGCCTGCTGCGCTTAAGCTGCCCATGAGTGTAGTTACTTGTTCATCCAGTTCACTCAAACCTTCCGCCAGTGCCTGTGCTCCCGCATTCACCTGTGAAACGCCGCTTGTATACTGACTTAAATAATCCTGCAGTGTTCCGGCTCCGGTGCTCAATTGTCCCATGGCGTCTACCAGTTCATCGGAAGCACCGGTCATTTCTTTTACGCCATCAATCATGTCATTGACATCGTCAAGGTCACCGTCCTTCATATCGCTAAGCCCACATGTGGAAATTGCAGTCGCTGTGAAATCCAGTTCAAAGTTTTCCACATCCGCAGTTATTTCCACATAGTCTTTCAGGTCAATATCTTTTGTTGCCTCATAATCTTTTAACTCCAAACTGTCTGCAAGTCCTGGAAATGCGGTTCCGATCACAATGCTCTGATCCTGGTCTGCCATGACTTTTCCACCGGAAACTTTCACATTTTTAAACTTATCCCCAGGAAGCATGAGCATGGACGCTGCAAGAAATGGAACTTTTACTTCCAAGTCTTTACCATCGATATTCACCGTCCGGCTCTCATTATTCGTATAGTCAAACCGAATTTTCACCTTGCCGCTTTTTCCTGCCAGATCTTCCGGTTTGATTTCCTTGCCGTCCAGATAATAGGTTACTTTTGTAGTCACCGGAAGCTGCTGATTCGAAGTACCTTCATAGGAAATGTCTTCCCCTTTGTCCTCCCATGTGATAGTTCCATCCGCATTTTGCGTATATTCTTCGTCACCTTCCGTGTTTTTGATGTCTTTCAAATTGGAAAAATCCATGATCTCTCCGTCACCATTCCGGCGCAGCCAGTCTTTGACCGTAATCTTCTTAGCTGAACCGTCTGCATTTGCATCGACATAAACTGTTTCTGTCTTATCTTTCCATTCACCTGCTTCCTCGTCACTGGATTTCTCTGCTGTCACGTCATTGGATGTCTTTACTGCCGCGTCATTGGATGCCTTTACTGCTGCGTCATTGGATGTCTCTGCCGGCGCGGTATTGGATATCTTTGCTGCCGCGTATACGACACTTACATTGCCTGCCACTGCCGGGAGTGCTGACGGCGCTATCATAGACAAAGTCAGCGCACCTGCTAATAATATCATTACAACTGGTCGTTTCATATTCTCCTCCTTCTGATTCTCATCTTTCTAACATTCCTTATTCATTTTTCCAGCATACTGTTTCAAGATTTCTACGAATCTCTATTCTACATTTTTCAACGCTTCATCCATTGGAACTTTGCGGATTCTTCGATATTCAATTGCTGCCACAATGGCATATGCCGCCACGCCGATCACAAACATTTCCACGAAAATCTTCGGATCTATGTAAAATGTGATCCAGCCGGTAATGCTTGTCAGCATCATTTCCCGGAACAGAATCTGCATGATTTCCAGCTCCAATGGCAGGCTGATCAAGATGAACAGCACGACCACGATAGACGTGGACATAATGTACAGCCGGCTGATTTCGCCGTTTGTATATCCCAGGATTTTTGCCATGGAAATAGACTGCGCATTTTTCTCGATGATGATCTTGGACAGGAGATAAATCAATACGAGGAAAATGATCACGGAAAATCCGTCCATCAGATTCATCATACTTCCCATGGACACGTCGAGCTGTCTGGAAATCTTGGTCAGATCCTCAACATCAATGGTGGAACCGATATATTTTTCATCAATATCCGTAATTTCAGAATCAGAGAAATATCCGCTGAAGCTGTCTTTGTCCATATCAAATGTTTTGTTGAGTTCCTGTATTGGCATAAATATGGAGAGTGAACCTACGTAATCATATACGCCTGCAACTTTAAACTTGTATTTTTTATTTTCATACTTTTCCTTTAAAGTAATTGTGTCACCTTTTTTCAGACTAAATTTTTCTGCATAGCCAGAGGAGAGGTATACCTCAGGGATATTCTCCACATTTTTCACATCTGTATCAGACGCGGAATCTGATGTTTTCCACTTAATGTTGATATATTTGCTATTGTTTTCCACACCATAGAGAATAATTTCCTCACTCTTATATTTTCCAGGAAGGGTGCTCAGTGAATAGGCGCTGAATTTTTCTGCATCCGGATTTTCTGTTTCTACTGCCTGACTGAACATCATCATGGACACCATCTGCTCAAGCTTACTGTCTCCACCTGCCATGCTCGCCGGCATCTGCAGCATGTACTGATATTTGCTGAGCATGCCATTTTCCATTTCCACTTGATAATGGTCCAGCACAGATGGAAGCATCAGTCCGAACATCAACAACATATTTGCAAAAATAATTCCCACAAACAATACCGCGTAGTTACTCATATTCTGAAGAATCACACGTATCCGGAATCTGTGGAAAAAGCCAAGATGCTCACTCAGCGGCAATGCATGTTTCTGGTTATGTCTGCTTAAGTCCCTTCTCAGGAACTTCAGTGGTGATAGTTTTAATTTGTACCACAGCAGCACAGAATTCACCACAAGCATAATGAGGATCGGCACTACCGTTGTCAGAAGAAATGCTTCCGCGTTCCAGATGGTCACGTAGGTCGGCAGGCTGTAGCTTCCATAGTAAAGTCCCGCGCAATAATCTTTTCCTACCGTATAGCCGATAATATTTCCAATAATCGCTCCGATAAATGTGACAAATACCGGGGCTGCCATGTAATGCCGGATCAGTTCACCTCTTGTATAGCCGGATGCCCGCAAGGTGCCGATTACATTTGCCTCTTTTCGGATCGTGTTGCTGGTAGTGATTGCAAAGACAAATGCCATGATCACGATGATGATATAAAGAAGCACGATCATCATCGAACGGTCACCGCCCATATCATCCCCCGTGAAAATGATTGCCTGGTTCGTGTATCTTGGGACAAATTCTTCCAGCGTCACTTCTTTTGCCACATCTTCCATCAGATCTTCCGAAATGTCTTTTTCTGCCTTTTCATTTTTTGGCTCAGTATTGTATTTCCATGCGTAGCTGTAATTCAACTGATCGGCCTTGTAGCTGTCGAACTCCTCTGGACACACTACCGACACGCCAAATTTTACCGAGTCAAACATGGAATCATTATTATTGGAAAACAAGGCGCTGTAATCTGAAAGCGCCACAAGACCGGTAATCTTCCATGTATGTCCGCCACTTTCAATCTCATCACCCACACTCAGATCATTATTGTCTGCATACATACGGTCAATACCGATTTCTCCCGGTTTTTCAGGCATTTTCCCCTTCATCAGGCACACCTTATTGACCTCATCACGATTCTTGAAAATGCGCATTGTACTTTCATTTGTTAAAGCTTCCTCTACATAATAATTCTCGTACAATTTGATGCCCAGATCTTCGATATCCTGAATCTGAGCATTGTTCATTTTCTTTTCTGTCCGGAAATGTCCATTTTCAATGTTATATTTCTCAAAGCTTTCCTCGTACGCCTGGATCATACTTCCATCGGCCACCAGAAATCCTGATACCATTCCGATCGTCAGCGTCATCAAGATAAAAATGACCAGATATTTTCCAAATTCTCCACGAAGCTCCCGGAACAGACGTTTATTTAACGGGCTTCTCATCACGCGTCCTCCTTACCACTCCAGCTCTCTCGCCGGAATCTTCTTCTCATTGCGGTAACTTTTTCTCACCGCACCGTCACGGAGACGAATCACGATGTCCGCCATGTCTTTGATTGCGTCATTGTGTGTGACCATAATGACCGTGTTACCGTACTTCTGGTTGACACGCTCGACCAGCTCCAGAATATCCTTGGACGTGTTATAATCCAAAGCTCCCGTCGGCTCATCGCAAAGCAAAATATCCGGATTTTTGACAATTGCCCTTCCGATTGCCGTTATATGCTGCTGCACGCCCGACAACTGGTTCGGTAACTTTTTCCTGTGTTCATAAAGTCCCAGCGTCTGTAACAATTCATCAACATCCAGCGGTCTGTCACTTAGATAAGCACCAACCTCAATATTTTCCCGGACAGTCAGATTCGGAATCAGATTGTACATCTGAAACACATAGCCCAGATGCTTTCTCCGATATGCCGTCAGTTTTTTCTCATTCATATCGGCCATGCGCTCACCTCCGATGGAAATGTATCCCGCATCCGCATCATCAATTCCACCGATAATATTTAACAGTGTAGACTTTCCCGAACCAGACGGTCCAAGTAATACACAAATGTCACCCTTCTCTATAGAAAAATCCACACCCCGCAGCACCTCCACACGGTTCGAATCACTGCCAAAACTCTTTTTCAGATTATTAATCTCAATAAACATATATTGTTTCCTCACTCCCTGTAGTTAGTCTAATGCAACTATATTTTACCACAGAATCAAAATGCAGAAATAGAAAGGCCTGAAAAAACAGTGCGCCTATTGAGAACTTTTATCAATAATTCAAAAATGCCTCTGCAATCCTGCCCGAGGCTATATCAGCTGGGAAATTGTAGATGAAAATGATGCAATTTAAGGGAAATGAAAAAGGGACAGGTTGAAGTTTAATTGGGGACGGGGTTTTTTTGAAAAAACCCCGTCCCCAATTAAATTGTTTTAAATACTTACACATCTTTCATGGTGAGTTGTATTCTTTTTTTCTTTAAGTCTACGCTCATGACTTTGACGTCTATAATGTCTCCTACGCTGACGACTTCTAGTGGATGTTTGATGAATTTTTTGTTTGTCATCTGGGATATGTGTACGAGTCCGTCTTGGTGAACTCCGATGTCTACAAATGCTCCAAAGTCGATTACGTTTCGGACGGTTCCTTTTAAAATCATGCCTTCTTTTAAATCTTTCATTTCCAGGACGTCTGTGCGGAGGATAGGTTTTGGCATCTCGTCTCGTGGGTCGCGTCCTGGTTTTTCCAGTTCTTTTACGATGTCGCGCAGTGTGATTTCTCCGATTTCCAGTTCTTCTGCGAGTTTTTTGTAGTCTTTGATGGTGAGGGATAAGCCTGCCAGTTTACCGGCGCAGATATCTTCGGTGGTGAAGCCTTGTTTTTTCAGGAGTTTTTCTGCTGCCTCGTAGCTTTCTGGATGTACGCTTGTTGCGTCCAGTGGATTTTTTCCATTTTGTATGCGTAAGAATCCGGCGCACTGTTCAAATGCTTTTGGTCCTAATTTTGCTACTTTTAGGAGTTGCTTTCTTGTCTCGAATCTTCCTTGTTCTTCCCGGTATGCCACGATATTTTTCGCTATGGCTGAGGTAATGCCGGATATGTAGGAAAGTAGTGGTGCGGAAGCTGTGTTCAGGTCTACGCCTACGCGGTTTACGCAAGACTCTACGATTCCGGACAATGTATCATTTAACTTTTTCTGGTTCATGTCGTGCTGGTACTGACCGACTCCGATGGATTTCGGATCGATTTTTACTAGTTCTGCCAGTGGGTCCTGCAGTCTTCTTGCGATGGACGCTGCGCTTCTTTGTCCGACATCAAAGTTCGGGAATTCTTCGGTTGCAAGTTTACTTGCAGAATATACGGAAGCTCCTGCCTCATTTACGATGATGTACTGTACTTTCTGTGGAATTTCTTTCAGAAGGTCTACAATGATCATCTCGGACTCGCGTGAAGCTGTTCCGTTTCCAACGGAAATGAGGCTGATATTATATTTTGCAATGAGTTTTTTTAACGTGTCTTTTGCGGCCTGGATTTTCTGTGGTGTCGTCGGTGCTGTAGGGTAAATGACGGTAGTGTCTACAACTTTTCCGGTTGGGTCTACGACAGCCAGTTTGCAGCCGGTACGGAATGCCGGATCCCAGCCAAGAACTGTGTGTCCCACGATTGGAGGCTGCATCAGAAGCTGTTCTAAATTCTTGCCAAATACTTCGATAGCTCCATCTTCTGCTTTTTCGGTCAATTCACCTCGGATTTCGCGCTCGATTGCCGGAGCAATGAGTCGCTTGTAGCTGTCTTCGATTGCTTCTTTGAGAATCTGTGTTGTACTCAGGTTTTCACCATGGATAATTTTCTTTTCCAGATACCGGAGAATGTCCTCCTGCGGTGCCTCGATTTTCACGGTCAGGAATTTTTCTTTCTCGCCACGGTTCAGTGCCAGCGTGCGATATCCAGCCAGACGGTTCACCGGCTCATCGAATTCATAATAATTCTCATAAACAGACTCTGCCTTCTCGTCTTTTGCACTGGAAATGATATGTCCTTTCTGCATCGTCTGCTTCCGGATCCAGCTTCTATAATCCGCCTCATCGGAAATATTCTCAGCGATAATATCTCTGGCACCTTCCAACGCTTCCTGTACATTTGCCACGCCTTTTTCTTCATTTATATATTGCTTTGCAACTTCCTCTAAAGACTCTTTTGTCTTCTGCAGCATGATCAATGTGGCCAAAGGCTCCAGCCCTTTTTCTTTTGCGATGGTCGCGCGAGTCCGTCTCTTTGGCCGATACGGACGATACAGGTCTTCTACAACAACCTGAGTCTGTGCTTCCAGAATCTGCTTTTTCAGTTCTTCAGTAAGTTTTCCCTGTTCTTCGATGGACGCTAATACCTGTTCTTTCTTTTCTTCCAGATTGCGCAGGTAAACAAGTCTTTCATATAATTTACGGAGCTGTTCATCATCCAGCGTTCCGGTTGCTTCTTTTCGATATCTGGCAATAAATGGAATTGTGTTTCCCTCGTCGATCAGCTTCACCGCTGCCTCGACCTGCCAGAGTTTCACACCGAGTTCTTCTGTTATCTTCTGATTAATATCCATATATAGTATCCTTTCTCCATTATCGTGATGCCTGTATCAAAAAGCAGCATCATATTGCATTATTATACTCGAACTACTTTTTATTTACAACATTTTCAAAAATCCTTGACTCAATCCTTAACGCATCTTCATATGTGCAAACAGAGTCTGCTCTGTTTTCTTGATAATTTTCTCCTTCTATGTTATACTACGCGTAGAATTAAACCGAAGGGATTTTTAAGAAAATGAGTGAAATATTATCGAAGCAGCAACTGAAGTCAAAAGAGACGAAAGCTAAGATCTTCCGGGCTGCAAAACACATTTTGCAGAAGCACGGATATGAAGCGCTCTCTATCAAAAATATCTGTGAAGAAGCCGGCGTTTCTAACGGAAGTTTTTATCATCATTTTAAGACTAAAGATGATCTGCTTTCCTACTATATTGAAGAGCAGCCGAATATTAACCCAGATCTTCTTGATATACCAAGGAGTGCTGATGAAGTTAAATCTGCCATTGTATATGTCTACCTGAATTATGTGCATTATTGCCAGGAACTCGGCGTTGAATTTATGGCGAATTATTATACTCCGAAAAACCAGTCTCTGAACCCATTGATCCGTACCGAACGTCCGTACCCGATTGTGACTGTACACAATTATCTGCAGAAGTGTATCGGTGCCGGAATCATTTCCCCGAATCAGGATATTGAGGATATCACGACAGATATTCGTATGATCGTTATTGGAAATGTTTTCGAATGGTGCCTGAAAGAGGGGAACGCAGATTTTGAGGGAAATATGAAACGTTCCCTGGAATCTTATATGAATGGAGTCTTCTAACAACTGATGTTGTACGAAAAATACAAATGTTTCAAAAGCATTTTTTTCGTGCAGCATCATTTTTTATCATTATGGAATCAACAGTCAGAATGAATTTATTAAATACAAATATTTTATTGAGAACAAATATTTTATTGAGAACAAACATTTTATTGGAAATAAGCATTTTGTTGCAGTGAACTTTATTTGCAGACATAAAAAGAACCTTTAAGTGAGCGTTCTTAAAGGTTCTTTCTATTTTAGAAGGGAAATGGCATTTCTTAATGCCAACAATAATATCTTTATGTTTGTATTATAGTCCAGGTTGCAAAAAAAATCCAATTGCTTATTATTATATAGCAGATAATTTATAGATTTTATCTATATTTATAAAATACTCTTGTTTTTCTAGTCTAAATGAACTACAACTATCATCGAGATCCCACCACGAAACAATGATTGAATTCAAGGATTTTCAAATATTAAGCAGGACATTCCGGCAATATAATGATACACTAGAATTATATCATGCAATTGCATGACGCGCACCTCGCAGGAAGAATGCCGAGGCATTCTTGAATTCAAGCACAAAAGACTAGGTGGAGGAACGACTATGTATGCATTTATCGTAAATCCGAATTCCAGATCCGGCCTCGGCCTTAAGATTTGGGAACAATTAGAACTTATATTAAAAGAAAGACATATCGATTATCAGATTTATTTTACCAGACGTCCGGGACACGGCGCCAAGCTTGCTGAGCAAATCTGTGGCACCGATGCTGACACGCTGGTCGTTCTTGGCGGAGATGGCACTATCGGCGAAGTTGTTAACGGAATTCGTGATCTCACAAAGCTGACCCTGGCTTATATC